>Ga0123335_1000864_pt1 | contig 50749 bp, 46 predicted proteins | sample BiotimSIPDNA_2_FD_89707 | JGI IMG/M metagenome (GOLD analysis project Ga0123335, IMG submission 89707) | Anaerobic biogas reactor microbial communites from Washington, USA - Biogas_R2 time_0 SIP DNA | ecosystem: Engineered > Bioreactor > Anaerobic > Unclassified | place: Washington, USA...
AATTTTTAATGTTTAATTTTGAATTATTGTTTGCCCCGATTGCTTCGGGGCTTATTAATAACAGCAGCAAAAAAAGACTTTAATATTTGTTACAGATAATCCCGGCAATAACCGGGTATAAATAACCTGTCAATAACAAAAAGAAAGGAGTTACAATGGTAGCAGAAAACAAAATATCAGTAAGTATTCCTGCCGAAACCGCATCCGAAATTCAATCGGCAATTAAGGTAATTAACGACAAACTTGCTGTTCATCTTTTAGCAATAACCCCGGATGAAAGAAGGGCAATACCTAAAATGGGCGACGGCACTATTCCGTTTGTAAAAAAAGCGTTTGAATATGCTACTACAAACAAGGAATTTACACCCGCTTATGTTGATGTTGAAGAAATGAAGAAAGATATTGAAGCTGTGGAAACGCTGCAGGCTTTTCTTCGTCCTTTGCAGCAGCTGGTTTCATCTCTCGATGATACAATAATGCTTTCCGGAAGCGAAGCTTATGTTTCGGCTCTTTCCTATTATAATTCGGTAAAAAACGCTGCAAGGTTAAACGCCCCCGCTGCAAAAGTTATTGCCTCCGACCTTAAGCAGAGGTTTATCAGCAAATCCGCAAAACCAGAAGTAACCGCAAGTAAAAACTAATCAAGCAAGATATTCCGGTAAGCCTTTTTGCCGGAGAAAAATTCACCGGTGCCGGGGTTAAAATCCCGGTCATCGGGGATATTTTCTTCGTTAACGCGGAAAATTACTCCGAGTGTGAAGAAAATAACCGCGAAGCTGTGGAAAATATGTCCGGCATCAGAGAAAATTTGCGCGTTGCCGTAGTAAACTTCTGCGCCCTCGCAGAAAATTTCTCCAATCCCGCGGAAAATAAGTACACCGCCGGACAAAATAACTGCGAAAGCGGAGAAAAATTCACCCTTCAGAAATATTTTACAGACTCAAATTTAATATTGCAAACAAATCGGGAAAAACTTAATATCAATTGTTGTTTATTATTTTTATTTTAATAGTATAAATATCAGAAATAAGGTTTGAAATTGAACTTAACACATAAAATAAAAAAGGTTGTTTTTAAAAGAAGAATACATTGGTAATAAACAATATTTTTTAATTGAGGAGGGCTAGATGAAAAAAATGATGTTACTTTGCAGTTTGTTTGTACTATTACAAGTTGCAGCTTACGGTCAAGCAGCTTATGCAGAGTGGGTTGACGAAATTAAAGGTGATACTCTTGTAATTAAAGATTTCGCTGATATGGGAGACCAGGCAAATTCTTTGTACGAAGCAATTAATGCTGACTCAGTAAATGTTCCGGATGGACGTGTCTATTTATTGAAAGATAATGGGTGGTACCCTGTAACAAATATTCCAACAACATCTAATGGAAAGAAAATTATCATTATGGGTGAGAGCAATGAATCGATTAAGTTAAGAAAAAGTAAAGATTCCCCAGCAGTTTTAAGCGGATATGTTTGTGAAGGCACATTTTTTTATGTGGGCATAAAAAGCGGATATGATCTCCTTGTTAAGAACATAAGTGCAAATGTAGGAAACCCAGGCGGATTACTTGGATGGACATTATTCGGCGGTGAACCAAATTCAAGATTAACAGTTCAAAATTGTATTCTGGAGCATAATCAATGGTGTATGATTAATCCTAAAGCAGGTTCAAAAGTTATTTTCAAAGATAATTATATTGTTAATTTAGTTGGATCGCCTTACAGACGTAACGGCGGAATTATTGATTATTTTGCAAATCAGGATACTATAGTTTTTGAAAATAACACAGTTATTAATGCTCAAGGGGACTTGTTTAGATTCAGAAGCGGATACACTGTTAACAGATCTATTTTTAACCACAATACTTTTATTAACTGTGCAGGCAGTTTATTTATGAATATGGGTAATACCGGAAATATAAGCTTAACAAACAACTTGTTTGTTAATTCAAATGTTCAGGCACATTGCTCGCTTAACCAATTTGAAGATAGTGGATATGGTGATGTTGATGGTTTACCAATGGGATTAGTAAATGTTTATGATGATTCACTTGCCCGGGAAAACGGAATAACTTTCTATGCTGATAAAAATGCAGTTTATTGGTCGCCAATATGGGATGATTATATCCCAACTTTAATAGAAAATCACGTTAATCTAACAACAGAATGGTATTCGCAAAGAATTATAATGAACAGCAGAACTGCAGATATGTTTGCAGATGATTGTAACTACCCTTACCTTTGTAATGGAGAGTGGATTGAAGGCGTTCAGCCGAATTTTACTGAGCCTCAGGATTTATTTAATACTCAGCTGAATAATCTAAAAACCTATGCTTTAGCTTGCGTAGATACAGCGTCAGTTGCCACATTACCAAACTGGCGTTTAGTATTCACTCCAATTGTAGATTATTTTGTTTATGCAGATTTCCCAATACCTGTAGATTTGTCATACAGTAATCCTGAATTTTTAACTGCCGGTTTGGGAGGTTTTCCAATAGGCGACTTAAACTGGTTTCCTTCACAGTATGCTGAATGGGAAGCACAGAAAGCAAGTGAATATGAAGGCATAAATTCTTATTATTATCATTTTCCTCGTTGTCCAGATGCTATAGAAGTTATTTCAAACGAAGTAAAAGAGTTTGCTTTGGAACAGAACTTTCCAAATCCGTTTAACCCTTCAACTGTTATTACATATTCTATCCCTAAAGCTTCAATGGTAACGTTGAAAGTATATGATGTATTAGGGAAAGAGGTTGCAACTTTAGTAAATGAACAGCAAAATGCAGCAACGTATAAAGTTGATTTTGATGCATCGGCTCTTTCAAGCGGAGTTTATCTTTACAAGATAGAAGCTGGAAATTACACAATGACAAAAAAGATGAGTTTACTAAGATAATATTAAAAGACAGATATGTTAAAAAAACAAACCCCGATTGATTCGGGGTTTTATTTTTCTGCAAAAATAGTTAATAAATTATAAAAATCTTATTCACTTCGCATCCATAAAACCTTCTATTTCCTTAAAAACAAAATCTGCCGAAAGCTCTTTTATGCATTTGTATTTTACATCCTGCCGGCTGCAATTAAGCGGTTTGGGCGAATAGAAAAAGCAGGGGGAGCATTCAAGGTTTAGCGTGCATATTTTATGCCCGGTGTTCCAAGGGCGGATGTAATTTGTATTTGTAGGTCCTATTATAGCTGCGGTTTTAAGGTTCATTGCCGAAGCAACGTGCATCAGGCTTGAATCGTTGGTAATAAACAGCGAGCATTTTTTCATTACCGCGGCTGTTTCGGCAAGGTTTTTCACATTTACTTCAAAGCACTTTCCGGAATTTATTCCGTTATAGATTTCACTTTTTAACGCGGATTCATCGGGACCGCCGAAAATTAAAATGCATGTATTCCCCGCGGAAATAAGCTTTTTGCCCAGTTCAACAAACTTAGCTGGCTCCCATCTTCGGTTAATATGATTTTTAAGGGTTGAACAGCCGGGATGAAAACCAATTATATTTTTAAAAGTATTCAGGTTGTAATCCGAAAAAAAAGTATCGGCAAATTGCAGTTCTTCGCTTTTTAAAGGAAACATTAAACCAGGGAACGGCTGAGCAATCTTATTGCCGGTTAAACATTCAACCATTTTTATATTGGTTTCAACATTATGAAAATTGTCGTTTTCTTCAATTCTTATATTGTTTAAAAATTCTAAATTTCTAAATCCCTGCCGCTTATAACTTACGGCAATCCTTTTTCCGGCTCCTGTTAAAAAACTTATCAGGTTGTATTCTTTGCGGTTTGACGGATAAACATTAATGGAAACATCATATTTTTTCTGCAGATTTATAACGAACTTAAACGATTCCGCTTTGCTTTTTTTAAGAAAATCGTGTAAGTAAACATTGGTTATTTGCGGCAGCCGGGAATATATATCTTTAACTCCGCTGTACATAACCATTGCGTCAATTTCCGCGTCAGGGATTTGTTCCTTTAATATTTTTAAAGCGGGCGTAAACATTAAAGCGTCGCCAATGCCCGAAAGTGCAATTATCAATATTTTCAAAATAAATCCTTAAAAAAAAGGCTGTTAAAAACAGCCTTTTCAATTTTATTTAGTTAAACCCGATTTAGCGAGCTGCGAATCTCTTTGGGCAATTTTGGATTTGTAAGCGTTTATGTAAGCTTTAATCTCGTTGCTTCCGGGATTTAACTCTTCAAGTTTATAAAGAAGTCCCAGGCTTTTATCGTAGCTGCCCAAATAATCGTATGTTGCCCACAGCATCCGGAACGGAGTATAACGGCTGTTAACTTCCCCGATTCCCTTAGCCAATAACGGTTCGAGTTCGGCAATAATTTCATTGGCAAGTTCATTATATTGTTTGTGTGCACCCGCGTTGTAATACAGTTCGGAAATATCGAACTTAAGTCTTACATCCATCGAAATTATACGGCGGGGCATCTTTTCTTCCATTTTGTCAAGAATCGAAATTACTTTTTGCGAATCAATTATATTGTTGTAATATCGCAAAGCAAGGCGCAGATAGGAATTCCGGTAGTTCTGGCACATTCTTACATGGTTTTCATCAAAGAAGATTGTAGGATCGTTTAATCCCCTGAATTTAAATCCAGGCTGATAATCTTTACTGTATCCTTTGGGTTCGTTGAATAAAAACTTGTACATTAAATCTTCATCCATATATTCTTTATTGGCCGGAGCTTTTTGCGGAACAAACCGGAAAGCAAGACCTTCCATTCTCATATACTCATCAAGTCCAATGCGCGAATCATCAGAGCAGGTTACAGCAAAGTAAATAGGCCGTTCCCATTTGTTTGCATCAATTATGCTTTTAACCATTGCGTCTTGAATACGAAGAACCTTCATTCCTGCGTAATCAGGTAAATACCATTCCAATTTGCCTTTACTTGTAACCGAAGAATCTGTTACATTAAATTCGTTTATAATGTTTTTGGGAACATCAACTGCAACAGCTTTCGGGGTCCAAGGGATATAACCGGTATTTGAAATATTATCTATTTCAAAATCGGAATAAGTCATTTTGATTTTTTGCGAACCGTAAGGCGCAGTATTTTTAAGCTGTTTTATGTACCAATCGGTATTAAGCAGACTAAGATTTGCTATTCGCACATCTCTTCTTACGCCTTCAACATCCTGCAGGTACCAAAGCGGGAATGTATCGTTATCGCCATTTGTAAAAATAATTGCGTTTGGAGCTGCGCTTTGAAGAATGTTATATGAATAATCCCAGGGAATATAGTTTCTGGAACGGTCGTGTTCAAAATAATTAACAGCAAGCATATTTGCAGGAATAAGAGCAACGCCTAAAACTAAGACTCCTGCAATGCTTATTTTTTGATGACTTTTACCTGCAAACTTTTCAACAAAAATATCAATTATTCCGCGCACGCCAAGGGCAATCCAAATTGAAAAAACGAAAAAAGCGCCTACGTAAAAATAATCTCTTTCTCTCGGCTGGGGTTCCTGCTGATTCTGGTAAAAGGCAGTTAAATATCCAAGGAAAATAAACATTACAAGAAAAACCGAAGCAATTTTCCAATCCTTCCGGAAATGGAAATACAACCCAAGCAGCCCGATTAAAAATGGAATTCCCAAAAGTGAATTGCCGATATCTCCCTTAAACTGGTATTTTAAATTCAATGCCGAATTTATGGAGTTAAAAAAACCGTTAAAAGGTGCAACATTTACGCCGCAATCCTGCTCAGTAGATTCTCTTCCCACGTAATTCCACATCAGGTATCTGTTAAACATATGATCCATCTGATAGCGGTAAAGGAAATCGAGATCGCTTGAATAATTTGTAAACACTCCCTGCTGATGAGGCTCGTTTGTAAAACGTCTTTTAAAAATCGGGAAATCGCCGTACTGTTCGCGGTTAAGATACTTTACTAATGCACTTACAGTTTTTGGGCTGTTAAGATTTATTGGTGTATCTAAATTTGAACGAATTATAATTGAAGTGTATGAAGAGAAACCAAGTATTGCAAAAAGTATGCATTTTGCAATAAGATTTAGTGTATTCATCTCTTTTTTATGAGTATAGTATATTGCATAAGCAAGCAGCCCTAATAGTAAAGCTATCACTGCAATTGCTGCGGTAGAACTGTTACCGCTTAAAGAGTAAAGAAGTTCAGGCAGATACTTTACTATTCCCGGGTAAGTGCCGAAAAGGGCAATTGCTCCAAAAATCATTGGCAGATAAATTGAGTTCCAGTTAAAAACTTTCTTAAAGAAAATAAGCATAAATACTAATGAAACCATGCCTGCAAACCATTTAAAACGGGAATCGAATGCATAGTACGCTTCTCGGGAAGATGGTCCGTCTGTTTGCGAAGACCACATAATCAAAGAGATTATAATAATTACGGCTGCGTGAGCTAAAAAAACATATCCGGAAACTTTTAAAGCTTTATCGTCGGTGAAATATTTACGATACATAATTGTCATCATAATAGGAACAATTGCAAGTACCGACATCAAGTGAACTCCTGTTGAAAGTCCGATTAAGTATGCGATAAAAATAAGATATTTCTCGTTATCGGGTTCGTCGGCTTTTTCATTCCAAACCATCATAATCCAAACGACAAATGCAATGAAAAAGGTAGCCAGAGCATAAACTTCAGCTTCAACTGCATTAAACCAAAAAGTATCGCTGAATGCTAGGGAAAGCGCTCCAATGGCAGCGGCAATATATGTTGCTGCATTATCTAAAAGACCTTTCGGGTTATCTTTTTTATAAAACTGAATTATTTTAACGGCGGTAAGATAAAGGAATAAAACTGTAAAAGCGCTTGAAATCACGGAAACAAGATTGACCCTGAAAGCAACGTTATCGCCGATTGGAAGCATCGAAAATAATCTTCCCAATATAAGGAAAAAAGGTGTTCCGGGTGGGTGTGGAACTTGCAGATAATATGCGGATGAAATAAATTCGCCGCAATCCCAAAAGCTAACATTTGGCTGAACTGTCATTAAATAAACGACTGCGGTGATAAGAAAAACACACGCTGCTACCGCTCTGTGAATTATTTTGTGATTCATTATTTCCTCTAATTATATATTTTCATTTTTATCTGAATTTTTAAAAAAACCGGATAAATCTTTTTTTGCACGGTTTACGTAATATTTGTTATATAGCGCTTTGAGTTTTTCAAGCGAAAGTTTGTCCAAATCTTCTTCATCAATATGGCGCTTTTTAAACATTTTGTATTCAGAACTTTCTTTGTCCGAAAACTTGTTTTCAAATCTTTTAAGTGATTCGAAATATTTCGTTTGTTCTCTTGTGCTCATAAGCAAATCCCAAAAAGTGAAAAAATTTGATTATGTTTTAATATTAAAAAAGAATGTGAAATATATGAAAAAATCTTTTAATCACTATTAAAATTGGTTTTAAAATGAAGTTGTACAAGCAAACAAATCCATTAGTTTCAGTTATTCTTCCTACATATAACAGGTATTCATATTTAAGAAGATCAATCGATTCCGTAATCCGTCAGACATTTAAAGATTGGGAACTGCTGGTAATAGATGACGGAAGCAGCGATAAGACCTTCAGCTTAATTATAGAATATCAGGAGAAATTCCCGAAAATAAGATATATGCGGCATTCGAACAAAAAACTCCCATTAACCTTAAATACCGGAATTTTAGCAGCTTGTGGAAAATACATTGCTTTTATAGGAAGCGATGATGAATGGAAACCCGACCATTTAGAACGAAATATAGAAATATTCTATTTGCATAAAGATACGGATTTAGTGTACGGTACAGCTGAAATTATCGGCGATAAACATGTGCCGGATAAAAATGACAGGACCAAAAGAATTAATCTGGACGATTGTATAATAGGCGGAACATTTGTGGTGAAAAAGGATCTTTTTATTAGCGCAGGAGGATTTAACAATATCGATTACAGTGAGGATTCCGACTTTTTTGAAAGGATTAAAGACATTGCAAATATCATTAAAACCGACTTTAAAACTTACATATATTATAGAAATACAGCCGGCAGCATAACTAATTCAAATTAAGCTGATAATTTTCTTTAATTTTTATTATATTTCAAAACAATTTTTTAGGTATTAGGAAAAATGTTAAGTGAAGACTATACAACTGTTTTCAGGTTGGCAAAAGAATTAAAAAATACTCAGGATGAAATTTTCAAATGGCTTCGCAAAATAAAATCGGGTGGCGATGCCAAAGATTGTGTTCCGGAAATGATACAAAAAATGAAATCTATTGATACACTGCTCAGTCATTACGGTCTCGATCAAATACAAAAAAATGAAAGAACCGGAATACAATAGAATATGTACCCCCCCCCAATTAGTCCAAATTTAGTTAAAATTTAATTACTGGAGAATATATGAAGTATTTAGCATTTATTTTATTTGTCTCATTTGCTTTCTTTTCGTGTAAGGAAGAAAGAATTGAAAAACCCGATTTTAAGAACATAACCGACAGTTTAAGCTACTTAGTAGGGTACGACTTTGCCGATTATCATAAGAAAAACGGCAACACACTTAATCCCGATTTTGTTAACCAGGGTATGCTTGATGCGCTGGGCGATACAAATTTGTTTACCAACGAAGAAGTTATGTCGATAAAAGTTCGTTTGCAGAAAGATCAGGAAGTAAAACGTGCGGAAAAACTGAAAGAACAACTTAAAACAAACACCGATGCAGGAAAGAAATTTATCGAGAAAATTAAAGAAGATAAAAACGTGGTTTTCGATAAATCAGGCTTGGTTTATAAAATTGTTCAACAAGGTACAGGAAAAGTTGCAAAACCGGAACAAACAGCATTAATGAATTTGGAATTAAAAACAATAGACGGAAAATTGATTTATTCTACGTTTGAAGAACAACCTGTTGAAAAAGTAATTAATACAAATATTATTGGCGTTCAGATGGCATTTACGATTATGCCGGAAGGGTCAACTTGGGAACTTTATCTTCCTGCTGAACAAGCATACGGCGATGAAGGAATTCCTGGTTATATTGAACCGGGACAGTATTTAATCTTCAAAATAGAGTTTATTAAACTAAAATAAATTTTAATACTATCTACCCTGCCTCTTATTAAGAGGCAGGTTTTTATAAACTCCTCCCAAATTTCTATTCGTAAAAAATGAGCCTTTATTCTTAGCAGAAAAATTTAGTAAAAACTTATAGTTAAATTCTTTTGTTTTTACAGGTTTTTATTGAATTTGATTATTAAATTATCTATTATTAAAAGTTTTTATAATATTTTGAAGTGATATAAATAAAGGTTGCGTGGATTTGATTATTCTTTTTTTCCATTGAAAGAATAAATTAATTTACAGATTAAACTTAACGGTTTATGCTTTATAAAAAAGCTGAAGATAAAAATAGTTCAATATTTATCCAAAGGGCAGGGTAAATTGTATTTGGAGTCAGTTTAATATGGAAATAGTTAATCCGATTTTACCGGGTTTTAATCCCGATCCTTCCATTTTACGAGTTGGCGGTGATTATTTTATTGCAACTTCAACATTCGAGTGGTTTCCGGGTGTTCAGATACATCATTCAAAAGATTTGGTGAATTGGAAACTTATTGCTCATCCGCTGAATAGAACAAGCCAGCTTAATATGGCTGGAAATCCTAATTCTTGCGGAATATGGGCTCCGTGTCTTTCTTACAGCAACGGAACTTTTTACCTTATTTACACAGATGTGAAAACATTCCGAGGAATATTTAAAGATTCGCATAATTATCTGGTAACTACAAAAGATATTTTTGGGGATTGGTCAGAACCAGTCTATCTGAACAGCTCAGGTTTCGATCCTTCATTATTTCATGATGACAACGGAAGAAAGTGGCTGGTTAATATGCAATGGGATCACAGAAAAAATCATAATCCCTTCAACGGAATTTTACTTCAGGAATACTCAGAAAAAGAAAAAAAACTTGTCGGACCTGTTAAGAATATTTTTAAAGGAACCGGAATACAGCTGGTAGAAGGTCCGCACTTATATAAAAAAGACGGATATTATTATTTGCTTACTGCAGAAGGAGGAACCGTACTTCGTCATTCAGTTACTATGTCCCGGTCAAAAAACATTGACGGACCTTACGAAGTGGATCCTGCCAACCCAATTCTCACTTCATTTTATAATCCAGCTTTGGAATTACAAAGAGCCGGTCATGCATCGTTGGTAGAGACCCAGAATAAAGAATGGTATATGGTTCATCTTTGCGGAAGGCATATACCATCACGCGGAAGATGCACGATGGGACGCGAAACTGCCATCCAGAAAATGGAATGGACAAATGACGGATGGATAAGACTTGAAGGCGGAGGAAACGAGCCCAAAGTACTTGTTCCTGCTCCTAAATTGCCTGAGCATAAATGGGAAAAAGCTGATTCCAGAAACGATTTTAATTCAGATAAACTTGATATAAATTTTCAATTTTTGCGTGTTAAACTTGATGAAAACTCATATTCACTTTCCGAACGTCCTGGCTATTTACGAATTAAAGGGCGCGAATCTTTGAGTTCTCATCATACTCAGTCGTTAATAGCTCGCCGGCAGCAATCTTTTTTTTACACTGCCGAAACAAAAATGGAATTCGAGCCGGATACTTTTCAGCAGATGGCTGGATTAATCTGTATTTACGATAATAGGAATTTTTATTATTTAAATGTTACCTGGGATGAAAAATTGGGAAAATGCATTGATATAATGACAAATATTAATGGCAATGCCGATTTCCCACTTGATGAAAAAATTAAGTTGAATGTAAAGGATGATATATATCTTCGTCTTACAGTTGATTATGATAAATTGAGATTATTTTATTCAATAAACGGAACAGATTGGATAAGAATAGGTAAAGATTTTGATTACAGCACTCTTTCCGATGAATTTGAAGAAGGCGGAGGCGATGCCCATTTTACCGGTTCATTTGTTGGAATGTGTTGTCAAGATATTTCAGGAATGCAAAAACCGGCTGATTTTGATTATTTTGAATACAGAGAAAGAGAAGGAATGTTTAAGTCCTGAATTGTTTTTGGATTTATCCGAGAATGTTTTGCATAAATTTAATTTAAGCTAAAGAAAAACACCTATGTACTTTAAGTTTGAGAATCATTTTGAAATTTATTCAGTAATTATGTTAATAATAAGTGTATGAATAAAACATTTCATTGTGTGAATGAAGTAATTACAGAAAAAACGAATTATATTTGCAAGGTAAAATCAGAATTTTTTACAAACTCAAAAAAATAATTAATTGTAATCATTAATGAATTTATAATTTAAGGAACAAGATGGATATTAAAACAGAAAGTGAATTGAACTCGAAGGGGTTCTACAAGTTATCTTGGATAGCGCGCATTGGATTTGGTGCAGGCGATTTGGCACAGAATCTTATTTATCAGACAGTTGCTACATATTTATTGTTTTTTTACACAAATGTATTCGGCATCGACCCGGCTGCCGCTGCTTTTATGTTTTTAATTGTAAGATTAGTTGACGTATTGTGGGATCCTTTTGTGGGAGCTTTTGTTGATAAAAGAAATCCTAAATTAGGGAAGTATCGTTCTTATTTGGTATTAGGCGGAATTCCTCTTACCGGTTTAGCAATTCTGACCTTTTGGAATGGTTTTTCGGGACAGCTTTGGTATGCTTATGTTACTTATGTTACCCTTTCTCTTTTATACACTTTGGTAAATGTACCTTATGGAGCTTTAAATGCATCGCTAACGCGAGATACCGATGAAATTACAGTATTAACTTCAACTAGAATGTTTATGGCAAATATTGGCGGTCTTGCTGTTCAGTTCGGTGTACCGATTTTAATCCAGCATATGTCTCCAAATAACGATTGGTCAAAACCGGCTGCTTCTTCTGCATGGTTTATTGTTATGTCCATTTACTCTGTTGTTGGTTTATTGTTGTTGATTTATTGTTTTACTCAAACAAAAGAGCGTGTGGTAATGGATTCCGATAAAATAGATACGGTTAAATATTCGGATCTTTTTACAGAGTTTGTTCGAAACAAACCGCTTCGCGTATTAGCTTTCTTCTTTATTACCGCGTTTGCTATGATGGCTGTAGGTAACTCGGCATCAGCTTATTATATGCAGTATAATATCGGACGGCAGGATGCTTTGCCTATATTTAATGCATTGGGGTCAATTCCTGCATTTATATTCTTGCCGCTTGTGCCGGTAATTAAACGAACAATCGGGAAGAAAAGGTTGTTTTATGTATTCTTAACAATAGCTATTATTGGTATGGCGATGTTATATTTTATTTCAGTATCCCCGACACTTAAAAGTGAACTGTGGTTGATTTATGTTGCTCAGTTTATTAAGTCAACAGGTGTTATAGTAGCAACGGGATATATGTGGGCTTTGGTGCCTGAAGTAATTTCATACGGAGAATGGAAAACCGGAAAAAGAATATCGGGAGTTGTTAATGCTTTGACAGGAATTTTCTTTAAAGCCGGTTTTGCTATGGGCGGTGTTATTCCGGGTATTGTTTTATCGATTACGAATTTTAATGCTGATATTGAAAAACAAGCACCAAGTGCTGAAAACGGTATTTTGTGGCTTGTTGTTATAATACCTGCAATACTTCTTGCATTGTCGATGTTTATTATTTCGAAATATGAACTGGAAGACGATAAAATAGATGCAATAAACCGCGAGATTGAATCAAGGCATTTTAATAAATAATTAGATTGAATCTATTGTATTAGATAAGAATTATCAGGGGATGAGTAAGGTTTATGCCCGAAATCCCCCTGGTTTTTTTTCCGAAGTTAATATTTGTTTTTCATTTCACAGCTAAAATATTATTTTACTAATAACCTGCCTCCTTAACAACCAATATCATTTACACCCTTTTTTTAATTAAATGATTCCAATTTATCTTACCTAAATTCTTGATACAAAAACTAAATCGTATTACATTTGTGCATAAAAAAGAGGTTTTAAATAAACAAATTCATAAATTTGCATAATGTTTAAAAGTAATAAATGAGGAAAGTATTATGAAAAAAACAGTCGCATTATTTTTGTCACTATCAATAGTGTTAGTCTTTTTAATGTCAACTCTCCTTGTTTCTTGTTCTCCAAAAGCAAAAGATGAAAAATCAGGTTCATTTGTTTCGGGAAAATATCAAAATTTATTTACAGACTTGCTTGGAAACGATTCAACAATAGTAAATGAAAAATTAAATAAAGCTTGGCAGCAATTATTTTATGGCGATAGTTTAACTGAACGGTTGTTTTATGTTGTTGATAACGATATGGCATATATTCAAGATTTTATTCACAACGATGTAAGAACCGAAGGCATATCCTATGGAATGATGATTGCCGTTCAATTAGATAAAAAAGATGAATTCAATAAACTTTGGAAATGGGCAAAGACTTATTTGCAACACAAAACAAAAAACCGCGAAGGTTATTTTGCATGGCAGGCAAAAACTGATGGTACAAAGCTTGATTCAAATTCTGCATCAGACGGCGAAATATGGTATGTTACAGCTTTGTTTTTTGCTTCCGGCAGATGGGGCGACGGCGAAGGAATTTTTAATTACTCGGCAGAAGCAAATAATATTTTGAAAAATATGCTTAACAAAATTGAGAAATCCGACGACCCAAAAGATATTACAAATATGTTTAATAAGCTGGAAAAGCAAGTAGTGTTTGTTCCTGCGGGTGAAGCAGATGATTTTACCGATCCAAGTTATCATACTCCGCATTTTTACGAGCTTTGGGCAAAATGGGCTGAACAGGACAATAAATTTTGGGCTGAGGCTGCAAAAACCAGCAGAGAATTCCTGAAAAAAGCAGTTCATCCTAAAACTGGTTTAGCACCGGATTACGCTCATTTTGACGGAAGAGGAATCAATCCTTGGAACGGCGGAACCGACAATTTTCAATATGACGCTTGGCGGGTTGCAATGAATGTAGCAGTAGATTATGAATGGTTTAAAGCAGATGAATGGGCGGTTGAACAAAGCAACAGACTGCTGAAATTCTTTCATTCGCAGGGAATGGAAAATTATGTAAGTTTATATACGCTTGACGGACAGAAAAAAAACGATAGTAAAAATCCCGGTTTAGTTGCAATGAATGCTGTTGCCGCTTTGACCGCAACAGATGGAATTAAAAAAGAATTTGTAAAAGAACTTTGGGAAATGGAAATACCCAAAGGTGAAGGACGATACTACGACGGTTTACTATATATGCTTGCAATGCTCCAAGTAAGCGGCAATTTTAAGATTTACGAACCGAAGATATTCTAAGAAAAATCTAAAAAGTATCCAGGAATAAATAGGAAAAAATATATGTTCTATACATTTTTAAGTAAACGTTTAATTAGAAATTTTAGAAACAGCCTGAGTTTGATATTTTATTCATTTTTAGTATTTCAGCTGATTTATAATGAAGTAAATGCAGACAGTAAAAATTACATTACAAATATTAAAAGTCCGGGAATTTTCATTCTTGCAGAAGACGGAAAAATAGTTCCATTGTTAGTTGATAAAGATGATTTCCCGGGTGTTTTGCGCGTTGCATCTCATTTGCAAGCTGATTTCGAAAAAGTTATAGGGAAAAAACCGCAATTACTAAATGTGCTTTCAGAAAATACTGGGCTGATAATAATTGGTACAATCGGGAAAAGCAAATTCATTGATGAATTGATTAAAAGAGAGAAAATAAGTAAGGAAGATTTAGAAAGTAAAAATGAAAAGTTTGTAATTCAGAGAGTTAAAAATCCATTTCCCAAAATTGATGAAGCGTTAATTATTGCCGGAAGCGATAAACGCGGGACAATTTACGGGATTTATGACTTATCGCAAAAAATAGGAGTTTCGCCTTGGCATTATTGGGCTGATGTTCCTGCAAAAAAATCGGATAAATTATATTTTGTGGATGGAAAATATACTGACGGCGAGCCGAAAGTAAAGTACAGAGGGATATTCATTAATGACGAAGCGCCTGCATTATCAGGATGGGCTGAAAAAAAGTTCGGCACAGAAATGTTCAACCACAAAATGTACGAACACGTTTTCGAATTGATATTAAGACTTAAAGGAAATTTTCTTTGGCCTGCAATGTGGGGTAGATGTTTTTACGATGATGATCCTGAAAATCCAAGATTAGCCGATGAAATGGGAGTTGTAGTAAGCACGAGCCACCACGAACCGATGATGAGGGCGCACGACGAATGGCACAGATACGGAAATGGAAAATGGAATTACGAGAAAAATGACAGCGTGCTTCGCGAGTTTTGGCGTAAAGGCATAGAAAGAATGGGGAATTATGAAAGCGTTGTAACTCTTGCGATGAGGGGCGACGGCGATGAACCTATGAGCGATGATGCAAACGTTTCGCTACTTCAGAAAATTGTAAACGACCAGCGTGCAATTCTTACAGAAGTAACAGGAAAGGAAATTACAGAAATTCCACAGGTTTGGGCTTTATACAAAGAGGTGCAAGATTATTACGATAAAGGGATGCGTGTGCCTGACGATGTAACTTTATTGCTATGCGACGATAACTGGGGAAATATCCGCAAACTTCCTAAACTTGGCGAAGAACCTCGGAAAGGCGGTTACGGGATTTATTACCATTACGATTACGTTGGCGGACCGCGGAATTATAAATGGCTGAATACAAATCAAATTGAAAGAGTTTGGGAGCAAATGCATCTTGCGTACGAATTTGGTGTAAAGGAAATTTGGCTTGTAAATGTTGGCGATATAAAACCGATGGAATTCCCGATAGATTTCTTTTTAGATTTTGCTTGGAACCCTGAATTGTGGACGGCTGAAAGATTGCCGGAATATACAAGATTATGGGCGACAGAACAATTTGGAGAAGAATACGCAAAGGAAATTGCAGAAATTCTGGACAAATACACAAAATATAATTCCCGCCGAAAACCGGAATTATTAGATAAGAATACTTACAGCTTAGTAAACTTCAGGGAATTTGAAACAGTTGTAAACGAATACAACGAAATTGTTGACAAAGCTAAGAAAATTTCTGCAAAACTTCCGAATGAGTTAAAAGATGCTTTTTACCAGCTGGTTATGCATCAGCCAGAAGCAAGCGCAAATTTGAATGAAATGTATTTAGCTGCGGCAAAAAACCATTTGTATGCAAAACAGGGAAGAGCCGAAGCAAACTTTTATGCCGAAAGAGTTAAAGAACTTATTGAGAAAGATGCCGAAATTACAAATTACTATAATAATGTGCTTGCAGACGGAAAATGGAGCCATATGATGGATCAGACTCATATTGGGTACACTTACTGGCAGCAGCCGGATAAAAATGTGATGCCGGAAGTTAAAATTATTGATGTCCCTGAATCCTCTGAAGCCGGTGTTAGCGTTGAAGGTTCTAAAAATTTCTATCCTGAAAATAAATGCCTGTATCTTCCTGAATTTGATAGTTTTAATAAGCAAAATTATTACATAGAAATATTTAATAAAGGACGCAAGCCTTTTGAGTATTCAATAAAAACCTCACAGCCCTGGATAAAACTTTGCAGCGAAAAAGGGCATATAACTTTAAAAGAAAGAATCAGTGTAAAAATTGATTGGGAAAATGTTGCGGACGGTGTAAATGAAGGCTATATAACAGTCTTTGCAACCGGTAAAGAAATTAAAATTAACATTAAAGCAATAAATCGCAAAATCGCAGAAAAGGAAATTACCGGTTGTTTTGTAGAAAGCAACGGATATATTTCAATAGAAGCCGAAAACCATTCGAGAGCGATAGATTCGGAAGTGTTTAACTGGCAGGTTATTCCAAATTTGGGAAAAACATCTTCAGCAGTTTCTATATTTCCGCGAAATGCACAGCCGCAGTCTGCCGAGGGAAAAGGAGCCGATCTTGAATATGATGTATATTTTTTCAGCAAAGGGACATTTAAAATAAAATCATTTTTATCTCCTACATTAAATTTCCACAACAATCAGGGTTTACGGTTTGCCATTGCTGTTGATGATAATCCCTTTAAAATTGTAAATATGCACGAAAATTTGACTATGCGCGATTGGGAGATATGGGTTGCAAATAATATTGCTGTTATAAATTCGGAAATTAAAATTGATAATCCGGGAAAACACACAATTAAATTCCGGATTATTGACCCGGGTGTTGTTTTGCAAAAAATTGTAGTTGAAACTGGAGAATCATTAGAATCTTACCTTGGTGCTCCTCAGAGCTATATAAAGAAAAATACATGTTGTTCAAAATAATAATATTTAATCTGGAGTTTTTATGAAAATAATTATTGGTTTATTTATGATATTACTATTAAATATTGATTGTTCATCGCAAAAACGGACGTACACAAATCCGGTAATGTCAGGTTTTTATCCCGATCCAAGTGTTTGCAGGGTTGGAGACGATTATTACCTTGTTAATTCAACATTCGCATATTTCCCGGGTCTTCCAATCTTTCACAGTAAGAATCTGGTTAACTGGAAAAATATCGGACATATTCTCGACAGACCTGAGCAGCTTGATTTAGAAGGAGCAATAACTTCAGGCGGTTTATATGCTCCTGCTATTCACTTTCATAATGGATTATTTTACGTAACTTGTACAAACACAAGCGGTAAGGGGAATTTTGTAGTTACAGCAAAAAATCCTGCCGGACCGTGGTCAAATCCTGTATATTTGCCGGAAGTTAACGGAATTGATCCTTCATTGATTTTTGATGCAGACGGCAAATCGTATATTGTTTATAACAGCGTTGCTCCGGATGAAAAACCATTGTACGAAGGGCATAGGACAATAAGAATTAACGAATTTGATGCTGAGCATTTAAAAGTTATAAGCGATAACAAAGTAATTGTTAACGGCGGTGTAGATTTTTCGAAAAAACCGATTTGGATTGAAGGTCCGCATATTTACAAAATTGATAAATGGTATTATCTTATGGCTGCCGAAGGCGGAACAGCAGAAGATCATTCGGAGGTTATTTTCAGAAGCACAAACATAATGGGTCCTTATACTGCTTATGAAAATAATCCGATATTAACCCAAAGACATTTAGATCCGGCTAGAAAAAATGCAATAACATCAACAGGTCACGCGGATTTAATTCAAACTCAAAACGGAGATTGGTGGGCAGTATTTTTAGGATGCAGACCATATAAACCTTACGAAGACGGATTTTACAACACCGGACGCGAAACTTTTATGACTCCGGTAAAATGGAAAAACGGCTGGCCGATTATAAATCCTGATTTTGAAGAAGTTCAGCATTTTTATACGCATCCGTTTCCTGATTTAGCAAGCGACGAACCAAATTATTACAGCGGAAACTTCAGTTTAACTGACGAATTTAATGATTCAACATTAAATCCTGATTGGATATTTTTAAGAACTCCTAAAGAGAAATGGTTTAATCTTGAAGAAAGCAAGTTAAAGATTAAATTAAGACCTGAAACCTGTTCGGGCTTATCAAATCCAAGTCTTATTGCAAGAAGGCAGCAACATGCAATAGGAACAGCATCTGCATCAATGGAATTTAAACCGGAAGCAGAAAATGAGAAGGCCGGATTGCTAGCATTTCAAAATGAGGATCATTTTTATTATATGTGCAAATCTGTTGAAGCCGGCAATTCGGTTATCCAGCTTTATAAATCCAATCCGGATGCAGAAAACGATATGGAACTTATTGCATCAGAAAAAATCGGAGAGAAAAAAAATGCTGACGAAGTGCAGTTTAAGATTGATGCCGACGAGGATAAATATACTTTTTCTTACAAAGCAGGAAACGAAGATTGGAAAGTTTTGATGAAAGATGCAGACGGGAAATTTATAAGCACAGATATACCAAGAGATTTTTGCGGTGGAATTTTTGCGATGTACTGCACTTCGCTTGGAAAAACGAGCGAAAATGAAGCTGTTTTTAACTGGTTCAGCTACACAGGGAATGACGAAATTTACAGGAAAAAATAATGCAAAATAGAAATATCAGCCAATTTGAGTATTTAAAAAGTGATAATGTATTTTCTACAAAGTTAAGAAAGAATGTTATTTTGAGGTTTTTATGAGCGAATTACTTGATAAAATTGAATACTGCATTGAAAGAGGAAAAGTTGATAAAGTATCACCATATCCGCCGGATTTAAGAGGACAGGATGGAAGTGATGAATTAACAAAAATTGCTTTGGAAAGCGGAATGAATCCTGCGGATATTCTTGAAAGCTGCAACAAAGGAATGTTGAAAATAGGGGAAAAATTCAGCAGAAATGAAGTGTTTGTTCCCGAACTTTTAATGGCAGCTAAAGCAATGAAAGCTGTGATGGCTCATCTAAAACCATATTTTCAGACGGGTAGCGTTAAAGCAAAAGGCAAGTTTGTAATTGGAACAGTAGCTGGGGACCTTCACGATATCGGCAAAAACCTTGTTTCGATGGTTGCAGAGGGAAGCGGATGGGAAGTTCACGATTTAGGAGTTGATGTTAAGCCCGTTAAATTTTTGGATACAATTAAAAATAATCCTGATTGCATTGTCGGCTTAAGCGCATTGCTTACAACAACAATGGAAAATATGGCTAAAACGGTTCAGGAAATAAAAAAACAATATCCCGGAATAAGAATTTTAGTCGGCGGTGCACCACTCACAAAAGATGCTGCGGAAAAAATGGGTGCTGACGGTTACGCACACGACCCGCAAAGTGCCGTTGAATTTCTTGCAAAATTTAACAAAGCAAGCTGAAAAGGAATATCAAATGAAATCGATAGTAAAAGCTTTAAAAGAAAAAAAAATACTTGTTTCCGACGGAGCCTGGGGGACTTTTCTGCATAAATCCGGATTAGAGCCCGGAGAGTGCCCCGAGCTTTGGAATATTACTAACCGGGAAAAAGTGTTAAATGTAGCGCAAAGCTATATAGATGCAGGCGCGGATTTAATACTAACAAACAGTTTCGGTGGAAGTCCGCAAAAGTTGAAACATTACGAGCTTGCCGAAAGAACTTATGAGCTGAATAAAGCAGCGGCAGAAATATCGCGCGAAGCAGCCGGCGATGATAAGTTTGTTTTAGGATCGGTTGGTCCTACAGGAGTAATGCTGATGATGGGAGAAGTTTCGGAAGACGAACTTCTTGAAGGATTTCGAGTGCAGATAAAAGGTTTGTGCGATGGCGGGATTGATGCAGTATGCATTGAAACGATGTCCGATCTTTCCGAAGCGGTTCTGGCGATAAAAGCGGCAAAGGAAATTCCCGGACTTGAAGTTATTTGTACATTTACGTTTGAACAGACAATGTCAGGGGATTATAAAACGATGATGGGAATTGCTCCCGAAGAAATGACAGCGGCAATTATTAGGGCTGGTGCAGATATTATAGGAGCAAACTGCGGAAACGGTTTTGACCAAATGGTTGAAATAGTTTCCAAAATAAGAAACACTGATGGAAATATTCCTATACTTGTTCACGCTAATGCAGGCAAACCTGTTTATGCGGACGGAATTACTATTTTTCCTGAAACGCCGGAAGAAATGTCTCCTAAAATTTCTAAGCTGATTGACGCAGGAGCAAACATAATAGGCGGATGCTGCGGAACTACACCCGGTCACATAAAAGCAATAGTGAAAGAGGTTAGCCGTTACCGATGAATTTATTCACCCGAAAAGTAAAAGCTGAGGGAAATTGTTATTCCGTAAAGTCCGAAATTGAAAAGCTGATCCTTGAAAAGGATGAAATAATTAGTTCTTTGGGATATTCGACTAATTCCATTGATGAGCATTTCGGCAAAATGATTGATATTGCAATTGATAAATTTTATTCTGTTGCGGAAATAAAAGCCGGATATAAAATTGCGGATTTTGAAAAACCGGAAGGAGCAAAAGATAATATATTATTAGAAGGACACGTTTTTAATGTCGGGAAGATTGTTTACAGCCAGCTTAAGAAAAGTGAAAAAGCTGTAATTTTCGTCTGCACAATTGGCGATAAAATGGAAAAATGGGCAAAGAAAGAATTACAAAATGACGCGGCTTTCGGATTTATAATTGATACCGTTGCATCTGCCGCAGCGGAAAAAGCTGCCGATATGTTTCATAACTTTATTTCCGATGAAATGGAAAAAGATGATTTAAACATTACAAATCGTTATAGTCCCGGTTATTGCAATTGGTCTGTTGCCGAGCAGCATAAACTTTTTTCAATTTTGCCCGCGAACTTTTGCGGAATTTCTTTAAACGAATCCGCATTGATGAATCCGATTAAATCCGTAAGCGGAATAATAGGTGTTGGCAAAGAAGTAACCTGGAACGACTATTTGTGCGATACATGTTTAATGAAAGAATGTATTTACAGAAAAAAGAAACAAACTGAACTAAACAAGAAAGAGGTAACTGATGACAGATAAACAATGGGACATACTTAAAAGAGTAATTAACGGTGAAGTTTTTAATCCAATGCCAATAGGATTTATAATAGACTGCCCCTGGCTGCCTAATTGGTACGGAAAAAATATTATCGACTATTTTTCGAACGACGAAATCTTTTTTGATGCCAACCTTAAGGCGATAAACGAATTTCCGGAAATTATGTTTTTGCCGGGATTCTGGTCGGAGTACGGGATGTGCACCGAGCCTTCGGCATTTGGTGCAAGATGCAGCTATCCTGAAAATGAATTTCCTCACGCATACAAAATGATAAACTCGGCAGACGATATTGACGAACTTCATCAGCCTGATCCTGCTCAAGACGGGATACTGCCCTTTATGTTAAACAGATTAAAACTTGTCCAGCCAAAAATTGAAGCAGCCGGACACAAAATAAGATTTTCCGTTTCAAGAGGTCCGCTTAATATTGCAAGTTATTTGATGGGCACTACCGAACTTTTAACAACAATGATGATGCAACCAGATAAAATTGAAACTTTAATGAAAAAAATAACGCAATTTTTGAAAGAATGGCACGAGCTGCAACGAAAGACTTTTCCGACAATTGACGGAATTTTAATGCTTGATGATATTATCGGATTTCTAGGCGAAACAGAATTTCGCGAATTCGGGCTTCCATATTTTAAGGAAATTTATTCGGGAGATGTATCCGTTAAATTTTTGCACAACGATGCGCCTTGCCGCGTATCTGCGCCGATACTGCCCGAAATGGGTATCAATCTTTTCAATATGGGTTTTGACGTTCATCTTAACGAACTAAAAACACTTACAAGGAATAGCATTACAATGCTGGGCAATCTGCCTCCGCGCGATGTTTTAGCTGCCGGCACACCCGAAGAAGTTGAACAAAAAACCAAAGAATTGATTGATTCTCTTGAAGACAGAAGCCGGATAATTATGTCCTGCGGCGGCGGAATGCCCCCGAATGTAAGCACGGAAAATATAATGGCTTTTCTTAAAGCTGTTAAAAGCTGCAGATAAATTACAGTAATATATATACATATCTGAAAGCGTGATATAATTGAATTACAGACAGTAAAATTTTACACAGTAGAGAGACGTTCAATAGAACGTCTCTACATATAAGGTTCCCTTTCTTTTTATAGCAAAAACTTATGGGAAACGATACAAAATACTAACATACTTTTGCACTAAAAACCGCATATTTACTCCATTTTCTTAATAATGTTCTTGCCAAAAATTAAAATAATTCTTGTTTTATAAATATTTTATTGTTAACGTAAATTTTATTTACAAAAGGGAAAAAGTTTTATAGCCAGGGAAGGCTGAATAAATAATAAAACTATCGCGGCGGGCAATTCTTTTGGTGCGGGCAATTAATAAAGGAAATAAATATGAAAATTTTGATTTTACTTTTAGTCATTAATTTATTTCATTTAATTAACGCTCAAGACAGCCTTCACCTTGTTAAAACTTACACCGGAACCACGGTTAATAAACTAACCGGAGCAAATTCGCTTGGGGATATAAATGGAGATAGCTATGATGATTATTGCGTAATTTTTCGGGATTAAAATAATCTGAATTTCTCAGAGGTTTATTTAGGGGAACAGGTTTTTTCTATAAACCGGACGCTACATTATCAGGCTATCTTACAGGGATAGGGAATGTAAACAAAGACGGATTTGACGATTTCATTAAAGCTGCTTACGAATACCTGAGGTAGCCATATTATTCCTTTACTATGGGCAGTACACGTTCTACTGCACATCTCCTTCTTTTCGCCCTTGCATAGCTGTCTCGTTTTTATTAGAGGCAATATAATTAAGAAGTTATAATAATAGTCTTCTATTTTTTTTGTCTTACTCTTACCTGCCTGCCGGCAGGCTTCTTACTCTTTCCCTTGTTTATGCCTTCTATAATAACTATTTTTACAAGTCAATTTTAGGAAAGGATTTACAGGAATTTATGAATAAAAGCAACGTATATATAGAAACATATGGATGTCAGATGAATGTTGCCGACAGCGAATTGGTTATGAGCATTTTAAAAAGCAAAGGGTTTAATCTTACTCAGGAAATAAATAATGCCGATATAATTTTGATGAATACCTGCAGCATCAGAGAAAATGCTGAACAGAGGATTTACGGAAGAATCGACAGTATTAAAAATATAAAGAAAGCAAGACCGGATTCGGTTATCGGTATTTTAGGCTGTATGGCTGAAAGGCTTCGCGAGGAATTAATCAATCAGAAGAAGATAGTTGACCTTGTTGTTGGTCCTGATGAATACCGCAGATTGCCGGAATTTATTGATAATGTGTTTGCCGGTGGAAAAGGAATAGGGGTAAAATTATCGAGAACAGAAACATATGACGACATTACTCCTTATCGCGAGGACGGACTTTCTGCGTGGATTTCCGTAATGAGAGGATGCGATAATTTCTGCACATATTGCGTTGTTCCTTATACCCGAGGAAGAGAAAGAAGCCGGTCGCTTAATTCAATTACCGCAGAAATTAAAGAATTATCGGAAAGAGGGTTTAAAGAAATTACATTGCTAGGTCAGAATGTAAATTCATATAGCGATAACGGGAACGATTTTCCGGATCTTTTGGCTGCCTGCGCTGCTGTAGACCGTTCAATTAGAATAAGATTTACAACTTCGCATCCGCGGGATTTTTCGGATAAACTGATTTATACCATTGCTGATAATCCCAATATCTGTAATTATATTCATCTCCCGGTTCAATCGGGTTCCAACCGGATACTTGAACTGATGAACAGGAATTACACTGTTGAGCATTATCTGAAAATGATAGAAAAAGCAAAAGAGATTATCCCAGGTGTAAGTTTTTCGACTGATATAATTTCCGGATTTCCTTCAGAAACTGAAGACGACCATAAAGCTACAATCGAGCTGATGAAAAAAGTCCGGTACGACGGGGCTTTTATGTTCAAGTATTCGCCGCGCGAAGGAACAAAAGCGTTTAAGATGCAGGATAGTGTTGACGAAGAAGTGAAATCGCGGAGACTTACGGAAATTATTGATCTCCAGCAGAAAATTTCTTACGAATTGAATCAGGAGCTTATCGGAACCGAAGACGTTGTTCTGGTTGAAGGCTTCAGCCGCAAATCGGAAGAGTTTTTGATGGGAAGAACCGGAACGAACAAAGTAGTAATTTTCAGTAAACAAGATGATATTAAACTTGGCGATTACGTAAAAGTGAAGATTAATAAAGCAACATCCGGCACGCTTTTCGGGGACTTAACCGAAAAAGAAATTAAAGATTTGAATGTTTCGCTAACAGCTTGAGCAATTTATGAAAATTAAAATCATTTCTATTCAGATAATTTTTCTTTCTTCATTTATCTTTTGCCAGAGCGAAAAAGTAATAGAATTACTTGAAGAAATTGAATCGGGCAGCTTAAAATCATCAATCGAGTATTTGAAAGAAAACAGTTCAAAAGTTTCTTCCGATCCCGATATCTTTTACCTTGATGCAGTTTTAACAGAGGACGGAAAAACCGCATTGGATAAATACAGTGCATTTTTGGAAAAATTTCCCGACCACTATTTTGCCGATGCAGCAATGTTTAATATTTATTCTTACTATTATTCAACCGGACTTTATGTTAAAGCAAATGAATGGTTTGCAAAGCTTGAATCGGAATTTCCGCGCTCAAAGTACATTCCTTTAGCAAAAAAGATAGAATCTCCATCTTCAGGAGAGAATGATAATGCTGCTGCTGAACTTCCGGAAGGGAATAATGAAAATGCTGTTCCTGTTCCCGAAAATACTGATAATGGATTAACGGCGTATAAATTTACAGTGCAAGCCGGAGCTTTTATCAACAAATTTAATGCTGAAAAACTGAAAGCCGATTTGAAAAAAGAAAAATATGATGCAGTAATTACCGAAAAGAATGTAGGCGGCAGCATTTTTAATATTGTTACTACCGGTAAATTCCGCACCGAGCAGGAAGCAGAAGAATTGGTAAAGAAGATTAATGAAAAATTAAAAATTTCTGCCAGAGTAACCGAAATAACTCAATAAAGTTTTTCTTTCTTACTCATACTTCTTACTCTTACTCAGTATAATCCCGCTCAATCAAATTCATATTCTAAGCCAAAGTTTATTGAATACCCGTAATACTCGCTGTTTAGCGGCATTGCAGGATTATTTAATTCGCTTTCAATAATCCGGTTGCCGATATTCTTAAAGCTTAAATTGATTTTAACAGGGAAACGGAATTCGTACATAAAACTCATATCAAAAAGTGATATTGGCTTTTGATGTGATTCTTGGGTCAGTTCATTTAACTCATTATAAAAATTAGTTTGCCCGATATACTGATATGCAAAAAGTGCGCTGAAAGCTTTATAATCCCATCCTAATGCTGCGTTGAATAAAGTCTGCGGGTGGTTTAAGTTTCTTACAGGAATTGTTATGTAATTATACCCGGGACGAATTGGTCTTACGTTCGGCGGATAAATTTTCCTTTCAATTCTTGGTAAAACTGTATTTGAAGAAATAAATGAATAATTCAAATCCAAAGTAAACCTATTTGAATAGTGGTTTGAATACCAAAAATCAGTCAACCACGATAATTCAACACCTCTGTAATAAGCTTTATTATAGTTATTTACCGGCAAGTTCACTATAAAATTATTGTCAGTTTTAAAATGCTGAAGGATATTTAAGTTTTGCTGAAATTTTTCAGGAACATCAAATAACGGAGCATTCGGAGAAACTTCTCCAAGAAAAACAGTATTATCTTCAATCTCTTTGTAAAAAGCGTTTGCTGTAAAAATTCCCATTTCATTGCTGAAAACATTAATGCCAAAATCAAAGTTATTTGCAATTGCAGGTTTAAGAAACGGATTATGGACGTAAGTATGTACCGAAGAATGGTATGAAGGAGGCAAATAATTTATATAATCAGGTTTACTGTAACTTTTATTGTAAGAACTCCTTATTTTCATATAATCTGAAACAGAATATAGAACATTTATTGATGGGAAAACTTTTTCAAATTTACGGGAAAACCTATTTTTAAATGGGGAAGTATCTTTTAACGGTGAATTATCTATACCAGAAAACTTTGAATTCAAGTTCTCATATCTTATTCCGGCATTAATTTTTAATATACTTGAAAGACCATAATCCAATAAATCAAAACTTGTCATAAAATAAGCGGCATTCAAGTATTCTTTTAAGTTATAATCAGGATAACCCGATAAAAGATAGTTTTCGTTAAAACTATTCTTATCGTTACTTTTTATTGTCTCGAATATTTTGCCGAGTTTATTATTATCCACAGACCAGGGGATTGAGTATTTATTCTTAATAATTCCAAAATTTGTAAATGATGGGTCTGAAAAAATAATTGCCGGAATTCCGTTGTTTGAAGCAGAAACCGGATTGTAACCGAAATGTTCAGAAGCCAATTGTGCAAAATACTGGCGGTTATTGTTGTTTTCTGCTAAATCCAAATTGTAGCTTGTTGCATAAGCTGAATTCCTCCTGTTTAAATAATCAAATTTGTACCCGGTTATTAATTCGATAGAAAGTTTTTTTGCTATTTTAATTTGCTGTATCAAGTCAGTCTTGATTTTAACCTTCTTATCAAACATCTTATTCTCGAAATAGTTTAAATCCGATAAATATGTGTTTTCGGGCTGGATATATTGAACAGGAATGCCCTCAGTATCTAAGATGGTGTTATACTTTTTTATTAAATTCACCGGGTCTGCATATCTCCTTTCTTCAAAAGAAATTTCCTGAACCGGTGAAGACTGGATGAAGTTGTAATAATTCCCGTAATATTTTGAACTTTGTTTTATATAGGTAGCATTAAAATATATCTTTGTATTTCCAAAATTGAATCGGTTTGTAAGCGCGTAAAAGTTTATTGCCTGCTTTTGCTGTGAGATACCGGAATTCATTCCGAAAGGAAATAAGTGATTAGCAAAATTGTAGTTACTGCTTCTGCTTTCAATTTCGCTGTTCTTATAACTAAAAATATTCATAAAACTGGCATTCCAAAAATCAGAAGAGTAATCAAGAATAAGATTGTAATTATTAAGACTGCTTTCCTTTAAATTATCAGAAAGATTTATACCTGTTGTATAGTCTCCGGAATAATTCCTGCTGGAGGTTTGGTATGGTGTTTCTTTATTCTTCGCTGAAAAAATGAATCTTAAACCTAGACTTTCCAAATTGGTAAATCTTTTTTCATATTTTCCTAATACACTATAATTCTTTTTTAAGTTAGCTAATTTATTATATGTTGTTCCAATTTTTAAAAGGCACTTATGAAATGATGAAGCTTCAGAGAATGATAAAATTGCATATCCACTAATAGAATTGACATCATCATAAAGATTTATCGATGTTTGTGGATCAATATGAGTGAATATTTCTATTGGGAACAGACTCAAATCAAAACTTTTATCTTTCCAATTTGATGAAGGAAGTTCTATTCCATTAATTGTTACTGGAATACTATTCGGCATTATTCCGCGAAGAATTATTTTGTTTATTTCGCCATCGTTTCTGCAAAATGTTACACTTGGCATTCTGCTTATTAATTCAGCAGGATTTTCATCACATAGATTAAACAATAATTGGCCTGGGACAATTCTTGTTATCTTTTTAGAAACAGCAATATCGTAGGGATGAATATTTGGTTTTTTTGTCTTTGAATTGTTAACAATAGTGTCTTGCAAAGATACATTTATTCCAAATAAAGGCGTTCCAGTTTCCGAATCAACAACTGTTCCTTTTATTGTTCCCGTTTGGGCAAAGAGATTTGTGTAAAAAATTAACAGTACAAAAAAGAATGATGCCAATCTGCTGTTCAAAAAGTAATTTGCCATAAAGTCCCGCAAAATTAAACTAAATCTGAAATCTGATTATTGCCAATTTAGCACAAAATTATATAATATTAAAATTATTTTATTGGTTTGTAATAAAATAGAAACACACCTGTACGATTAAATTACAAATTATTCCTCTAACTCGTTTTTTGGATTTTGCAACTGCTTAGCATTTAGCTTTGTAACAACTGTTTTACCCGTTGTTTTTTCAAGCTGCTTACGGGCAGCTTTAGCAACATTTCCGCCTTTACGCGCTATTTCCTTGTTTTCGGTAAATGTATTCGGTTCTTTCTTTCTAGAAATTTCTGTTGTTGAAGCTTCTGCAAGCATATTGAGTACAAGCTCAATGTTTGTCATATTATCCCGAAGATTTTCTTTCTTCAAATCTTTAAAATTCTTGTATTCTTTGGTCGTAAATCCGCTCCAGGCTTTTGTAATTTCATCTGTTAAAATTGCAAATTCCTGTCCTTTCTGCACTCCACGATTTTCCCACTCATCAGTTAATTCTTTACGAATATCAATACTTTTTAATCGCTGGTTAATCCATTCTTTGCTGTAGCCTTTTCGTAAATAAGTTTCCATCAAACGTTCAATCCCAATTTCCGGGTCTTCTATTTCATCTATGCGTTCACTGCCCGTTTTTGCCAGCCACATTTTAAAAGGTTCAGCTTTTGGGGATGGGATGGATTGAATCAGTCGGAAAAGTTGTTCAGTATCAGCCACATCAGTCTGCCTCATTTTCCCGTCGGCAGCTGTCATTTTCAAAGCGTGACAATCCGTCACGGTTTGGTTACCCTCTTCTTTTAATCGTTGTTTTAACTTCCGCCAATAAGCTTGTGGGTCGATACTGTCTGAAAGTATTCCCACTACATCCACTATTGAAAAATACCACTTTTCTTTGTCCTCGTCCCAATGGCTGCGTACCTGTTTTTGCTCAAATAGTTTTATAGCGTTTTTTTGCTTCATTTTCTTTCCCTCTTTTTTTATTGCTGGTTTGTAAAAATATTTGAAGTCCGCAAAAAGCTCATATAATTTTTTGTACTAAATATAAAGAGAAATTAAGTCCCAAAAATTAAAAATTGCGGAAAGGGTTATAAAAGCAGAAAGAGAGAACAAATAATTAACCGGCCGGATTGGGCAAATCCGACCGGTATGAATTCTTATTGAATGTAAAATCTTATACCGATTGCTCCGTTCATACGGAATTTTGTGGCGGGTGCTAAATCCATTATCGGGGCAAGTTCCAGAAATATATCGGAAGGGAAGTTTTGAAACTCGTAAGATAATCCTACAGGAATTCTCACACCGAATTGAGCATCGTCTGCAGCTTTTACTCTGGCGCCTATCCCGAAATAAAAAGGGAGTCTTCCTTTTTGAACATTTATTAAATCGTAGCTATGCACAAGGTAATCCACGTGTAAATGAAAGGCGCTGTGATGATCGCTGAAAGACCAGGCAGCTGCTCCGTCAATTGCAGTTGTTCCCGAAATAAAAGATTTAAAGGACAATCCTGTAGGTTCCCCTATAATAATTCCAACACCGAATCCTCTTTTCTGGGCATCAGTAATATTTGTTAAAAACAGCAAAACAGTAAAAAGCATAATAATTTTCTTCATAAAACCCTCTTTTATTTTTTACTTATTTTTTTCTGAAGCTTTTTTAATTCAATAATTTTATCATCCAATTCTTTCGATTTTACATCAATCTCTTTGATTTTGTTATCAATTTGATTTTCGTATTCGCTGCTGTCCCAGTAACCTCTTTCCTCAAAGTAGCTTTTGAAAAGCCAGTTATGTTTAAGAGCTTCCATATTTTCGGCAAAACCGCGTGCGCCTTTCTGGGCTTCCCCGGTTGTTTTAATCAGATTCGACATTACAGAATTAAGCGAATCGTACAAATTCCTTTCGGAAATAAGCGCGCCTAAAGTGCCTTTCCCTTCATCAATTTTTGCCATCAAACTTTTAACATCGTTTGTTGCAGAGTCAACATTGTTAATAATTCTTTCAATCCCTCCGCCGAGGGTAAGAACAATTTTAGAAAGACTTGCCATATCTTCGGTAAGTTTGTTAAGTGTACGGTCGGCAGATTTAGTAATATTTACAGTAGAATTATAAAGTTCTTCGTCATTTATCAGTTTCCCGATAGTGCCTTTCCCTTCATTTACTTTGGCAATAATTTCCGAAAAATCGCCGGATAATTCGCTGATGTTTTCAATTGTTCCCTGCGATTCCTTAAAAATTGCTCCAATATTAATCGGCTCTTCCGAATAAATAAAACCACCGTCCTGAACAATTTCAAAATCAGGGTTGCCGGGTGTAACACTTATTATTTTTGCACCGATAAGACCTTCGGTTTCGATAATTGCTTTACTGTCAAGCCGGATAAAATGCTTAACATCTTCCCGTATAGAAAGAACAACTTTTACTTTTTGTGTGCTGTCGGTTATCAGCGAAATTTCTTTAACGCTTCCTATATCAAGTCCGCTGAGTCTTACGGCTGCACCTGTCCGCAAACCTTCAATATTTTTAAAGTGGGTGGTAACATTAAAGGTGCTCGAAAAAAGTGCTCCTTTGTCGCCAATCAGAAAAATACCAAGTGCAAAAAGAACGGTTCCTAAAAAAATGAACAGTCCCAAACGTGCTCCGGCAAGGTTCTTAAACATTATATCTCCTTATCATTCTTTAATTCTTTCGTGGCTGAAGAAATTTCGAAGAAAAGCGTCTTTGGAATTTGTAAGATCAGTTATTGTTCCTTCGTGCACAATTTTACCTTTATTCAGGAAAATAGCTTTGTCCGCAATAATTTCTGCGCAGATTAAATCGTGCGTAACAACTATAGATGTCATCCTCAGCTTGTTTTGTAAATTCAATATAAGTTCGCTTATTTCTTTTGAAGTTATCGGATCGAGACCTGTAGTGGGTTCATCGTAAAGCATCAGTTCCGGATCGGTAATAATAGAGCGGGCAAGCCCGATTCTTTTTCTCATTCCGCCGGAAAGTTCCGAAGGCATTTTTTCTACGGCATTTTCCAGAGAAACAAGCTCAAGGGTATGCATTACTTTATCATTTAATTCTTTCGGACTGAAATTAAAATGTTTTTTAAGCGGGAATTCGAGATTTTCGCGGACGCTCATCGAATCGTAAAGAGCGGCGCTTTGGAAAAGGAAACCCATAAATTTGCGGGTATTGTTCAGCTCTTTTATTCCCAATTTCAGCACATCTTTCCCTTTAATAAATATTTCTCCGTTTTCAGGTTCAAGCAAGCCGATCATACATTTCAGCAGGACGCTTTTTCCTGTGCCGCTTTGTCCGAAAACCACAAGATTTTCAGCATTTTTCACATTAAGCGAGATGTTGTCGAGAACAACAAGTTCGCCGAATCTTTTGGAAAGATTATATATTTCTACTAAAATTATACTGTCGGCCATAATACAAGTGTGATTTTTACTAATACGGTATCTACAAGCAATATCAATAACGATGCTAAAACTACAGCTGTTGTGGAAGCTTTTCCCACTCCTTCGGTGCCGCCTTCTGCCATATAACCTTTATAACATCCTACAAGTCCTACAATAAATCCGAATATTAATGTCTTTCCGATACCGGGGATAAAATCGCCAAACTGAACAGAACTGACAACAGATTGCTGATAGTATGCGAAGTTCATTCCCTGAGTTGTAATTATTGCAAAATAACCTCCGAAAATAGCCAGAAAAACCACATAAGTAGATAATATAGGCAGAATTAAGGTAGTAGCGGTAATTCGGGTAACAACCAAGTATTTAAAAGGATTGATAGCACTTACTTCCATAGCATCAATCTGTTCGGTTACTCGCATCGAGCCAAGCTCTGCGCCGATACCCGAACTTACTCTTCCGGCAAAAATCAAGGCTGTAATTACAGGTCCAAGCTCGCGGATTACAGAAAGGGCAACCATCTTAGGAAGAAAATCAGCCGCCCCGAATTTAACCAGAATCGGCTGGCTTTGCAACGCAAGCACAACGCCGATTACCAAACCGGTAACGCTGACAATCGGGAAAGTTTTTACGCCGAGCTCATCCATATGTTTTTTTATTTCGGAAATATCGTAAGGAGGAACAAACAGATTTTTAAAATATTCCATCGAAAATATTGTTAAGCCGGTAATCATAACAAAAAAATTGTAGATAGCATCCGAAAAGCTAAGGTTCCTTTTTTTCCGGGGAATAGGAATTTTCATAATATCATATTGTAATTAAGTTTACAAAAATACAAAAAATTACATCTTTTTTTGTGAAGTTTTATTTAGCTGAATGCATTTTCTAAATGATTAAGGGTATATTTATTTTTTGCTATAAACATTATTGCTATTACATCAAGCCTGCAATCCTGATTGTTAATATTTTTTTCGAATAAATAAGCCTGCGCAATTTTTTTTATCTGATTTTGTTTTGCTTTTGTAACTGCATATTCGGGTTCGCCGTATTCGAGAGAACTGCGCGATTTTACTTCTGCAAAAACAAGAGTATCATTAATCCGGGCAATTATATCAATTTCACCATGTCCGTAACGGTAATTCCGCTCAATAATCTGATATCCTTTATTTTGTAAATATTGCGCGGCAATTTCTTCGCCGGCATCTCCGGCTTTTTTTGTTGATTCAGTCATATTAAAATAATTTTATTTGTTCTTCGTTTTGAAAAATGTTTCGTAAAAATTTTTTACGGTGCAACGGACAAGGACCGTGCAATTTAATTAAATTTATGTGGTCTTTTGTTGCATAACCTTTGTTTTTGTTCCATTGGTACTGCGGATATTTTTTATGAGCTTCGTCCATAATTCTGTCGCGCGTAACTTTTGCCAGAATTGATGCAGCGGCGATTGAAAAGGATTTACTGTCGCCTTTTACTATAGTCTTAGTAATTATATCGCATGCAAACGATTTATTCCCGTCTATAAGGATAATATCTGGTTTTAAACAAAGCTGTTTAACAGCCTGCTCCATAGCTTTAAGAGTTGCCTGTAAAATGTTGATTTCTTCAATTATGTCTTCGTTCATAATTCCTATTCCGTACGAAGAAGCTTCTGATATTATTGCATCGTACAGAATATTTCTTTCTTTTTCGGAAAGTTTTTTCGAATCGTTTATTCCCACGATTTTTTTTGATTTATCGAAAACAGCTGCTGCAGCTACAACAGGTCCGGCAAGAGGTCCTCTGCCTGCTTCGTCAACTCCGGCAACAGTTTTAATTTTTTCGCTTAAGAATGAATTATCAAAATTTTTCAGCATTTTATTTTCCTGTAAAAATTGCAAAAAGTCCCGCAAGCATAATAATTTTAAGCAAACCGCTTATTTTTGATAAATCGTTTTTGCTGTTAAAGTTATACAGTAATTTAAGCGAAAAAACAAGCATAACATTTACAACACACATTATAACAAGAAAATATTCTATCTTATAAATTGAATATTTGTAAGGCAGATAAGTAAGATATATTAAAATTACTGTCAAAATGAAAATCAGATTTCTGGCATTTTTAATCCCGAATTTTTGCGGGAAAGTAATAATGCCGTTTGCTTTATCTCCTTCAATGTCTTCAATGTCTTTTACAATTTCGCGGATAAGATTAATTAAAAAAGCAAAGACTGCAGGGATAATACATACTACCCAATTGCCCGCTGCAAGACCTCCGAAAATAAAAGCCAGACCAGCGTAATGTGCAATAATAATATTGCCCAAAAGAGGGATTTTTTTTATCCGTGCAGAATAAAGATAAAGTCCGGCAGTGGTATAAATTACAACAGCAAGGCAGTAAATATTTACGAAAGAGGCAGAAAGCAAAGCAAGAACTGATATAAAAAAATAATAACTTACGGCTTCCATCGGTACAAGAATTTCGGATGGAAGCACACGTTCGGGACGGTTTATTCGGTCAATATCCAAATCAAAATAATCGTTAATAATATTTCCGGCTGCCGAAACAAAGAATCCGGATAATGCTGCAAAAAAAATGATGTGGAATTGAACACGGCTATTGGAATAAAAATAAGCTGCTGCAACTATTACTAAAAATACAATTGTGCAGTTAAGAGGCCGGATAATTTTGAACAATCCGGTAAATTTATTAAGTGTTGAGTTCATTATTTTTTTACCGAAATATCCTAAAAATCGTTAACCAAACCAAAATGAATTTTCCCGTTGCTGAAAGAATCTCCTTCTCCCAGAGCGTAGCTGATGCTTATAACTCCTATTCCTGTCTCAATATTAATTCCTGCGCCAAATCCGGTTTTAAAGGATTCGGTTTCAGGAATCGAATATTCAATGTCCTCTTTCCGCAAATAATAACCGGCATCGGCAAACAAAAATGCAAATGATCTTCCGCCAAGTAAAAGCCTGTATTCCAAATTCTCCCAAAGTATTCTGTTGCCGGCAAACTGGTTTTCTCTGTATCCGCGAAGGGAGTTTGTTCCGCCCATAAGATACAAGTCGCTCAGTTCGGTCTTGTTTCCGGCAAGTTCGCGTCCGTGAAGCTTTAATGCAATTATCTGGTTTTTAAATATCTGCTGATAGAAGTGAAAATCAATTTCAATCTTGTTCAAATTAATTTTCGTCTCGGTTTCATCAGTTAAATATTCCTCGGGACCGGTAATTCTTTTTCTGCTTACAAGAAATGTACTGTTTAGTAATATTCCGGAGCGGGGAGAAAAAATATCGTCGCGTATATCGTAATTCAAATTCACGCCTGTTTCTGTATTATCCGATTTCCAGACAGTAAATCTTTTGTTTTTAAGTTCTGCCGGTATTGTTTCGCCGGTGGAAAATATTACAGAAGCCGAAAAGTTTTCGGTGGCAAGATATTCTGCCTCGGCAGTTATTTTTCGCCTTACAAAAGTTGAATCCTGTTTCCGCTGAAATAAACCGAATTTAAGATTAAGCGGAAAATTCAGGAACCAAGGTTCTTTGTAATTTAATTCAAGATTTTGAGATGAACGATCGATTTGCTCCCATTTTATTGCAAATGCGCGTCCCGTTCCAAAAAGATTTCGCAAACTGATATTAATAAAGCCTGTAAGGTAACCTTTCTCATTTTCATCACCCGGATTATAACCTATGATGCCGTCGAAATTATTCGTGCTTTTTTCTTTTACTTTTATTTTTAGCACACCTTCGTTTTTAGAGTTGAAGTAATAGTGAGGCTCCTCTGCAATTTCAAAAAAAGCAAGCCGGTTAAGCCGGGAGGGGACAGCGTTTATTACGGATTGTCTGTAAACATCGTCTTCTTGTATTCTTGTCTGCCTTATTATCACGTCCGAATTGGTTTTATCATTTCCTTCTGTTTCAATTTTATTTATCCGGCTGAACATTCCTCCATCTAAAGAAAATAAAATATCTGCTTCGGAATAGCCGGAGCTGTCTTTCCTGAAAATTATTGATAATATTGTAACGGAGGCAAAAGGATAGCCGTTTTCTTCGCAGTATTCAAGTGCTCGGGAAATTAAGTTTTCTACTAAACTAACGGAAAAAGTTAAACCGTTAAGTTCGTCCGCTAAAAAATTTACTGAAGAAACAAGAAGAGAATCTTTCCCGGAAACTCCTATTTTCTTTAATAATGCAGGTTCACCTTCCAAAATATTGAGATAAAGAACTGAGCTTGCTGAATCGGTCGGAACATTTTGAACTGTTATGCTGCTGTTGATATATCCGTTTTGAAACAAATTTGAAGTTATTCTATTCTTTACTGTGTCTTCAATGCCTTCAAAAATTAAAGAGCCTTCTTTAATTTCAGCCCATTGCAGATAATTCTGTTTTGAAAACTCTTTATTACCGCTTACTTCTACGGATGTTACTTTTTGAGCAGAAAGATTAAAGCAAAGTAATAGGAATAATGCAGTTTCAGTAATTCGGCGAATCATCAATAATCTTCATCTTTTTCCCAACGGGTTCAATTTTAACTTCCGGAATAAATGATTCGATTTCGTCCTTTGAGCTTGCGCAAACATCCCATTTTGTGCAATTGGAGGCGCCGGCTGCAGCGGCAAATTTAAGAAAATCTTCAAAGACCATAGATTTTTCCAAACCGTAACAAATCCCGGATACAAATGCATCGCCGCTGCCGGTTGCATCTATTTCCTTAACAGCAGGGACTGTAAATTTGTATTTAAAGCCAAATTTTGAAGCATAACCTGTTTTTTTACCGTTTGTAAGAAAAGCCATTTTTACGTCTTTTGAATAAAGATAATCAAGAAAATCCGTTATTTCCTTTTCGGTTTTTAAACTGATATTTAATGATTTTTCAAGCTCTTCTAAATTATTATGTAAAATTGCAGGAGCTTTATCAATGCAGTCTTTTAGATGTTTTCCGTATGTATCAAGAACGCAGAGCTTATCATTGATTCCGCATAATTCAATTGTCTTGATGAAAATTTCATCGGCCAAAGGGGAGGGCGAACTGCCCGAAATAACTACTATCGAACTGTTGAGAACTGCTTTTTCTAAACGCTGCTCAAATTCATTTATTTCTTCGGAAAGCAGTATCGTATTCGGTCCGAAGAAAGTAGAAATTGTTTTTGCTGAATTATCAATAGCAAGGCATCCCGACCGGGTTTCATTTTTTGTATTAACGGCAGTAAAATTTATTTCTTCTTCAGTAAGAATTTTTCGCAGCATTTTACCGTTATTCCCGCCTAAAAATGTTAATCCGGCAGATTGCATACCTAAAAGGTTAAGCTGCCGGTTTACATTTATTCCTTTTCCGCCGGCTTTATAAATTTCATTTTCAGTCCGGTTTACTTTTCCGTATTTAATATTATCAAAAATTAGCCTGCGTTCCAGCAAAGGATTTAATGTTATAGTAAGTATCATATTATTGTCTGTACCTCATCCATTCTCCATAATCTGCATTGATTAAACGGTAATCGCCGAAGCCCGAATAATCTACAAAAATGAAAGTTCTGTTTAAATTAAAATATTCCCATTTTTCGTAAGGTTTGCTGTCGTAATCAAAAGGGTGCCGTTCAATATTATTAGGCGGTCCCAATGTTATATAAATCATTCCCATATCCGATCGCCAGCCACCGAAATAGCTGCCGAAATTTTTATTCGCATATTCAACTCTTCTGTAATATTCGTTAAGAATTTCATTTTCTAACGTATTGGGTGAAGGGTCTATCTTTTCCCAATAATCGGTAAACCTTTTCATTTTTTCATCATAAGTTTCGGCTGCTTTAATTTCGGCATATTCGCTTCCGCTTGCAATGTATACCATCTGATCAATTGCTTTATCAAGATCATTTACAGTACTTGGAAAGCCGAAAATCTGTGAATGGAATGATTTGGAAATACTTGATATAAGCGAATCGCGTTCATTTCTTAACTCAACAAATAATTTGTAATTACCCAGATTGAAATTGAGGTTTTCAATATCTTGGGAAAAATTATTTCTGCCTGAATCTAATTTTTCAGGAATAACTTTTTGAAATACTTCTTCTTGATCATTTTTAATTGTGTATTTTAAAAAAACATTGCGGGATTTATTAGAATTTATTTCGAACATAAAAGGGAGAGTTTTTATATTGGAAGAAACTTCACCCGAAATATTCGGCATTATTCTTGTTTTGCCATTACTGTCGGTTATTCTTTTCTGGATTAATAAAATGCCGCTTAAAGAAAGACTGTCGTTTAGCTGCGGTACAAAAAGAATATTTTCGTATTTGAAATTTTTTTTCGATTCCTTATCGGTTACCTGGCATATTCCATAATAATTGCCCGGTGCGAGGTTAAAGCTTTTAAGACTTAAACTGAAGCTTCCGCGGGAAGATGTTGCATAAAAATCTTCTGTTACTATTTTTTGATTCCAGTTCTGGTTATCGAGCATTAAAGATTTATCTTCGTTGTAAATTATTATATTGGCAGAATATTCGGCAACATACTTCTCGCCGGACTTTATAAACTGAAGATTGCTATAAGGCAATTGAATGAATATATCCATCCGCGTTTTACCGGCTTCTGCGGATTTATAAGGTACCGCATCAATAAAAAAATCGGGTGTAACTGAATATGGGAAATTCTTCTTATCAATTTCAGGCTGCGAAAAAAGCAAACCCGTAAAGAAAATAAATAATGCTGATATAAATTTCATAAATTGTCCTATGAAATAATTTTTCCAGTTAAATCATATTCGTTACAATCAATAATTTCAATATTATAAAAATTACCGGTTTTCAACTTTTTACTGGTTTTGTAAATAATTATTTCGCCGTCAACTTCAGGAGCATCTCTTTCGCTTCTTCCAATATAATAATCGCTCTCTTCGTCATCAATAATAACTTTAAGCGTTTTGCCAACCATACTTAAATTTTTCTTATAAGAAATTTTCTGCTGAAGTTTCATCAAACGGTTTTTACGTTTATTTTTTTCGGAAGAAGGTACGTTATCTTCCAGTTTAAATGCGGCAGTATCTTCTTCGGCAGAATATGTAAAAACACCCAGTCGGTCGAAGCCGGTTTCTTTAACAAACTTGCACAATTCCTCAAAATCTTCTTTTGTTTCTCCGGGATAACCTGTTATAAATGTTGTGCGCAAAGTTATACCGGGAATTTTCTTTTTAATTTTCTCTACAAGCAATTTTGTGCGTTTACCGGTTATTCCGCGCCTCATCGATTTTAATATGTTATCGGAAATATGCTGAAGCGGAATATCGATGTATTTGCAAATTTTTGGATTTGACGCAATTTCATCAATTAAATCTTCAGGAAAATACGAAGGGTATGAATATAATAACCGAATCCATTCAATACCTTTTATTTCAGATAGTTTTTGTAAAAGCTCGGAAATATTTCTTTTGCCGTAAATATCAATTCCGTATTCGGTAGTATCTTGTCCAATAATTAAAAGCTCTTTCACACCTTTTTTTGCAAGGTTTCCGGCTTCCAAAATCAGTTCTTCAATTGGGAACGATCTGTATTTGCCTCGTATCAAAGGTATTGCGCAAAACGAGCATGGGTGGTCGCATCCTTCGGAAATTTTCAGATAAGCATAATGATTAGGAGTTGAAATACTTCGTTCGCCAAGAAGCTCGTATTTCAGTTCAGCTCCAAGTTCTTCCAGTATCCCCTTGTAATCTTCCGTTCCGAAGAAACTGTCTGCTTCAGGAATTTCTTTTTTTAAGTCGTCCAAATATCTTTGTGAAAGGCATCCCGAAACAAAAACTTTTTTAATTTTACCGCTTCTTTTTAATTCAACGGCATTTAAAATGGCATTTATCGATTCCTCTTTGGCAGCTTCAATAAATCCGCAGGTATTAATTATTACAACATCAGCTGTGTTGGGATCAGTTACAACTTTAAATTCATTTGCTTCGAACTGATTAATCAGCCTTTCGGAATCCACAGTGTTTTTGGAACATCCAAGTGTAACTACACCTACTTTCAATTTCCTTTTCAAAAAAAACCTTTCGTATTAATTCATAAAATAAATCATATAAATATAAATCACAGGAGCTGTAAAAAGCAGCGAGTCGAACCTATCGAAAATACCGCCGTGTCCGGGAATCAGATTCGAAGAATCTTTAACGCAGGCATCACGTTTTATAAGACTTTCAACAAAATCGCCAATTTGCCCTAAAACTCCTACAATTATTCCAATTACAATTACATCCTGCCAGGATAAAAAATCCATAAAAATAGATTTATTGGCAATCATTGCAAAAATTGCAAATATAAAACCGGCTGCGCTTCCTTCCCAGCTTTTTTTAGGACTTACGCGTGGGAATATTTTATTTTTTCCGAAAGCAACTCCCAGAAAAAATGCAGCAGAATCGCAGACCCATATTGTAATAAGAATTCCAATTATCATCAATCCGCCTTGGTTATAATAAGGCGAATATTGAGGAAAAAATTCGCGGATTCCTAAAATGGCAGCGGAAAACAAACCGATAAAAAAAATACCGACAAAAGAAGCCCCGATATTATTGATTTCTGTGCCTTTATTTCCGAAAAGTTCTGCTGAAAGTTGAAATAAAACAATCAGCAGAACAAGATATTCGAAATTCATAAAATCGAAATATTTATTGGCAATAATTGTTGCAACAGAAATCAGCCCCAGCGGCAGATAAACATTTCCGCGTTTGTTTTTTATCATTTGAGAAAATTCGTAGAACGCTCCCAAACCTATTAGCAATGAAAAAAGTAAAAAAAGCCATTTACCGAAAATACAAGATACAATTATGAGCGGAATTGCTGCAACCGAAACTAAAATCCGCTGCGCAGTATTGCTTAATGCCATTAAATTTTATTCCTCGTCTGTTATTTCTGTATTGTTAATATCATTTATTATTTCTCCGGCAGTGAGGATGTCTTTATCCTGCACAAGTATTTATATTACTGCCAGATTGCCTACAGCTGGAAAACTGGAATCTTTTTGGGGGATTATCATACACTCAATTTCAGCTCCCTCAAGATTTGCTTTAATCATGTCGGCAATGTAAATTTCGCTGGTGGTGTATATTATTTTCCAGTCTTCAGGTGTAACCAGATTCCCTTCGAAATCCTGTTTGTCGATTAAATCGGTACCGCAATCGGGGCATATTTTAATGCCATCTACATATTCGTATTCACACTTCGGACAAATCATAAAGCCTCCTGATTTTTATGAGAAACAGTTGAGTAATATCTTTTAATAAAAATTATAAGCAAAATGAATATTGCCAAAAGAATTGAAAATCGCAAGAGATGAATCCAAGTATCTTGAAATGCGCCTGTAGAATTAATGAATTCTTCGTCTTTGAAAAGAGAATAAAGCACTACAGCCGAGAAATTATTAATGAAATGCATAATTACGGCTATGTAAATAGAACCGCTTTTATATGTTGCATACCCTAAATATAAACCGATTAATATAAGAGCTGTAAATCCATAAAAATTAACGTGATAAAAGGAGAAAATGACGGCAGTAAACAATGCTGCCCAAAACGGTTTTATTAAAAATTCAAATCCCCGCAAAACAAACCCTCTGAAAAAAAATTCTTCGCAGATGGCTGGTGTAATAGCAACAGTAAGAACCACAAGAAGAAATTCCCAAACAGAATTAAAAGAAAGCAGCCTTTTATAACTTTCTTCCATTACTTTGTTAAGCTCGTCGAGGTTAACTTTAATAATTTCGAGTGCAGGAAAAAAATCCACAATCTTCCGGAAAGCAATATCCTGAAGTGCCTGTAAATCGACTGCCATTACGGAGACTAGTATAATTCCGGCACAAAAAAAGCCTGTTTCTTTAAGCGGAATTTTTTTTATCCGCATAACCGTTGTTACATCGTTAAAAAAAAGTTTTGATAAAAATATTGCTGGAAGCAAAATAAAAATATACTGGCTTGCCACTTGATAAAGCCTTAAAGCGTTGAAGTTAGTATTTAACATATCAGCGCCGAAGATAAAAAATAAAATAAGTCCGCCAACAATCTGATACAGTATAAATACACCGGTTATACCTATAAACAATGCTATTGCAGGCGGGATGTTTATTGTTAAAGTTTTTTTATTTTCTAAATCCTGATCGTTCATAAAATTATATCCGCAATTAATAAAAAAAGGAGACAGAAAATGTCTCCTCAAATTTATGGAAATATTTATTAAAAATTATTTTTTTGAAGTAAGTTTTCCTGCAAGACCTTCGTAAGCAGTAAGTTCTGCATCAATCGATCCGATTATTACTTTCGTTTTTACTTTAACTGGAATTTTAAGATCGTCATCGGTAAGCCAAACAACAATGTTTCCTTCGTTTTTGAATAAACCTCCTTCGCGTACAAGAGGTTCTACAATAACACAGTTAAATGTTCCGGCTTCAACAGTAATTGTTTCTTTTCCAAGATAAACAACATCCAAAGGATAGACTTTATCTTTGTAGAAATTTTCCAGATGAAATTTATCGCCGATTTTAAGTTTGGAATAATCGAAAGTACGGGCAAGATAAAAAGCAGAAATTATATCATTAACATAGGCAGGTATTTCATGTTTTCCTTCGGTGGTTTTTGCTATCCCTTTTCTCTGATCGAAAAAAGCCGAAAAATCGCGTGAGAAACCTCCTTCGCGTATATGCTGCTCAAATCGCCAAGGGAAAAGACCTTCTACGTCAATATAAGACTCGTAACGGTCGCGCACTTTATAAAAAATATCGAAACTGGGAACAGTGTTTACCATAAATGTTACATTATAAGCTTCTCTGCCTGATATTTTTTTTATTTTCGGAATTTCCATTGTGGCAACTCCGGCGGTAACAAAACCGTAGTTTACATCGAAAGTTAATTTTTCTCCGACTTTAAATGCTTTGTTTTCAGTTTTACGGAATTCATTTTCCTGAGAATAAAGCAAGACTCCGAAGAAAAGTATAAAAGGGATAATCATTGTCTTTTTCATAAAACACCATTTTGTTTAATAAGTGCGCTTTGTATTGAATTAAAAACTTCTTCTATATTGATTGAGTCCATACAATTTAATCTGGCGCATTGTTTGCTGCTGCAATTATCGCATTCTGTTTCAGGCAAAAATATATCTTTTTTTTCTGTAAAAGGTCCCCATCTTTTAGGAGAACAAGCCTTAATTTTAGGATAAAAACCGATTACGTGTTTATTTAATGCTGCAGCAATGTGTATCGGTCCCGTTGAGTTTGCAATAAGTACAGAACATTTATCTATCAATGCTACTAAATCTTTTAGTTCAAATAATCCTGCGGAATTTAATATTTTATTGCTTATTGTCATTTCTTCGCAAATATGTTTTTCGTTTTCAGAACCTGTTAATATTATACTGCAATCCAAAGTCTGTGCCATAATCCGTATAAGTTCTTTCATTTTGTTTATAGGCAGATCTACTGAACTCCCTTTGCTGCCTGGATGAACAATTATTATAGGCTTGCTTCGGTTGCAGCCTTTTTGCGAGAGAAAATCATCAACTTTTATTTTTGCGGATTCATCAATTTGTATATTAAAATGTACACTTCCTTCAGAAATAACTTCATTTATTCCGTAAACTTTTAACATATTTATATTAAACTGAAGTTCGTGTTTATTACCGAATTTCCTGTGTTCGTATATTTTTCTGTTGAAAAGAAACGAATACCATCTGTATCCTGTACCGATTCTGTATTTAATTCCTGCAAAAAAAAGCAATAAAGCAATTTTGAATGTAGGTGAAACAAGAATTACTGAATCGAAATAATTTTTACGCAGTAAAGCAAGATTCTTGAAAAAAAGAATTTCTCCGTTTTTTTCGTAAAGAGAAATCAATCCCGATAAGGATTTATTGTTTTCCAAAAGCGGGCGGGTATATTTTTTTACAATAAATGTAACTTTGGAATCAGGGAAATGCCTTTTTATTACATCAATCATCGGAATGGATAATACCACATCGCCAATTCTGTCAGTACGTACAACTGCTATGTTTTTTGCTTCAATCATTTAACAGAAATATACGGATTGTTTTCGATATAATACCGCCAATTTAAGTCTTGCGATTTTTTTATTCCAATTCTTTTTCCTGATTTAATTTTTGCCGGTTCGATATATTCTCCTTCCGAGATAAAAATATTGTTTCCGCAAAGGTCTGTTCCGTTGCTTTCTTTATCAAGCGCAAAAGCGATGCATAATTTTCCGGGACCGCTGCAAATTTTTGTTTTATCTTTTTCAGAAAAAATTATTTCCGGGAACCTGCGTTTAAACATTTTTTCAATTCCCTGCAAAGGTTCAGCGGCTCTTATTAAAACAGCACTTCCATAATCTTTTCTGCCTGTTACAACATTGGCGCAAAAATACATTCCGTACGTAAAGTAGATATATAATTTGCCGCCTTCTTCAAACATAACTTCGTTTTTTTTTGTTTTACCTTTGAAGGAATGTGATGCTTCATCAAATTTATAGTCGTAGGCTTCGGTTTCAACTATTTTTCCGGCAAGAATTTCCGATTTTTCAAATTTTACTAAATATTTGCCTAAAAGATTTCGGGCAGCATCTGTAACGCTTTGCAAATAGAAAGATTTATCAATTTTATTATTTAGAAGTTCAGTTGAATTCAATTTATAACCGGAAGTTTTTCGGCTCAGATATTAAGGATTTTTCGTATTTCATCAATTTTTTCATTATAAAAGGCAGTCTTATCCGGTCTTACATCAATAAGTTTTTCGTATACCAGAATTGCTTCGTGATAATTTTTCTGAGCAAAATAGATTCCTGCCAAAGTTTCTGAGGCAATCGACGGATTTTCGTAAAGATCAGTTTTTAATTTTTCAATCTTATCAGCTTCTTCTTGTGCTGTTTCAGCTTTTTTCTCTTTTTTCAGCTGGGCAATTAAATCATCAACAGCGTTTTGCGAATCAACATTTTCGCTTTCAGTGATTACAGCAATCGGTTTGAATTTTTTTTCTTGCTCCAATGCAATTCCATGGCGCATTCTTTTTTTCTTTTTTTCTTCAGGCACAATTTCTTCGGCTTTAATTTCACTTATTTCTGGCATTTCAAAACTTATGTTTTTCCCTTGAGGAAATTGAGTGAACGAGGCTTTAATTTTATCAATTTCGGCAAGATAATAATTAAACGTATCTTCGCAATCAATTATTTCGCAACCTTTTGTAATAAGAGTTTCTGCCTCAAAAAATTCCTTAAGGTTAGCTTTTGCTAAACCTAATACAATTAAAGCTGTCGGATAGTCCGAATATTTTTCCAGATTACTTTCAATAATTTGAACAGCTTTTTCAGGTCTTTTTTTCTCTAATTCCTCGTATGCCACACGTACAAACAAAGGTGAAGAATTGTTAAATTCATAAATAAGAGATGCTCTTTCCATATTATGCTTTCAGATTGTCCAGTTTATGTTTAATTGATAAAATTGATACTGAAGAAAATCCTACAAAAAACAATAAATGAAACGGCAAAGCTGCAAGTTCCAGAAAATATATAGATGCAACAACACCAATAAGACAATAAAATGCAAGCATCAATTCAACAAAAACTGCTGCATCAATTTTTAGTTCTCCCAAATATTTATTTTTATTCCATTTATCGTTCTTCTCAACAACTTTAAATTTAGGAGTGCGTACAAAAGAACTTTTTCTGTCGAGAAGTCCTTCTATTACGGCAAGCGAATTGTTAAAAGCGAGTCCCATACTTCCTGCCATAAATAAAGGGAAAAACAATATTTTTTTTCGCCAATCCTCGTTTACAGCCTTTTGAGCGTAAAGGTAGAATAAAAATGAACTTATAAATGCAAGAACAAAAATAGACATAACATTAAAAAACACATCGTGAGGACCGCTGTTTTTAATGAATATCAAAGGAACATTTAAAATAGCTGCTAAAAGAATAAAAGGGAAAACAATATTATTTGTTAGATGGAATGTGGATTGAAGTTTAATTCTAAAAGGGATGTCCGATTTCCAGACAGCCGGCAGAATTTTTTTTGCTGTTTCAACGGCTCCTTTTGTCCAGCGGAATTGTTGGGCTTTTAGAGCATTAATTTCCATTGGAAGTTCGGACGGTGTTGTAAAATCGCGCAGGAAAACAAACCGCCAGCCTCTTAACTGGGCACGATAACTTAAATCTAAATCTTCAGTTAAAGTATCCGAATGCCAGTTTCCGGCATCTTCTATACATTCTTTTTTCCAAACGCCGCCGGTGCCGTTAAAGTTGATAAAAAATCCAGCTTTATTCCGGACAGGCTGTTCCATAACAAAATGCCCGTTTAAGGCAAGCGCCTGAATTTTTGTAAGCATCGAATAATCTTCATTCAGGTGTTCCCATCGTGTCTGAACCATTCCCACACGGTCGTTTGTAAAATAACTTAAAGTCTTTTTAAGAAAATCTTTTTTAGGGATAAAATCCGCATCAAAAATTGCAACATATTCACCTTTGGAAATTTTCAAACCGGCTTTTAAAGCTCCTGCTTTATATCCGGTTCTGTCAGTTCTGTGAATCTGTTTGATATCGAACCCGAGTTTTTGTTTTTCACTTACAATTTTTTCTACAATCTGAACAGTCTCGTCAGTTGAATCATCGAGCACCTGAATTTCGAGGAATTCCTTCGGATAATCAATTTCACAAACTGCATTTATAAGTCTTTCAATCACATAAAGCTCGTTATACAAAGGAAGCTGTATTGTAACCATTTTATCGTAAACCATATTTTTATTCTGTTCGGGATGCTGATGGGAATATTTCCAATAATAATAAAGCATCACAAAGCCGTGACAGCCAAAAATCATTAAAATTGAGAGTGAAACAAAATACAAAATTAAAACTGCTTGATCCATATTATCACCAATTCGATACTACACTTAATAAAATATCTTCTGTTATATTTTCAATTGCAAAAGAAAGCGCATTTCTTTTGCTGTTAATTACGTCTTCGGTACTGCTATAATTTTGAGAATCCGAAAAATTCTTTTCAAAAATAGTTTTCTTTTTAACAAGGTCGCGATAAAGCACTTTAACTGTTAATGTAACTTTTAATTCGGATGCTGCTTCGTTTTGAACAACTGCCGGGGCTGTGGTTACCGAAAGAATTGTACAATCGATTAATGCGTCTGAATTAAGTTTATCGGATACTTGTAAGGTATTATCTTCAATAAATTGCTTTGTCAGCTCGTTTGTAAACAATTCAACAAGTTCAGCTTCACCCGAACCGCTGCGGTCTTTGCATACAGGTATGGAAATAGTTTTCAAGTGTTCCGGCACAGATGCTCCTGTAAAGGAATAGCTGCATCCGGGAAGACTAATAATTATTAAAAACACTGATAAAAAGATCAGTGCGTTTTTAGTGAATATCATATTCTTTCAATTTCCTATAAAGCGTCCGCTCGCTTATTCTCAGCAGCCTCGATGCTTTACGCTTATTCCCTTTAGTATATAAAAGCGCATTTATTATCGCTTCTTTTTCTAATTTCTCAATAGACGAAACTTCTTTTATATCGGCATAGTTCATCGGAGATATGGTACCCGAGTTTTTTGCTGCCATTTCTTTTAATTCTATAAGGTCTTTCTTTATTTCAATTAAAGCCCGGTATATCATTTCACGGTCGAGCGTTGTTGATGGCTGGTCGAGATGTACCGGCAAAAATCTAGATTCGTCTTTTCCCGAAAAATTATTTATAAGAGGCAGAATGTCTTCCGCATTAATCATTCCATTTCTGTTAAGGGCTGCAGAGGTTTCTATTACATTTTTAAGTTCTCGTATATTCCCGGGCCAGTTGTATCGCATTAAAAGGTCAACAGCGTTATCGGTGAGTTCTGGATTTGCCTTTTTATTATTTGATGAAAATCTTTTCAGAAATTCAAATGCCATCAGCGGAATGTCTTCTATGCGTTCCCGCAAAGGAGGTATTGTAAGAGTAACTGCTTTCAAACGAAAATATAGATCAGCCCGGAATTTTTTAGCATCTACCTGTTTTTGCAAATCTTTATTTGTTGCAGCCAGCAAACGGATATCAACTTTTTTAACCAATTCGCTTCCAATGGGCATAAACTCGCGCGTTTCAATAACCCGCAATAATTTAACCTGAGTTGTTAAAGGCATTTCGCCGATTTCATCTAAAAAAAGAGTTCCGCCGTCTGCTATTTCGAAATAACCTTTTCTGTCTTCAATAGCTCCTGTAAAAGAACCTTTTTTATGACCGAAAAGCTCACTTTCCAAAAGTCCTTCGGGAATGGCTCCGCAATTAACACTAACAAGTCTTTTTGCAGACCGATGGCTGAAATTATGAAGTGCTTTTGCAAAAACTTCCTTACCGACCCCGCTTTCACCATATATAAGAACAGAAATATCAGACGAAGCGACCTGCATGGTAATATCAATCAAATCCTTTATTTGCTTTGATTTACCAATAATACCATTTGATCTTTGAAATTCTTCGACTGTCATTTTTGCAAATATTAAATTATTCTGATTCTAAAAATACTATAAAAAAACACATATATGATAATAAATATTAAAGGACTTTTAACATTTGTTTTAAATCATATACCGGTTGACAAAATGACAAAAAATATGGGATGTCTTTAGATTTAGCATTATTTAGTAAAAATAAAAAAACAGGAGGGTCTTAAAATAAAGAAACCTGCACAAGGCAGGTTTCCTTCGGTAAAATATTTAATGCTTATTTTTTAACAGGAGCAAATTCAATTCTTCTGTTTTTAGCTCTGCCTTCTGCAGTTGCGTTGTCGGCAACAGGATTTTCTGGACCAAAGCCTTTTGATGATAAGCGAGTTTTGTCGATGCCTTTAGCAACCAACCAATCCATAACAGCTTTGGCTCTTCTTTCAGATAATTTCTGGTTGAAAGCTTTGCCTCCCTGGCTGTCGGTATAACCGTTAATTGCAACTTTCATAGCAGGATAAGCTTTTAATGTTCTTACAACTTTCGAAAGAATTTCTTCCGATTCAGGTAATACATCAGCTTTACCACTCTTAAAGTTTACGCCTTCAAGTACGATTGGTGTATCTTCTTTAAGTTCAAGAATTACATCATCTTCAGCGTCATTAGGGTTAGTACCGCGTTTAACTTCAACAAAATCGTTTACTGAACCGCCGTCTGTATCTGCAACAAGCGGATTTGTTTTTGTTTTGTTGATTTCTTCACCGTCGGATAAACCTTCTCCGTCTGTGTCAGTTTTCAAAGGATCGGTTTTGTGTTTTTTAACTTCGTCACCGTCATTTAATCCATCACCGTCTGTATCAGCTTTAAGCGGATTGGTTTTGTATTTGTTAACTTCTTCGCTGTCATTCAATCCGTCACCGTCTGTATCAGCTTTAAGTGGTTCAGTTTTGTATTTGTTTATTTCTTCACCGTCATTCAATCCGTCGCCGTCTGTATCAGCTTTAACAGGACTTGTTTTGAATTTATTTACTTCTTCGCCGTCATTCAATCCATCACCGTCTGTATCAGCTTTAAGCGGATCGGTTTTGTATTGATTGATTTCTTCGCCGTCATTCAATCCATCACCGTCTGTATCAGCATTATTAGGATTTGTTCCGAGCTGAAGTTCTTCACGTTTTGTAAGACCGTCTTTATCGTTGTCGCTGCTTCCTGAGCTTGAATAAACAACACCCATACCGGCAGAAACAAATCCATCGTATGATTTATCAGAAAAGAGCTTATCGAAATTGTTATAATTGTTCAGGTTATCTGTAAAAGTCTGAGTATAATTTGCCTGAAAATCCAAGAGAATATCTTCTGCAACAGGAATTTCTATACCTAAACCAACAGGAACAAATGCAGCATATCCGTAAGATTTTGTCCATCTATTATTTTTCATGGCAGGCTTGTTTGTTACATCGAAGTGCATCCCGCCTACACCGATAAAAAGGTAAGGGTTACAGCATTCTTCTTCAAACGGACTGAAAAGCAATCTCAAATCAACAGGAATCAATTGAGTTCTGTAATAATCTTTTGTTTTGTCATATCCAGCTAATGAGCCGTAACCGGCACCTAATTCAGCATCGAAATATGAGCTTAATTCGTGTCTGTAAAAAACTCGAGCGAGGTACGATATTTTGTAGTTATCACCAATGTACCATTCGTTTCTCGGTGAAAGCGCATTAATTTGCCCGCCTATTTTATAGTCGTAATCGGACATCTGAGCCTGCGTGAAAGTCAGGCTGAAAAATACAGCAAACAAAAAAATACTGAAGATTTTGAAACGTCTACTTTGATTCATTATAAGTTTCTCCTAAGTTAGTTTGAGAATAATTTATTTTTTTTATTAAGCTGCTAAACAATTTTCTAAAATATCAATAAGGACACCGTAATCTTTTTCTTTTGTTAAAAAATAATCAGCACCTGTTCTAAGAACGTCATCTTTTAAGTGATAGTTATCTTTTGTTGTAAATACAATCATCTTAGAATCCGGTGCATAATTTTTCAATTCTTTAACTAAAGAAGTTCTAGTTTTATCCTTTTCCTGTATATCGGCAATAATTATATCTATTTCAAGATCAATGTATAATTCGTTCTCAGTTGAATCAAAAACTCTTACATTCGGGAAAATTTTCAGAATTTCTTTTAACCCCGAGCGAAATAAATGCGAACTATCTTTTATCAGTATAGTTTTCATATACCTAATCCTTAAAAATTACTAATTAAAAATTAGGATATATATCAATAAACAAATATAACACAAATATTGATGTTTTTGTAATTTTTAAAACAATTTTGTGTAGCATTATCTGTTACAAGTTTTCAAAGAACTCAATCAATCAGTTTGTTTTCGATAGCATAATGAGCAAGTTCCATATTTGAATGCATTTCCATTTTTTCCATAATTCTTGCTCTATAGGTGTTAACAGTGTTTATGTTTAAAATTAAAATTGGCATTTTAGGTTTAACCATCTGGCTAAGTTCTAATAATAACAGCATTATTCTTAAATAATTCAAATAAGTGGTATGCCTGATCAGATAAAATTATAGTGATCATCCATTGCTTAATAGTTGTTTTC
>Ga0123335_1000865_pt1 | contig 50683 bp, 37 predicted proteins | sample BiotimSIPDNA_2_FD_89707 | JGI IMG/M metagenome (GOLD analysis project Ga0123335, IMG submission 89707) | Anaerobic biogas reactor microbial communites from Washington, USA - Biogas_R2 time_0 SIP DNA | ecosystem: Engineered > Bioreactor > Anaerobic > Unclassified | place: Washington, USA...
GTCCGACCCCGTCCGACCCCGTCCGACCCCGTCCGACCCCGTCCGACCCCGTCCGACCCCGTCCGACCCAGTCCGACTTGTCCGACTAGGAATTCACCGTTTTAGCCTCTTGACTGGCAACATCGCCCAGGCTTGGCCGGCTCTACTCCAGGGTTACGGTTTGTCCACTGGCTGCCGAACGTCGCAATGCTGCTTCGAATTGAAGTTCCGCGAGTCCGGCGGCACCTGGCACTGGAGGTTCGAGATTTTTGTCAACGCTATCCAGGTATGCTTCCAATGATTTGGCGAATGAGGCATGGTATTTGTCCCAACGGGAGCGATTTCCCAGAAGCCGGAAGGTTTCGGAGTAATCGGATCCTCTTTGGCAGAGGCTCAGTTCCGTATCCAGGTCATTGAAGCAGATTGTGCCGCCCTGGAAGTTGAGGGTGACGTGATAGAGCGGATGCGCGAAATCCGTTCCTTGCGTTCCGAGGATGATTCCTGTTCCTCCATTTGCCGTCGTAAAGGCAGCCGCCAGATCGGCATTTTCCTTCTTTTCGCCGATTGCGGCCACGGTGTTGACGCCTTCTGAAAACGCCAGCAGCAAGTCGATGCAATGGCTCCAGCAGGCGTAGTTGACCAGCCATGAGCTTTGAATCAGCTTGCCCAACTTGCGTTCGTTGACGAGTTGCTGGATCTTGCGGGTCAGGTCATAGAACCTATAGTTGAAGATCATTGCGACAGAGCAGCCTGCCGCCTTGGCTTCCTCCATGAAATCCCTTGCGTCCAAGTAGTCTTCATGGGTAACATTGGCTTGGCCGTACTTGGCAACCATCGGTTTTTCCAGGAAAATGCGTTTCACGCCGCAAGCCAGAAGTTGCCTGGCGGCAATCAAGTGGGCGCTTTCGTTGGTCAAGATCATCCCAATGTCAGGACGCTCGGCTTGGCACATCTCCTCAACAGAAGCATACGCAGTACCGCCAAACTTCTTGGCGACATCCTCAGCCTTGGAAAATGTACGGGACGCATAGCATAGCTTGACGTCAGAGCGCTTGGACAAATAGGGAAGATAGCTACCACGCGCAACACCACCTGTTCCGACAATACCGATCTTCTTGGTACCCATTCATGACTCCTTTTGACAATCTTCCGTGACTATCAACGCAACTTGCGAAGAAAATAAAGCAAAACGTATGCCATCGGCGTACTCAACAACGTTTCAACCAACATCTTAAAGCAAAATTGAACCGCAAACATCGACAACAAGTCAATAACAGGCGCTCGCCCGGTAAATGCAATCACAACAAACAAACCAGTGTCCAATGCAAAACCGACTACTGAACTGCCGATTGTACGCATCCATAAGTGGCGATGGCCAGTCTTGTTGCGAATCCATATCAACGTCCAGGCATTCGACAACTCGCCCGCCAAAAAACCCACAAAGGAGGCGATGATGATACGGGGCATCAACCCAAACAGCGTGCTGTACGCCTGGGCAATGTCAGCCTGGTATTCGGGCACGGGGAGCCACAATCCAACTGTCGTGCACAAGACCGCCAATGCGTTGCAGGAGAACGACAGCCAGATAATCTTGCGTGTCGTCTTGTATCCCCAGTGCTCGGTCAGCACGTCGCCGAGCATATAGACCAGCGGAAACGTCAGGGTTCCTGCGTCAAACCAGCAAACTCCCCCGACTGAAACCAGCTTGACGGCCATGATATTGGAGACCACGTACAGGGTGATCATCACGCCGGTTATGCACAGCAACGGAAAATCCGGCTTCGCTGCATGTTTATTGTTCTGGAGCTTCACGTTCATGCTTACTTGTACTTCATCAACAGCTCAAGCATTTTCCTGTCGAGCTTATGGCCTTGGTAGTCCTCGTAGGCGACATCGTCCCGTCCGCTGTCAAGTATTCCGAATGAACCACGCAAGTTCCACATTGCCCAGCCCCATCCTGCGGATTGCCAGTTTGCCAGATTGTCTTCCAACCAGCTCAACGTCACATCATGAGGCGTCTTGTTGTGTGCGCCAAACTCGCCAACCATAACACCGATCCCCTGCTCCATCAATGCCTTCCAGGGATCAATCCCCACGCGTTTCAGCCAATTCCTATCCATCGTGTCACCGCTGGACCACTGGCTTCCGTCAAAAGAAATCGCCACTTGCTTCCTGCCATAGCTTGGTTGCAGGATCAGCAGGACTTCCTTCCCATCGCCGCAAGTAGCGCCAATTTCTGAAAATGTGACCCAATCGCCGGCGCCTGCCACAAGGCGAAGGTCGCGAGTCCCGGCGGGAATCTCCGCGAAGCAATCCAAATCATAAACGTTTTGGTAGATCTTCCATTGCTCCGAATAGACGGACTTTTTCCATTCGCCTTCACCGGGTCCCGGCACGAATGTCTTGCTCCAAACTGTTTTGCCGTCGGCAACCCATTTCAGTTCAATGTCTTGCGAGACGACTCCGACCTTCAGTCGCAGCTTGGTCTTTTCCTTGGCGTTCCAAGCGATGACCATTTCATGTGGCTGATCCGGCTTTTTGGCGCCAGTAAGCCAACCGACTGCCACTGGCGTTGGCCAGGTTGGGTACGGATAGTGTTCGCTATTGACCCAACTTGCCTTGTAGTGGCTGATTTCCATGGGTTGGTAGCCCCGTGTCGCCTGTGCCACTCCCAGCTTTGCGAGTTCCATGCAAGGTCTGCCGCCCCAGGATAAGCCATCGCAGATCACCAATCGATTCGGATCTTCCGCATGGATCGCCTTCAACATTATTTCGACCACCTCGGCGTACGTCTCTCCGCTAACGCTTGAGGACGGCTCGTTGAACAAGTTGAAGGACAATTCGCTCGAAGGGATCCCCTTGTACCGCTTGGCAAAAACGCCCCAATGCATCGCACAAATCCTACGGGCTTCCGGATCCTTCCACAGATTCATCTTTTCGGCGGGTTTCGCAACCGTATATCCTGGTGCGCGATGGAAATTGAGGCAGATGTGGATGCCGTACTTCTTGCCGAGCGCGACGGCCTCGTCGATGTCAAGCAGGACGGTTTCGTCAATCTTTTCCGGATCGCCGTCGATGATCCAATGCCGGTAGTCCATCGGCAAGCGGGCGAAATTAAACCCATGGTCGCGCATAAACGCAAAGTCCCATTCCTGATACTTGCGCTGAGTGCCGCTCCAATAGAATTTCTCCAGCAGGTTGAAGCCGTGCCAGCGTGGCAGATTCTTGTATGTGACATCTGCGTAAGTTGTTGTCAATCCAGCCGCCAAGAGTGTCATCATCATGCACAGTCTTCCTAGTTTTCCTTTCATTTTTCCTACTCCTAGTCTTCTTCGAAGGCGAAGACCGTAAAGAGATACAGGTTGACATCATCGCCCTTCCAGGCATCGGGTGGCAAGCCGGCCTTTTCAGCGCAGAGGCATCCCATGAACTGTTCCTTGTCAGGCAATTGCTCCCAAACTTGCGGCAGGAACAAGCCGCTGCGAGAGCCCTTGCGAATCATCACGCCAGTCTTGCCGGGAACGATCTCCTCATGGGATGAAGCCAATTTCATCGGCGACAAAACCGATATCTCGATCTTCAGATCGTTAAGCTCATTGGCGGTCACAGCAGAAAACCGGGGATCCTCGAAAGCGGCGCTCAAGGCAAAACGCTCGACGGTCTTGTACAATGGCTCCCTGGCGACAGTCGTGCCAATGCAACCACGAAGATGACCGCCCTTTGTCAAGGTCACGAACACGGCCGCAGGCTCTTGAAGAGATGGCATCGATTCGGGTGCCTTGTAGGACCAGGGCAAAAACGCCAACTTGGACGCGATGCGACGACGTACCAGCTTCAGCAACTCCGCCTGGACGTCGGCGGGAACCGAAAACCCTTCGCCGTCAGCGTCCTGGGGCTTGGCTTGGCTCGTCTTGACCGTTATCGCCGGCTTGTCGCCGCTGCGCAAAAAGGCAGCCGAGCCATATCCGACAACGCGGCGCTTGTCGCCCCGGGGAATATCGCCTGACGTGCCTCGGCTCAATATGCGAATCTCATTCCCGCCGTTGATGGCAGCCCAATACATGGCGACGCCGACGCCGCCCGCCGAGCAAATCGCCGTCTGGACCGAATCCATGTCCAGGCACGAGCCATCTCGGCGCTCCAGCAAGCCTGGAAGGTCCGCCGATTCAATCAGCCTGAGCGTCTCGTCGTCAATGACCCTGGCATCTTGTGCGGGCGGGTAATGGGACAAGTCCGTGCTTGCGAGGACGAGGATTTTCCTGTTTCCTTCGCAGGCCTTCAGTGCTTCCGCAAATTGCCTGCAATGGTCTTCGGTCACCTCGCCGAACATCACGGGGAGGATCTTGCATCCTGGCTTAAGCACCTGCAGGAACGGAAGATGGACTTCAACCGTATGGTCCTGTGCGTGGATCCTGTTGTGCACAACGCTTTTCGGCAATGCCTTTCGCATCGCAGCAAGCAGCTCCAGATCGACTTCAACAACGCCAAGGGGCGTCTCGAAGCCTGATGAATCACAGAACACGGCGGGAATCCCTGGAGCTGCACGCCCAAGGTCATGCCCGATTACCACAATCGTGTCCGCGTCGCTTTGACGCAGCAGGCGATATCCGGCGGACGCAATCCCCGCCGAAAACACATATCCGGCGTGGGGAGCCATGATCGCAAGCACCTTTCCAGATATATTCGCCTCCTCGGGGACACCCTCGGATGATATCAATCGCTCGACCTCTGCGCGTAATTCCTTGGCATCGCCAGGATAAAAGCTCCCGGCAACCGCAGCACGACGTACGTTCTGACCGCAACTAATTGAAAACAGCCCCATAAGCAATACCCCCGTTAGGTTAATGATTCCTTTTCCCATGGCGAACACTCATTCCCCAGCAGCTTACTCCAGACGAATCGAGTCGATCTCGATCTGCGCTTCGGCACGCGTGATCGGATCGAACCTGAAACTGGTCAGGAATCCCGTGAAACGCGAGTTGGCCGTGAAATCAAGAACAATGTCCTGGAACTGACCGTTCGCCCTGTACTTGGTGGAAACCGACATCGGCTCGTTATGCTTTGGAACCGACGAGGTGCCCCAGAACAACTGGCAAGTATCTTCCTCGCCATTGGGATGCGGTGAAACCTTCATCCGAACAATTAACTTCTTGAAGCGATTTGAGCGCAAATGCGCCAATGAGCACGTCAATGCGGGATCAAAGGATGCCGAGGTGAAGGCAATGATGCCGTTTTCGCACTTGTAGTCCTTGATTCCCATCATCGGCCCCCAGCCGGGAGACGGCTGTTCCAAGTCCCAGCTGGTCCTCATGTCCTTTCGCGAGCTCTTGTTGATCTGCACGTCATAGGGACCCAGCCCGACATCCGTCGGACCGTAGTTCAATGGCCAGCCGCCAGCAGGCTTCTTGCAGAACACTTCCCGCACGGCTTCGTACATTCCAAACCCGTATTCGCGGTTGGGTTCGGCATAGGAGCCTTCGCCCCACTCGTTCAACGGAGACAGCAGGATGCGCTTCTTCAGGCCCGTCCTGTCGGCAAACGCCTTTGCATCCTGGCAGATCTTCTTGAACAGCTCAGGCGTCCTTCCGTAGATTTCCAGATGGTCGTTCCATGGGCGGTCATCCCAGCCCGTTGACAAGTTGGTGAAGAACGGGAGGATTCCGACTTCGTACCACTTTTCCCAGAGATCCTTGTTGGTTTCCGCAACAAGCTCGAAGGAGAACCTGCGCGGGTCTTTTGCCTTGCCGCCATGACTCATGTAGTGGTAGATCGAGGTTGACTCGAATCCCTTGTCCGCAAGCGCCTGGATTTGCGGGATGGTCACCACGTCCTCGGGCCATTTCATCGCCGAGAAGTGAATGCCCTTGTAGCCGGCAGCAACGGCGACCTCGTTCGCGGCCTCGATCAGCGCCTTTGCGCCGCCCTTGCCGCGCATGTCGTTGTCCATGTTGCCAACGCTCCACATCATCACGACGGGTTTTCCGTCAAAGGTGTAGTACTCAGGCATGTTGAAGTAGTTGTCAACCCAGAATTGCGCCACCTTTTTCATGTCTTCGAGGGAATGCGAACCCGGCGCATTGTGGTTTGCCCACATCATCGCCCACTTCATATACTTGCGATAGCGCGCCTGCTTGAACGCCTTGATCCAGTGATCGAGGCCGATTTGCCCCTTGCTCCAGTACCAGTCAACAAGAAGGTAGGTCATTCCGTTTTCCACCAGCCACTTGATCTGCCAGTCGACGCACTCGGGATTGCCTTCGTCGTACCAGCCCAAAACCGGCTTGCGTTCCGGGCAGCGGTTATAGACGCGCTGCCAGCCGCCATTGGCCCTATTGTCCCAACCGGGGAAGTAAAGCGCTCCGACTTCGTAGTCGCTTTCCAGTGGCTGGGGTTCCGGCACGTAGTCGGCCTTGGGCAAGCCAAGGGAAGCCGTGATCTCAAGCTCCCCAGTTTGCTCAAACTTCAGGCCGCCTTCGCTGGACAGAACCAACGTGAACTCGCCTTTGACGGGGCGGGAAGCGCGAATCTTCATAGAAAACTCAAGAGTCTCGAAGGGATCGACATTCACGCCCGAAGCAAAGGTCATGCTGCCGGGAACCAGTTCAGCTCCTGGAGGCAACGACACCGAGGATATCTTCAAGCCACGTGCAGTCTCGCCACCGAGGTTCGTGACCAACATGGCGAAATCACATTCCTGGCCAACGCGATTGATGGCGTTGGGAAGACCGGCGTTCTTGATGAAGATGCTGGCTGGACCGCCGGGTTCGTCGCTGACATACAAGCGATGAAGCGTGAACTCGCCGCCGTCCGAACCGGAAAGGCCAATGCCAAGCTGGCAAAGATTACCAGCCCACGTGCGCTGGCCGGACAGGTCGATGTTGTACCAATGGCGACGACCATCGTCCTCAATGTCAAACACCCTGCTCCGCTCGCCCTGGGAAACCGATGTCAACCATGACAGCTTGCCACGGGTGCTCCCCTTGGCCGAAACTTCCGCAACAACCCAGAATCCGATCTCGTCCAAGGGAACGTTGATCGGACCCACCTGCGCTCCGGCGAACTTGCCTGCGGGAGCCGTTACACGAAGACCTTCGGCACTGACGCTGGCCGTGGAATCTGCGTTGGCTTCCCAACCGCAGGACTTTCCGGCAAAGTCAAAGTTGCCGTCGGATTTCGGCAGCTTGTCGTAGCCGGGATCCATGACGCGGATGCTGCGGACTGCAAAGCCCTTCTTTCCGTGCAACTCCTTGTCATGGGTCGTCGCGAAGTCAAGACGCAGTTTCAGGATGGTTGGGAACTGCCAGTAGGGGCGGATGACATAGGTATGCCATTCGTTATCCGCATTGACTAGGAATGTCGTGTGCTTGTCGCTGTAGAAACCATCGTATTGGGTGTCGTCGGTATCCGTGAAGAACAGTTCTCCACGCCCTGGCAAGTCGGTCTTCATTTCGACTTCCACGTAATGCCACTGGTTTGTCTTGAACTCCTCCTTCGGCCCTGTCAGCCACGGATCCCAATCCATGATGGTACCGACCAACGCACCGTCCTCAAAACGAACGTCAGCCACGTGATTGACCTTCTTCGACCAGCCTTCAACCGCCTTCGGCGAGTCGAAAACCCATTCCTTGACGACTGTCGGGGCGCCCGAGGCAATCGTCGATGCGGCAACTAGAAAAAACAGCAATGATTTCATTGATAGACCTCCTTACAGGGTTTGCAAGAACTCGATGGCGCGTGTAATGTCGCCAACGGGATCGGCTCCGACTTCGCGCTCGATCGCGAAATATCCGTCGTAGCCGACGCTCTTCAGGTTTTCCACGTACTTTGGCCAGTCGATCCATCCGGTGCCCAAGGGCACTTCCATGCGCGTCTTGTTGTCAATGACCATCGCATCCTTGGCGTGCGTATGGATGATATGCTTCCCCAGCACCTTGACGCCCTCCACGGGCTTGTATTCGGCGAACGCCTTTTCTCTGTCATAGGTACCGCCATCTTGCAACTGGTATCTTGCCGGCCAGAGGATCAGGTTCGCCGGGTCGTAGTTGACCGCCAAGGACGACGAGCCGACCTCGTTGATCATGTCCAGCATGACTTCAGGCGGTTCGGGACCTGTTTCAATCGCGAGCCTGGCGCCGACCTTTTCACCGTGCTTGGCCAGCTGACCGAAGGAATCGACGAATCGCGCCCACTTGGGATCGGTCTTGTCATGGGGCATGATTCCGCAATGTCCCTGCCAGATTCCGCATTCCAGATCTGCGGCGAACTCCAGCAATCTCTTGCCTTCCTCGATGTGCTTGTCCAGGTTTTCTGGATTGCCCAGGTCAACCTGTCCGCCCCAGGCGCAAATCGCCGAGATTTCCAAGCCGAGTCCCTTGACGAAACGGACCAGCTCCTTGCGTCCTGCGGCATCCATATCCCTTGGGTTGATGCCCTGCACGCAGGCAAGATGCACGCCCTGGCATCCTTTTTCCGCCGCAAAACGCATCCCGTCATACACGTCCATCTTCAAGTTATGGACCATAATCGCAATCTTGATCATAATTCCGAATGCCTCCTGCTAAATAAGCTACTATTATTTGGAACGAAAACCAACCTTCAGTTCTTCAAGGACAAGATCCATCTTGGCCGCAATGCGAGCCAGCAATGCCTCATCGCAAATCAACGGCAACTTGGTCAGCGCCGCTGGCGGACAATCCGCCTTGTACGTCTGGGCGCTGACGTCTATCGAATACGCTTCGCCCATGCGACGGCTGAACGCAGACGCCAAATCGGCGGAAGAGAAAAACAAGGTGCCAAGCAATCCCAATCCCGCAGATGTCAATACGATTTCAGAATGACGGGAACTCAAGGACGACAAATGCTCGGACCACAACTGGCCCATGCGGCGGATATGATCGCTGTTCGCTTCCGCAAATGCCATCGTAATCAGGTACGACAAGCTGGCAAGCTCCTCCTGCCCGTTCGTCACCAGGGCGCCAAATTGGTTCAGGTTGTCCATCGGAGCCGTCGTCAAAATCTTCGATGCGGGGTACTGTCCTCCCGGGAATCCCTTTCCAACGGTCACGAAGTCCGGCCTGCAGCCATACTCTTTGAACAGCAGCAGTTCGGGGGACCACATTCCCGTCTGGATTTCGTCAATCAGGACCGGAATGTCGCGTTCACGGCAAAGGCGATGGGATTCGGTGACGAAATCCTTAGACAACCGAACACCTCCATAGTTCATCAGGACAAGCTCATGCAGGAACCCCGCGGCCTTGTAGGAACCGGAATCAAAGCGTTTCACCAAGGCACGGAATTGATTGATGTCGTTGATCGGCACGGGAACGACCTTGAACAGCTTCGCCTTTTCCAGCCCCTGGCTCAAGCCTGGCCACATTCCACGCAATATCTGGGCGATGACTGTCGTCCCGTGATATCCCGCCTCCAAACCGCCGCGATAATCGCCCATCACGAAAAACACAGGCGTGCGACCGGCATAGGCCGGTTCGGGGAAATGACTCTGGAGACGATAGAACCTTGCCAGCATCATCTTGATCCCAGCCTCGCAAGCCAAGCTTCCGGTCTCGAGGTTGATCACGCGGTTCAAAACATGGGGGTCCTTCGAGGACAGAACCGATGCCAGGCCTGACTCATCATCGCGTTCCAAGCCATTGGCGACACGGATCAGCTCGCGCTCCAAAAGACGGGTCACAAAACCACGCGTGTTGTTGTGGGTCACATTCGTGATCCCGATGCGAGTCGCCAAGCCAAGCAACCGATATCCGGGGAAATTATGACCCAAGGATGCCTGGTAGTGCTCGCTCTTGCCGATCGTCGCAAGACGGCCGTCCTCGCCAATACGGTAGTAACCAAGACCGGACAAGGGACACGAACTCAAATGCGTGCTCGAGGCAAAGGAATCCGTCGCCGCACCCAAATTCGCCTCGCCGTCATACCCTTCGATGATGCGTTCCCCCAAACGATCCTGCAAGGAAACAAGACGGCCAACAAAATCGTCAGGGCAAAATTCCACCGCTTCGCGCCCCAAGCTCATCAACTCGTCATAGCTTCCAAAACCCAAGGCGCTCGAAGCGCGGCAGACGCTGGACACATACGGTTCTCCCAATAAGTCAACCAGCGATTTCGTTACTTTATTCATATATCAAAAACTCCAACGTCATCGATTCGTCACAAAAACGCAAACTCAACCTATCGGAGAAGCCATGTCCCAGCAACCCCATCAACCTAGCGAAGAACCCGCTCCGCTCAAAGTTCCGAAAGCACAACCCCAGGAACCGACGCAGGAGCAACCGAAGTCACAACCCCAAGCCCATGCGAGCAACACGACATCCCAAGAGGAACAAGTTCCGCTCTGGCTCCAGCAAATGGATCCACTGATCAACCTTCCCCCGGACAAGCTCTTGATCTTCTTCCTCAAGGCCGGCGGCTACTTGTCCTTGTTCGCCATCGCTCTTTCCGCTTTTAAATTTCTCATCACCTTGTCTGCCTATGGCATACGCGGTTTTTTCAACGGGTTATTTATTTTCTTCATCCTAGCCATTGGACAGGCCTGTTTGTCGCTGACCTTGTTCGCTTTGGCAAGGATCCTGACAGCCATCCATTCCGCCAGAGACGGGCAAGATAGCTAAAGAACAATAGTCTAATCGCTTTCACTTGTCAAATCGTGGCAGGCTTTCATCGGGAAGCCTGCCACGAATCGTTTCCAGGTTATTTGACGGGAAGGATAATCTCGTATGTGTTGACCAATTCAACCCAAGTACCCGCCTCGACCTGCTCTGTCTTTCGCCATTGCTCCAAATTCACGCGAGATTGGGTTCCATTCCAGTTCGCATAGCAGAAATCGACCTGATTGCGGTCGAAGCGATTCACAATGCTGATTCCGCTCTTGGAATCGACGACGCGCCACTCGCCTGCAGGACAATCGCCGCCGCGCAACCAAAGCTCCTGCTCGGCTTGCGGGGCATCGGGATTCGCCAAGGCAATGCGACGCTCCTTGCCGTCGGCAGACTTCACGACAAGTTCCGCATTCGCGGTGCTTGTCACCGCAAACTCCGGATGCGTCCTGAAGGTCAACTTGCCGGAATTCCCCGGGTGGCACATTTTGGAAATCACCTTGAATCCAGGACGATCGCCAAGCAATTCGATCCGGCGACGCATCACGCGACCGTTGGACAGGCTCGCCTCCATCTCGATGGTCGTCAAGCCGTGGTCGATGATCTTGTAGGGTTCGCGCCAGCCTGGCGACCTATGCCCATCAGTCGAGTATTCCTCGTATCCGCCCTCATAGGGTATGTAGCCTTTTTCCTCGTCTCCGACCAATCTCATTATCTGCGCGTCGCCTGCGGCCACCTGCCAGATTCTTCCACCCGCCCCGGGCAACACGTCAACGCGAACGTGCTGGTTGCGCAAGCTGATGATGTTCAAGGGGGCTTGATTGACGCTATGCGCTTCAACCCATTGCTCGATGGGATGGTATCCTTCACGATATCGTGTAATCCCCTCGGCGGCACAGGTCTTCGCGAATTCTTCGACCAAATCCTCGTGGGATTCCGTTTCGGTCACCAGGGAATGGCGCACTCTCTTGAACAATCCATGCGCGTCGCCCCTGCCCAAGGTTACACGGGTGTAGATGATTGGCAGCTTGGCGACCTTGACACGATGGGTCAGGATCGGGTCGTCCGCCACGGCTTCCTCTGCCTTGGCGAACAAGGCGAATGCGGCATCGATCATCTTGGCGTCATTTAGGTAGAACGACGGCGGCCTGTAGATGGTCACGTGCCTTTTCTTGTTTGAGCAGACGTTGTCATGGATCAGTTTCAGGTAGTCCCGGATCCACTTGCCAGCCGCGCCGTAGTACGCCTCGGTAAATTCGAACAGTGCCTTGTCAATGTCGGCTTCCGGATCCCAAAGGCACTTTGCCATCATGTAGGAACGCAATTCCGCCAATTCGCCGCCCTTGCTGAAGTAGTTTGCCTCTTCGTAGATTCCCGTCACCCCGTGCTTGATGAAGAACTGGATGTTTGGCTTGAGCACTCTCAGGTTCGGGAACGGCATGATGCAGTGCGCGTAGTTGATCACGTAGTCCCAGATATGAAGTCGATTGCAGATCTTGGACCAGCCGATAATGTCGTCAACGAACGTCTTGTTGAAGGGGCAATCCTCGAGCGTATGGACGAAGCAGCATTCGATCGAGCATAGGCGGATTGCGACGTTCGGCTCCGGACGCACGAACTTGGGCGGCTTTCTCGTGTATTGGTAAGCCAGGGTATCGATGATCTTGTCCGGATGGTCCTTGGCGATATCCCTGGCGACGGCATTGACGAAATGGAGCAAGGGACCCATCTGGCTGCCTTCCTTTTCGGCCAGCGCCATGCACTTGGCGCATTGGCAATAGGTCTGGTTGTCGTTCTGGGACACGCTGATGATGGTCGCCTTTGGATTTGCCTTGATCCAGCGGCGTACGCTTTCGATGGTAATCTTCAGCACATCCGGGTTGGTCAGGCACAACTGGGAAGGACCTTCCCACACGCGCTTTCCGTTGCGCTCCGAATAGTACTCGGGATGGGCGGCGCCGTATTGGCCGGGCGGTACAAGACCGTTGAAGGTATGCACAAATCCCTGGTAGGAAATCTTTCCGCCCCAAGTTTCGTTGTCAGGAATCATCTGGCCATTGTACTTGTTGCGGACACTGAATGCCAATGGGCGGCTGCTGGGATAGTCCGTGCAACGATATTCCAGGACAGGGATGAACTCCTTCTTCAAGCCGCCGACCTTGAATGCGCCGGACTTTGGAATCCTGAAGCAGTCCTCGGTGAACCAACGGCAACCCAGCTGCTCCTCCAAAAACGTATAGACCGCATAATGAACACCACGTTGGTTGCCCGCCAATACCAGGCCGGACTTGTCGCTGAAGATGAAAATCCCGTCAGTGCCAAGCTTCGGAAGCACCTCCGGGAAACGCTTTGACACCTGTTCGCACTTGCCAACGAAGATCGGATAGCGTGCGCCAATCTTGTCTTCCGCCACCACATCCAGTGCGATTCCCGATATCTGTTCCAGATGCACAGCCAGGTCGTCAGCTACGCGAAGTTCGCCGACAGTCGCCTCGCTCGGAACGACAATCACGTGGGTTCCAGAACCAATTTCCTTGCCTTCAAGCACGATCTTCGCATTTCCAAGCTCCTGGCGACGCTTCGCCAATGCGGCTTCCGCCTCGTCCAAGGCCTGGGCGACGCCTTCCATCGACTGGCGAACTGCCGGATCCTTCCCGACACGCTTCAGTGCACGTTCATAGACGCGACGATGCTCCGCAAGCAACGCCGCCCTCTTCTTGCAAGTCTGGTTCTCGTCCTTTGAAAACATGACGTACTTCAACGATTCCCGGACCTTTTCCGAATTGGGATTCTTCGCAATGGCGCTCAGGCAAATCTCGTATTGCTCGGCCAAAGGGAATCTCGGCAACATTTCACGCAGGCGATGCTTGGCGTCCGGCCAGTTCAACGCTTCGTAGCTCAACATCTCGATCAGATTTGCCTTGACGCCCTGGAGATTGTCGGAATGCTGCGCCATCAGGCATGAGATGTCCGCCTTAGCGTAGTTGTCTCCGCCGTCTTTCAGTTTCAGCATCTTCACGTAGTCTTTCTTTCCTGCATAGTATCGCGCCAGCAGTTGCCGTTCATTCGTATTCAGGTTCGTTTTCGCTTCCAATTCAGCGATTACCTCCTGAGGGGTTTTGATTTTCACGACCGACACGTCGTCAAGCCTGATCCAGGAATCACGGCAGTGGGACAAGACCAGCGGGATGATGTCAACGTAGTCAGCGGGAACGCAAAACTCCATTGAGATGGGCGTCCATTCGTCATGCTTCTTGACCTCGACCTGGGACATGAAGCCCCAGCCAAAGCAATTCCAGCCATAGACATAAAGGGCGTGGCCGGTGCCGGACTTCACGTCACCCTTCACATACCCCGATGCGCGATACCTGGCAAATGGCTCCACCTTAAGCTTGCGGGCGCCCAAGGTTACAAAGTACCTCGGCTCGACAGTGCGATGCTCGAGGGACTTCGAACCCGACCGGGCATCGCTGGAATTCCCCCCGAACTCAAACCCTCCATCCTCAAAGATGTTCTCCTGTGCATACGCCGACTGGAAACCTATCCCCAGGAACAATGCCAATGCCAAACTCAAGTACTTCATCAACGACTCCTTGGTTGCATGCTGATTTCAAAACTCGAAGCGCGCCACGGTGCCGTCGCTACCGGCAATCTCAGCCGTCCCGCAACTGATATAGAAATGACCCAATGTCAAACCGCTTTCCTCGTTGTAGATTTTCTTCAGGCCGGGTGCCTTCTCGAAGGTCGCCTTGTCGACATCAGGATCGTCCTTCGGTACAGCACGGCCCGTGATCCGAATCCATTCCCCGTTCTTCCCCATTGAGACCAATTCGACAGGCGGGTTCTCAATCAACTGCCTGTACGAATCCTTGTGCTTCCCGACGTGAAACCAAATCTTCTCGTCGTGTTGCATGAAAATCCCAATGGGACGAACTCGAGGCTGATCGACCTCAACCGTGGCAAAGAAAAACGGACCTGCCTGAGATAGAAAATCGGCGACTTTCTTCACGGCCTCGCGCTTCGGCAAATGCAATACGGCAAACTTGCCGGTACGAGTCGCGCCCGTGACCGCATCCAACTTGCGGGGATTGACACAGCATCTAGACGTGCGACAAGAACTCAATGTTATGGAAAACAATGCTACGAGTAGAAAGACTGCGGCTCTACGATACATGAGATTACTCCTTTTCCTCGACTTCATTCATTCAATACAAAAGCGCGATGGCTAGGGGGCAATGGCTACTTTTTGATCAGGTTCTTCAACCCTTCGGCGGCACTCTTGACGCTTTCGCCAACTTCCTTGACGCTTTCGCCGACACTTTTGACGTTTTCGGTTACGTTTTCGGCGGCGCTCTTGACATTGTCGCCAACTGCCTTCACTGCCTCGCCAACGCTTTGCAAGGCCTGCTTCGCAACATCGATGATCGACGTTACCAGCTGCTGCATCGTCTCGGCCAACGCCTGGACAGCCGAAATGCCACCTTGCGACTTGCCGATGTCCTTCATCTCAATCTCGGGAAGAGGAACGGACATTTCCTTGCCCTGAAGCAGCTTCGCCGACAAGCCAATCTTTCCGTTCGTGACCTTCACCAAGTCAATCGTCACTTTCTTGCCACCCTCGTCAGGCTTCTCTTCCTTCTTCTCCTTGTCTTCCTCAGCCTTCTCGGGCAAGGAGGACTTCACATTCTCCAAAATCGTGCCCATGTTCGATTCGGCAAGGCCGACTTCAAAGGTGATTTGAGGGGCGTCAACCAGCACTTCCCGAACTTCGATCACATCGCTCATCAACGACTTCATGTTGACGTTCACGTAAACCCTGTCAAGGGAAAACGCTTGAGCCGTGTTGAACCCCTGCGGGTTCTTGATGACCAAGTTCACAATCTCGAACCGACCGGAAAACACGTTCACGTTCACATCTTCAACGGAGGCTTCGCATTTCGTCACCTGGGGAACGATCGTATTGATGCCGGTCTTCACAATCGAACCCAAATTCAGGACAACCACAACAGCAATCACAACGATGATGACAATCAACGCGACAAAGATTCCAAGTACTTTCTTCATCTTTTATTTCCTTTTTTGAATTCCTTAGTTGGATTTAGTTTAAATCATTAGTAACAATGCAAATATAACCTACAGAAACCATTCGCTGGCCAGGCCGTATGCCCCTATGCAAAGCAAAGCCAGCACAAACGCAATCAAAAACTTGCGGGCCTTGAGCGCCGAATGGTGGCGGCGACGACTGACCTCGGGACGGCGCCGTATGCGACCGCAGGCAATCATCGTCTCGTGCAAATCGTATTTCGTAGCATCGCGTCTTGGCATGGGAATAAAGCTCCAAACAAGTGATTACTGGATGATGCCGCCGCTGGAAAGGAAGATGCCCTTCAGGTTCATCTGCAAGGCTTGCGGCGAATCCGAGAAGGCCAGCGCCGTCTCTTCGGTGATGTCGCCCGCCTTCACCCGGTTCAGCAGGCAGCGGTTGAAGCTCATCATGCCTTCTTCGGCACCGCCCTCGATCGCCTGCGGAATCTTGTCGATGGCGTTGTCGAAGATAAGTTTCTTGACGATTGAGGTGTTAATGAGGATTTCGTTGATTGGCACGACTCCCTTTCCGATTGCCCTTGGCGCCAGTCTTTGGCAGATGATTGCCCTGAGGCAGTCCGCCAAGCTTTTCCTGACCGTATCGCGTTCTTCCTGCGGGTACATGTCAAGGATACGCGTAATGGACTGCGCCGCGTCCTTGGTATGGAGGGTCGTGATGACCAAGTGCCCAGTTTCTGCCGCAGTAAGGGCCGTTTCGAATGTGTTTCTGTTTCTCATTTCACCGACCATGATGATGTCGGGATCCTGTCGCAAGGCATGGATCAGCGCGGAATCGAAGGACACTGTGTCCAGTCCCACCTCGCGTTGTTCGAAGAAGCACCTGTTATCCTGGAAGGTATATTCGATCGGGTCTTCGATGGTGATGATATGGAGTTCCTGGGTGTTGTTGATATGGTCGAGCATCGCCGCCATCGTCGTTGACTTGCCGCATCCCGTCGTACCTGAAACGAAGATGATCCCGTTGCGTGATCCTGCGATGTCCTTGATGATTTCAGGCAGGTTGACTTCCTTGACCGTAGGCGCCCTGCCCTTGACGTGGCGGAACGAGTAGGCGGCGTTGCCGCGCTGACGGTGCAAGTTGACACGGAAACGGCCGATGCCTTCCTCTTCCCACGCAAAGTCAAGGTCGCCAGCCGTCTTGTAATCCTCAAAACGACCTTCCGGAAGGATCTGCTCAAATGACTTGTTGAAGAAGTACGAGTCGGTCATGACGTCCGTTTCAATCAGGCGGGAATCGACGCGCAAGCGGACAAACTTGCCCTCGCGGACGTGCAAGTCGGAGGCGCCCTGCTCAACGGCGTACTTCAACAAGTCGAAAAACACGGAGGCATCTCGACGCGTCTTCTTCGCAATCAATGCCAATTGACCGCGCTGACGCTGAATGTGCACCAAGAAGCGGCCGACTCCCTCCTCCTCGACCAGGAAATCCTCCAGGATAAAGTCCTCGCCATCGTCATTCCCCAACTTGTCTATCTGGCTGGGAGGCAACATCGCCTCGGCCAATTCTGAAAATTTTTGCTCGTCAAGGGTGTATTCGGGAACCTCGCAGGACTTTCCTTCAATTCTCAATACCGTTGGCTTCCCTTCGTAGATCTGGCACTCGGAAGCGTCGTTTTCCATGTAGGCGACAAGCAGGTCGTGGATAGGTGATCTCATCGGCTCAATTCCTTGGGTTGATTGGATGACATGATATAAAATTTGAAATATAGTTAAGTAGGATATAATAAGGCAACTGGATAAAAATTCAAGCCTCGCCAAACAGGAGTTATACGATGTCTCGAGATTCGAAAAAACAGCCTCTTCTCACAGCCAAGCAAACAGCAGAATTGTTCGATACCCTGGCGGAATCAATCTCGCCGACCCCGGAATTGAACCACGGATCAAAGCTCGACCTCATCGTCGCAGTCGTGCTCTCCGCCCAATCAACGGACAAGCAGGTCAACAAGGTTACCGAAGAACTTTGGAAAACCTGCAAGACCTGCCAGGATTACATCGACCTGGGCGAAGAGGTCCTGGCGGAAAAGATCAAAACCCTGGGACTCTACCGAAACAAGGCGAAATCAATCGTCGGACTCTGCAAAGACTTGCTGGAAAACCATGATGGCGACGTGCCGAATACGATGGAAGAACTGATCAGGCTGCCGGGCGTAGGACGCAAGACCGCAAACGTCGTCCTTAATGTGGGCTTCGGAATGCCGACTGTCCCAGTCGATACCCACGTCTTCCGCGTCGCCAACAGGACAGGGCTCGTCAACGAAAAAACACCCGAAAAAACTGAACTCCAACTTCTGAAGAAGATCCCGAAAAAGCACCTGCAGCATGCGCATCACTATCTGCTGCTCCATGGCAGATATACATGCAAGGCGATAAAACCATCATGCCAAACATGCCAAATCGCCCAACTATGCAAGAAATCGGGACTCAACAAACAAACCCAAACAAGAGAAAGCCAAGGATCCCGCTGACAGACAACGTCACCAATACGCTTGGCTTCCACTTCCACTCCATTACGCAAACAACGGCAAAGATCAACAGGCCGCGCCAAGATACCTCAAGAGCCGATCCCCCGCTACGCCACAAGTTCGCTATGGGACAGCTCAATATGCTGCCGTCCGCAAAAAAGAACACGACAGCGGCAATCAGCCCTACAACCAAGGGCCGAATGCCGGACAACGTCCAGACTACTGCCTTGCTTGACTGGAAAGCCTCCTTGAAGCACGAGACCAAGGTCGAAGCCACAAAGCCAGGAATCGCCAAGACAAACGTGCAAAGGAACGCACCAAGGAAACCGGCTTGCTGATACCCGACGAATGTCGCCGTGTTCAAGCCGACAGGCCCCGGGGTCATCTGGGCAAGGGCGATCATCGTCTGCATCTCGGGGCCGCTCACATACGTTGGAACAAGTTCAGCCGACAGAAGCGGGACCATCGCATAGCCGCCGCCGAATGTCAATGCACCTGTCTTGAAGAAGATGACGATAAGATCCCAGAGCGAGCCTTCCATTACTGCTTGCCTCCTTCGGAATCGATGACTAGCCGTTGACGAATTGACTGGAAGCAAAACCCAACGCAACCCGCTATCACGACGAGCAAGGCGGCATTGATATCAAATACAAGCACCCCTATAAAGCCGAACAAGGCAAGAACGGCCTCGAACCAACCGCGGATGGCCTGCTTCCCCATGCGAATCACGGCAAACAGAATCATGGCACACACGCCGGCACGAACTCCCAAGAACACACCGGCCAAATACGGATGGTCAAGGAAATTCGTCAGGCAATACGCTATGATGAGAATGACGACAAAGGGAGGGAAAATAACGCCCAAGGTGCCGCATGCGGCGCCGGCAATGCCGGCTATCCGAAAGCCTATCAGGGAACTCATGTTCACGGCGATGATGCCAGGCAAAGACTGAATGATCGCAACCGTGTCAAGCATGTCATCCTGGGTCAACCAGCCGCGACGATCGACAAACTCGCGAGTCGCGACAGGCAACATGATCAAGCCGCCGCCCAAGGCAACAGCCGATATCCCAGCAAATATGCGAAACAAAGTCAGGCAACGACTCAATTTCGACGCATCGACCTCACCTTGACTATGATTATCCTCTGACATTGATTGGTTTCTGAAATTAGTTTGTTTAGGCTTTTTGAAAATCTTTAAATTTAGCCACAGAAGACGATTCTTCAAGAAAATGCCCCTGAAAAAAGCAGTTGACACCATGACAATAGTTTAGGTACGAGCGCACGGGTGCTCGTATTTCCCAATCAGACGGGGCGGATGGAGCGCATCTGGGATATTGAGCTTTCCGTCTAAAACCCAACTCTTGATTCACGAAAAAAAACATCGGTTTCGTACTCAAATGGCATGTGACATGCCCCTTTCTGGCGGGATTGCAGTCAGCCCTGAAAGGGCGTGACATAGCAACCCAGGGCAACGCCCGGACGGGTGCAAGCTACGATGAGAGGTACATCCGGCATTGAACGCAACCATGTCACGCCCCTTCAGGGCTTGAGGCTGTTGGGGGGACTTCGAACCCCAGGGTGGCGCACGCTGGAAGCGTGCTTACCCTGAGCTAAGTATGTCACGCCCCGTTGGGGCTAGTGTTCGCAACCAAAATGAAGTTGCATGCTATGGCATGAAAACCTTTTTTCAATACATTTCACCAATATGGCGAACGGAACAAGCCTTCTAACCATATGATAATCAATAAATTAGGAATAAAATTCAGTTTCAACTGCTTTTTTTAGGGCAAAAGATCAACCTTCGATGTTGCTCTTGCGTGCGGCAGCGATCAGCGCCCAAGTCAGGGCAGCTGCAGCGATGAAAAGCACGAGATACAAGATCCAGCGCGGGAAGGTGGAAGCTGGGGTCGGAGGCTGCAAGGATATGGGATCGCCCTTGCGTTCAAGCAGGGTCGCCTTCTGCAGCGTTGTTTTCTGCAAGGCTTCGCGGATTAGTTCTGCACTGCCATAATTTGGCTCTACGCCATTGGGTTCCGCCGTCAAGCGGCAGGGCAATTGCTCCGCCTCCACAAAAAACAACAGGCGGTATGCTGGAATCAGGCATTGGATTTTCTGCAACTTCAGGGGTGGATTGTCATCATCCTGGAAGATCACCTGCAGAGGACCTTCCTCTTCCGGTGAAAAGCGCAAGTCAAGATGATTTTTCCGATAGCCCGGCAAGTCAATGGCCCAGATGCGTTCCTCTGCAAGAAGCAGGATTTTCTTTTGAAATACCCGGACTATTCTGCTGAAGTTGGCCTCTGCACTGTCGATTCGGATTCCGCAGACAGGAAAACAGACTGGCGACAGTTCAACGCAGGTCTGCTTTTCATCGGGTACATTCCGAACCGTGAATTCCCCACTGTCAATCGTCAACCAGCAGGGCCTGTCCTCTGCCTGCCGCTCATGAACTTTCCAGAAGCGCACGCGCTCGATCTTAAAGGCCTGCGTACGGATTTCAGTGGCTGCAACCGTCTCGACCGCCTCCTCCTTATTCCAGGTTTGGCGCACGGAGCGCAATTCCGCCTGACGTTCCAAGGCCGCCTGGGAAATCATTACCTTGAATCTACGGCATTTCCGGCTGTCAAAAGTCAAATCCACATTGCGCAGCTGCAAGACATGGCTGCTGTCGAAGATAAAACCATCCTTCAGCAGGCTATGCCAGGCGCCATCCTCCCAACCAAGAATTTCGACTGACTGCTCGAAATCCTTTACTCCGGTCTCTATGCTCAAGCCATTGGGTTGAGGCGATTTTTCGTCCAGTTCAAAGTGCAGCACCAAACCGCCCTGCCCAATTTCCCGAACCAGGGTCGCCGTGCTTTTACATTCGTCTTGTACGCGAACTGTGGCGCTGCTCCTGATCTGCTCTCGCAACCAAGGAACAGCTTTGCCATGCCGGTCAAGAATTCTCAGGCGTTCCGGACGCCCACCCAGTGAAATCAGGGCTTCAGCCGGCAACTCAAGGCTCAGCAAAGCACTAGATGTCACGGCGGGCGCCGCAATCTCATATTCACAGAGACCACCCTTGGCTGCAAACGACAGCAAACCACAGAGAAATATTGAAAAAATCTGTTTCATGCTTGGTCCTTAGGTTCCGTTTTCCAGAATTTCAGGTAGATAAATGCGGCTCCCATCAGCAGCAAGCCGAAAAGCAGGAAGGCCACTACCCGGTAGAGTGCATCCAAACGCCTCAAATCGTATAAAAAGACTTTGCCGACGACAAACAGGAAGATCCCCAACCCAAGATAGCGCAGCCAGGGAATATCTTTCTTCAGTCCCTGGTAAACAAAGCAGAAAGCGAAGGTGCCCCACAATACTGAGATTCCGCCACCCATCAGCTCAGGCAGACGATTAGCCAGGACCGTATTCAATTCCCAGGTCGAATAGATAAACAATAGTATGGGCCAGAGAAAACCGCAAACCTGTCCCAGCTTCTTTTCATGTCCCCAAAGAAAATTCCTGAAGTAGAGGATCCCCAGTACAAGGAAACCGAAATTCAGGGTGCGCATGGCGCTGTCCCGCCAGAGGAACTCGCCGCTGACATAGAGAAGTCGCCAATTCGGACCGAAGCTCAGAAAATCAAAGAAGAAGGTTTTCAACAGTATTCCCATAAGGAGCACCAGGAAGAAAATGCGCCAGATATGTTGACCCTCGGCTACTTTGAACATGGACAGAACTGCAACGGCCGTCAGCACCCAGAGCGCCGTCAGCGCAGCGGGACGGAAAGGCAAATAACAGAAGCCGATCGTGCGGTAAACTTCAAAATTCAGATACAGGAAAAGCAGGATGAAACCGCAAGTAAGCAAGGCGGTCGGCAAGGCAAAGGGCAAAGTCCTTTCCTTGATATCGCTGCCTTCCGGAACAGACAAGGTCCCTTCCGGTGGAGGGCGCCGGCTGATTCTGGCGGCAGCCGCAAGGCAGGCTATAGGCACCATGAACTGAACGACGCGCTCGACAAATCCACGCCAGAAAGTCGTTGCATCCACATCGAAATGCGCAGGGGCGCCAAAAATAAATGCCCCTCCTAGATCATGGAAGGCAAAGCGTTCCAGGCAGATAATAAACAGCAGCCAGGCAATGCCCCGCAGGAAACGGCTGTTCAGCGAATATCCCAGCCAAAGCATCAGCAAAGCCTGCATCGCCCAGGCAGCCCCCAGCCAGCGCGCGGAAAACACAACTGGAAAGGTCAGCGCCAGGAAGAAAGCCGCCAGCCCAAGGAAGGACAAGACCAACCCCTTGTCGCGAAGCTTCCTGCTCATGAACAAGTACGCATGGGCAATATAAAACACCGTCAGCCCAAGAGTCAAGGGAGAATACCAGAGCCGCTCCGACGTCATCTTCCCGATCAACAGGCAACTACTGGAAAAAAACAGGGCGGCATTTCCCAGAAGCGCACAGACCTCAAGTACGGTAGCCGGTAGGCGATGGCGAACATTGTGCACAAAAACAACCGTCGAATAGAGAATGAAGAACAGGATCAACGCCACCATCAATACCGGGAAATCCTCCTGGCTGAAATGCTTTGCGCTTGCCAGATGATAGAGCGTATAGCAGAACAGCATGCTCAGCCAGTTGAGCGGAAGCCAGCCACGCCGAATCGCAAGCCATAAAACGCCAATCCCCAACAACAGCATGTAGGAAAAAAGACCCGGGAAATTTTTAGTGCCGGTACTAAGCATGATCGGGGTGCCATAGCCTCCGAGGATCGCAATGATCGCCACGGCCAGCGTATTGAAGCGGTCTGCTATGAAGCCGGCGGCGATTGTGGTCAAGACCATCAAAATGGCAGCAACGATCGCCGGCGCCAAATGATACATCGCGCTTAACGCATAGGTGCTGAAATAAAACATCACCAATGCAATTCCTAAGATAGCCTGCCCCAAACGATAATAAACGCCATGCTGCAGACGAATCCCGAAAAACAGAAGGACCGCAGCAGTGATATAGCTGAGAATCACCCGTCCTTCCGGTCCTAGCAACCCACGGTCGATCGACAGTTTCAGCATGAAGGCCGCAGTAAACAAAATCACCAGGATACCGGCTCGCAAAAGCCAAGTGGCCGCCAGCAGTTTTTCCGCAGAACGCCCCGACTCTTCCGGCGACTCGAACTGCCCATACAAAAGCCAGTTCTTCACAGAGCGCATCCGCTCTTTAACTTGTTCGGCAATGGCAGCAGGCAATCCAAAGGAGCGAGCCGGCTGCGGCTCTTCCTCCGGCGGCGGTGGAGGAACTTCCACAACTGACTCTTCTTTCAATGGTAAAGGCTTCTCCTCAAACACTGGCACCAACGGCGGAGTTTCAACATCTGGCTCTCGTATCAACAAGGGTGGCGGAACCAAGGGAGCCGGCTCTTCTTTCAATGGCAAAGGCTTCTCAGGTACCGGCAAAGGAGCTTGCCCAGCTTGTTGCAATGCCGCGGCCAACTTTGCCGCCTTTTCTTCAGGTGCAAGGTCTGCCACAGGCCGATCTGCCGCCTTTTCTTCAGGTGCAAGATCCTTATGGAACCTTTCCATCAAATGCAGCAGCGCATTGAGACGATTGAGGATTTTTACCAGACAAACCAGCAGGGCTATAGGCAGGAAGGCCACGGTCAGGATTAACAGCAGGCCCAGGACTTGTTCAGCAAAAAACTCGAACATAAACGCATCATCTCCAGTTGAATGAGGATACCACGTTTTGAAATAATCAAAAGATATTGCATCAGAAACTATCTGTCAATTGAAAAACATGGGTGTTTACTGACTTTTCTGACCAATCTAAGGAGTTGTTCAAAAATTAAGGCAACAGTTCTGGAATTGTTTTGAGCTGTTTTTCCCCCGTCCTGAAAGGAGAGTATGCGCATACGCGACTGACAGGACGGGGGAAGGCAGCCAAAAGAAACCAGAAGTGTAAACTTTATTTTTTAACGGCTCCTAATCTGTCAGCAAGGCGTAATCCTCCATCAATTCAGGATAGGATTTGGCTATCGCCTGGGCGCCGGATATCACCACGGGCGACTGCGCAATCGCAGAAGCGACGCAAGATGCCATCACCAGGCGATGGTCGTTGAAAGAGCGGCATTGGCCACCACGCAAACTTCCGCTCCCACGGACAAGCAAGCCATCCGAAAACTCCTCGACGTCGCCGCCCAAATCACGCAACAAAGTAGCCGTGCTTGATAATCGGTCGCTCTCCTTCATGCGCAAGCGACCAGCTCGGACAAAACGCGTCTCACCAAGGCAGCCGCAAGCAACAACGGCCAAAACAGGCAACAGATCGGGAGTTTCCCTGACATCAACCTCAATCCCGTGCAAATCGCCGCCTGTCGCCCGAATGCCGTTGCCAGTCACTTCAATTGAACTGCCGAAGCGACGCAAGATGTCCACGATGAGCTTGTCGCCCTGATGCGATGACAACGACAGGTTCATGACTTCGATTTCACCAGCCAATACACCCCGGCATAGCCACAAGGCGCCATTGGACCAGTCGCCCCCAATCGCAAGCTCGCCAGGACTGCGATAGACTTGACCGCCGGGAATCGACTACCCTTCCCCCGTGCGTTGGACAAATACGCCGAATTGTTCCTGAATCGACAGCGTCATGTCCACATACGTACTTGACTCCAGCGCCGTCGTCAACCGAAGTTCGCTGTTGTTCGACAGCAATGGCAGGGCCATCAGCAAGCCGCTTATGTACTGGGAACTTATATTGCCAGGCAATTCGTAGACGCCGGGGCGGAGGCGACCGCCAATCTGGAACGGAAGCCGATCCTTGGAGAATTCCATTCCGTTCGCGCGAAGCACGGCAAGCAATTCACCCAATGGGCGTTCAGGCAGGCGTCCTTGCCCTTGGCATAGGATGGGTTCTTGCCGATTGCGGATGGTTCCCAGCAAGGGCAGCATGAACCGAAGCGTCGAACCGCTTTCGATGCAATCCAGGACATCGCCGGTCTTGCCGGTTGCCGGACTGACGATCATGTCGGAGCCATCTCGTCGAACGTCGCCATTCAGCAAGCCCAACCCGCCGATCGTCGCCACGATGTCGTCACCCAGGGTGCCTGCCACGCCCTTCAAGCGGGTCGGTCTATCGCAAAGGCATCCCATCAGCAAGGCACGATGGAGTTCCGACTTGGATGCACGGGCTTCAATGCGTCCCGAAAGTGCGCCGGGCTTGAACTCGAATGTATCAGCACACATATGACAATTCCTAGCGGATGCTATTGATGATTGCTGACGCGGTTTTTCCCCAGCGCTTCCAGGTCATTTTTTGGGCCCATTGCTGACCTGCCTCGACCAATTCCTTCGCCAGCCTCGGGGTCTCCAGGACAAGGCGGATATTCTTTGCCAAATCGTTCGCATCACCGACCTTGAACGTCTGCGCAAAGCCGCCTCCCGCCTCGATCAGCGCAGGATGATCGCTGTGCAACACGGGCACTCCTGAAGCCATCGCCTCCAGGACAGGCATCCCAAAACCCTCTTCCAATGAAGGCATTATGAAAAGCTCCGCATGCTGGTACAATGCTGGCAAATCCTTGTCAGGCACGTAATTCAGCCAAATCACCCTCCCGGGACCACGCCAATTCTTCATCCGAGATATCAACTTGCCACACTTCCAAGCGGGACGACCAACGACAACCAATGCGGCGCCGATGTCCCTGGCGCATGTCGCGTAGGCGTCCAAAAGCGTATCCAAACCCTTCTTCGGCTCGATATTGCTCACAAACAAAATGTACGACTTTTCGTGGGGAAGACTGTCAGGCCAACGCTCCAAGTACGAAAATCGCTTGTAGTTCACTCCAAGGGGAGCGACGAATATCTTGCGCATCGGAATCCCAAGGGCCGCAGCGACGCGATCGGCGACGTGCTTTGTCGATACGATGATGTTATTTGCCTTTCTTACGGAACCCGGCAACAGGAGCTTCATGTGCCAGGCGTTCAGGGTCGAGCACAGTTCAGGACGTTCCAACGCAATGATATCGTGCACATTCAACACGTAGGGAATCGGGCAATCCAAGGGAGCTGTATATGCAAAGGCATGCAGGACATCAGCATCAATGCGCTTGAGCAGCGACGACATCCGGAATTGCTGCCAGAACACGCGCCCCAAGGGAGTAGCAACGTATGAAGGAACAGGAGCCAACTGGGCATTCGACGACTTGGCAATAGTCGTCAACGGAGAATGGGGAACGGACAATACCGTGCGCGAATGCCGTTTCAACGATTCCAGCTCAACCTCGATTTCACGCAAAACCGAATTCTGCACACCGGCAAACGGGGGGCGCACAACCGTCCCGTCTAGCACGATATGTCTGCCATGTCCTTTACTCATCGGCATTTCCTCCTGCAATCCTTAATGATCCATTGTTATTCTACCGGTCGTTCTCCTATCCCGAACCGCATCTCGTCGGAATTCCCCCTCAGCTCCGGTGCATACATGCCCGTCACCGTCGTGGGCAGCGCATTGAACACGCCGGGTATCTCGGCGCGAAGGCGATACGACAGGCTGTGGCGGCCGCGAGGCAACTGGCGAAAGTACATCATGACGCACTTGTCGCGATATTCCATGTGCGCGCCAAGACCGCCAGCAAACGAATACCCGGAACGAAGCTCGACCGCCTCGGTTCCCGCCGCCTTCATGTCCTCCAACATCAGGTACTCGTAGTCGTTCTTGCTCTCCAGAAGCAATTCGACCTCGAGCAGGTCGCCGCTGTTCACCGTGTCGTCGTACGACAACGCCGTGCGCTCGTAACGCTCCAGCCGCTTGCCGACTATCTGCCCTTCCGCCCCGGAGGTCGATACCTCGGCGTCCTTCCGAACCAACCGCCAAATCCGGCGCTCGACCTTGACCTCCAGGCCCGCCTTCCCGATCCGCTCCTCGAGGCTGAAGTAGGACAGCGCCGTCGTGAAGTACAAAGGACCTCGGCCCGTCTTGCGGATCGTCAACGTATGCGAACCGGCGCCCAGGGCCTCGCCGGATACCTGGCAGGCCAATGCCGACGTGAAGATGGACTTGGCGTCGATCCGTTCGCCTCCGATCGGCTTCCCATCCAAAAGCACCTCGACGGCCATGTCGGGCTTCGTCTCCCCGGTCGCCTTCAGGTATGCGGTGAACGCATCCAGGCAGGCTGCCGTGTCCCGCGTCGAGTTCCAGTACGTGGCGTGCTTCCTGTTGTTCAGCAGGTACTTCACGAACATCGGGGCCAGGTCGCCCTTCGGCTCGGTGGCGACAAGCAGCTTCAGGTAGGCGGCCTGGGTCTCGATGCTGTCGCCATACCAATACCACCACCAGCCGCCAGTTTCGATCAGGGCCGTCTGGTTCTCCGAATCGACCATGACATACTGGCGAAGGTTCTTCAGCACGTCCTCAAGCATCGTCCTCTCGCCCAGGATGTGCAAGCCAAGGCCGAACAGCGAAAGGCCATACTGGCTCAAGCCCGCCTTGTCGCGATACAGGATCGCGCCAAGCTCGGACATCCGAGGCGACTTCTCGCCGACTTCCGCCAGCACGCAATAGGCCAAGGCGTCCAAGTTGTCGGCACGGCTCCTGTAGTCACGGTCATCTTTCTTGAGCTTGAAACGGCGGAGCTGCTCGTCCACACGGCCCGTCATCCACGCCTTGCCGCGCATCAAGGCGCCTTCGTCAACCTTGACCCCGTACGCCTTCGCCGTGTTCAAGCCACGGAGGACCTGTGCCGTCGTATGGCACCACGAGCGCTCGCCAAAGCCGCTGAACCAGCCCCAGCCGCCGTCGCTGCATTGCATGGCCAGCAGGTCTCGGACGCCCTTCGCGACCATCGCATCCAGCTCGTCGTCGTCGAACACGGGATTCTTTAGCTTGTTCTTTTGCCACTGCGCCTTCCTCTCGTCCGCGTCGCCGAGTTCCTGGGCATTCAGGTTCGCCTTCGCCTCCTTGACGTCCTCCAGCGACAGCCCCAGGTCCCTCAGCATCGCCCGCGCCTGAACTGCGGGCAGGAAGCGGTTCAGCGTCTGCTCCGTGCAACCGTGGGGGTATTCGGCTAGGTACGGCAATGCATCTACCATCGCCAATGCCAGGGACGGGCTCCAGCGGACGACGAGCTGCGTCGATTCTTCCCGGCGTTCCTTGGGGACATTGAGCGTCACGGTGCATTCCGTCTCCTCGGGCTTCAACGAACCGCTTGAGGAGACCAGCTTCGAGATCCCATGGACCAGGACGGGGAAGCGCTGCTCCATCCCATCGGAATCGGCATCGCTTTTCGCGGTCATCCGGACGACCGCCTCGCCGCTGGAAACCACCTGCACGCGCCAGTCGATCCGCGCCTCGCCGCCGGAGGATACCTTGACGCGGCGGACGCGCCCATCCAGGCAACGCAAGATCCCCTCGTCGACGTCCAGCTCGACCGAGACCTCCTTTCCGGACGGCAGGTAATTGTGCACGATCGCGCTCAATACCACCTGGTCGCGTTCGACGAAGAACCTCGGCGCCTGCATCCGAATCAGCAGATCCTTGGTGGTGATCAGCTCCGTCGAGCCTTCGCCCACGGAGGTTCCCGACCCCATGGCCCAGACCTTGACCTTCCAGGTCGTCAGGTTTTCGGGCATGGGGACCTGGATGGTCGTTTCCCCGTTTTCATCCGTTTCCAGGGAAGCGATCCACAATGCCGTATCCGCAAATTCCTTCCTGATCGTGATTCCTTCCGCCCCGCCTCCGCCTGCCTCATCCATGCCTGCTCCCAAAGCCATGGCATCCGACTTCATCTCGGCTGCCAGCACCGGCGCGGCAGCCGGACGCGCAGCCTTAGCCATAGCCATCCCCATGCCACCGTCGGCCGCATCGTTTTCACGACGATTTCCTGACCTTGCCCTTTGCAAGCCTGACGTTCTTCTACTTCGCATCATGTACGCATGTGAATCTTCCTCTTCATCCTCGATGCCAGCCAGGAAAGGCTCCAATGGAGACAAGAACATCCACATTCGCGGCTCGTCTTCAAGGTATATCGGCATGAAAAGCCTATCCCAGCCGTATGTTGAGCCCATATTGTGGTAGCGAACCCATTTCCAGAAGAACTCCTTGATGCTTCCAATGTTGCTCCCGCCTGAGATGTACTCCACGGACTTGTCATAGACCGATACCGCAATGCTGCCACGATAGGCCTTCCCCGCCAAGTCCCGCAAGCGAATCCGCACCGAGCCGCGTTCGCCAGGCTTCAACTTGCTGCTGGCGGATACGACCTCGACGTCCAGAACCTTCTTGACGGGCGGCACCGCAACCTGGCAGACCGTCCGATGGACGACGCCATCCATCACGCAGTAGGCGTCGATGAAGAAATTCGGCATGTCGCCCGCAACCACGGGGATCTCAACCACCCGGCTCTTCCCGCCCAACGATATCACCTGGGGAATCGTGATGCATCCATTCTCGCTGCGGGGGGACAGCATCACCGTGGCGTCGCTCTTCTCGGCGTTCACCAGCAGGCGAACCGTCTCCCCGGGGGCGTATTCGGCCTTGTCGGCAATCAACTCCAACCCCTTGTACTCGAAATCACGGCCGTCGAAGCCGGGGCCGATGATCGTAAACAGCAATCCGGCCTCGACTTTCCGTCCCTTCGAATCCGTCAGCTCCCACCCAAGGCGATACTGCCCCGCCCTGCTCGCGCTGATCGTTTGCCTCCCCTTCCCGTCCTTGTCGGCGCCCAAGTCCCATTCCCGCTCGACCAGCTCCTTCAGCTCGCCATCGGCGCCACGGACAATTCGATACAGCGTCAGGCGACCGCTGCCGGAAACCGGCTCTCCACTCAAAGTCCGCCCCTGGACCGACACGCCTATGGGCTTGCCCACCTCGCCATAGCCACGATCCAGCCACAGGTGCGCCTCGAAGGGCTGGCGGGCGACCATCACGCTGCCGTTTCCGACAATGGTGCGGCGGCTGCTGTCAGTCACCTCGACCTCGATCTTGTACTCGTGATCACGGTCGCCGAAATTCTTTTTCGCGGAGGCCGTGTCGACGTTCACCGTCAACCGCCCCTGCCCGTCAAGCTTCATCTTTTGTTGGAGCACCACTTCAGGGGGTTGATATCTTCGGTAAACCATCCATGGATGGACCGGGCGGCATTTGCCCCAGCGTTCCCAGCCAGGATACCAGTCGTAGTCGCCCCAATACCACCAGTACCCCGGACCGTAGCACCAATCCCATGGGCGAACGGGCCACCATGTCGCCTGGCGGGCGATGCGCAGGACCTTCACCGACACGTCGGCGTCCGTCACGGGCGCGCCAAAGTAGTACTTTGCCTCGACGTTAAACGAAAACGCCTCGCCCAGCAAAGGCCCATGCGTCGGGGCCTTTACCACCACCTCGTACTCGGGCTTTTTGTATTCCTCAACCCTAAACGACCCATAATGCCGTGAATCAAGCTGCAAGCTGTACGTGCCCAGGGAGCAGCCGGGCTTCAGGGCATACTCGCCCGAGACCCCATTGTAGGCATCCCGCTTCAAGTCCAGTTCCGTGACCTTCTCGCCACGGGCATCGGTAATCACCACGCAATGCTTGCCGGTGCGCAGACCCAGGTCAAATCCGCTTGACTGGTAGTCCGTGCTGCCTAGCCAAAACTTGAACTTGACCACCTGCCCCGGACGATAGACGGGACGGTCCGACAGGAAGAAGGCCTTGATTTTCCGGTTGCCCAAAGGCCTTCCGTAGCCAGGCATCGACCCTAAATTGATCCATGTGAAATCGCTTCCTCCACGATGCAAACCAACAAGCCATTGACCCGTCTCCTGCCACTCGCCTTTCTCCATTGGCTTGAACTTAAAGGCTTCCCGTGGCACCACCACCTTCCCCTCGGAGTCGGTCTTCGCCTTTTGCCGGTTGACCTCGGAGCGAACCGTTTTCGTCTTGTCGTTCCAGCAACGCCGGAAGCCAAAGAATTCAAGCTCTTCCCCGGGGACGGGGCGACCGCTCGCCGCCTGCAGGACCTGGATCAGCAAGCCAGCCTCGCTCTCAATCAAAGGACTGGCAACTAGCAGGACCGAACGAACGTTCAACACGATCCTGACCTCGTTCCCGCCTGCGACGCGGCAATACATCACATACCATCCCGCCTCGCGCAAGGGAGTCGTCAGCGTGCTCTCCGTGCAAAAACGGCCGCTCTTCGGCGACAATGCCACATCCCAGCGGGCCACCTCGTCACCCAAATACTTCTTGTCCCAATCAGGCACGGCTCGGACAAGCCCTTCAATTGACAAATCATAATAATAATGATAACGATTGCCCTTTATCGTGACGTCCTGGCATTTCGCCTCGAAGTCCTCCTTGATCTTCAAGGCGTCAAGCTTTCGGATCCAGCATGTCGCCTTGGTTGCATTCCTGTACGCCAGCTGAACCGTCACGGGGGAACCGGCCACTTGCGGACGCACCGGCTTGAAACTGCACCAGGAACCAAGCAGTTGCTTCGCCTCTTCCAACTCTCCCCCCCCAGCCGCACGGAAGGCATCATACCACTCCAATGCCTGCTCGTATTGGCAGCGTTTCATGTAGATCTTGCTCAACGTCCGGGCAATCACCTGCTCAAGTGCTCTATCCACCCCCTTAAACTCATTGTAAAGCGACTTGTACATCCCGATGAACGCAACCTCGGGGGGCAGCTTGACACGGCGAGGTCCCGTGGCAAGCCAAAGCACGGATTCGTCATCAGCCAATTGGGGTGCTGTGCTAAGCTCCCGCAAGTCGCCAGTACTCATGCCGGAAGTCCAGCCATCAGCGGCATCATACACCTGGCTAAACCATTCCGCCATCTTATAACGAGTCCAGCGAGATTGAGAAACATCGCCGACTTCAACCTGCTTCTGCAATGCCCATAAGTAACGCTCGCCGTCATTCTTGCATTCCTGCCAGGTCTTCCGAAGCCGAAACACCAGAAATCCATCTTCCCCGTCAACGGGAATCCCTTCGGAGCCTTCGCCTCTCAATGCCTCGTTCAGATAATCGGGGGCAACGGACAAGTCGGTCAGCAAATGCAGCCGGAAATCAAAAAGATAGTTGCCCGATAATTCATTGAGCACATTGGCAAGAGCATCATAGAATACCCAGGAATCCGGTCCCTCGACCTTGTCCATCACGCCTGTCAACAAACGCAAGGAACGAATGCAATCATGGTATTCGACATGCAGCCAACGCCCGGAACGATAATGTCTGCTACCTCGATGAAATGCACCGTCATGAACTATGCCGCCGTTTGGTAAAAATCTTACCTGCGCTACTTTAGTCAAAAACCGCCAGTCGTCCGCCCGCAATCCAACATGCTTCGACCAAAACGGATCCAGCTCCTCTTGCCGCGACAACCGATTCAGGCAGTCCACGGCTGCCGAATACGCCTTCGCAGCCTCAAATCCTCCAAAATCCTTGTCGGACAACGCCCGTTCAAAGCTCGCAAACGCCTCGGCATAGTTCCTGGAATTCATTGAACGCAATCCGGACTCCATCTCCTCGGGACCGGTCGCCCCCTGGCATGCAAACGGAAGCAAGGCGCCCAGGACCAAGCTTGTCAACAACAACCTAAGCATGTTTGAACCTCCAAAAAAGCTGTTTTTCAACCCCTGCAAAGACAATAGCTTAAGGTATTGGCGATTCGGCAATATTGCAAACGAATAAACACAGTTGATTTGCGTCGATCACAGCCGGAATTTTGTCTCTATTGTCGGAACGAATGTGGGTCTTCTGTGATTTGCCTTTGCGTCAAGATTCTTTGTTTTTCGATTTGCATGACTTGAACAAGTCCCGGCATTGGAATATACTAGGGAGTCGTTCAAAAATTAAGGAGCGTATGCGCATACGCGACCAGCAGGACGGGGGAAAGCCGACCAAATGAAACCGGAAGTGTCAACTTTATCCCAAAAAACAGTTGAAACTGGATTTTATTCCTAATTGATTGATTATCAAATGGTTATAAAGCTCGTTCCGTTCACCATGCTAGTGGATTGAAATGCGTCAGTCTTCTGTAGCGCCTTTACTAGGCACTACAATCATTCGGTTTCGATCGATAGTAGTACGACTCCATAGAACAGGAAAAATATCAAAGGAAGGACTCGACATGATACTACCAGCCATGCCTTACGCAAACGTTTACCACTACGAAAAAACCGTGACTGTCTACCAAAACAAAACTGACCAGCTGCCTATCGTCGATATCTCGCTAGACGAATCAAGGCAAACGGTCATCGCTGAAGGAACAAAGGATCTCTACCAAGGACACCCGACTACAGCGCTCGGGAAAGACGGGAAAACCATTTTCTGCGTCTGGTGCATCAACCATGGCGGTCCCTGCGGACCGGCGGCAGTCTCCTACACAAGAGGAAATACATGGACAAGAATCGACCACCTGCTCCCGCCGGAATATGCGAAATCACATGCCAATTGCCCGACGCTGCAAGTCCTCGAATCGGAAAACCCCTACGCAAGACGCTTCTGCATCTTCTCAAGGAAAAAGAACAAGCTGGGTATCGTTGCAAGCGACGACGACGGAAAAACCTGGTACGAAATCCCCGAGGCAGACCTTAGTGCAGCGATGCCGCCAACAGGTTGCATCAAACTCAAAAACGGGTCGTACGCACTATTCGGACAAGTCAGGACCGACCCAAAAGTCCAGACTGATGGACCCAAAGACGACCAGGATGTCTGGATGGCGACCACAAATGACCTGGGCACGACATGGTCGAAACCGACGATCGTGGCACATAAGCTCAACAAGAATCTGTGCGAACCCTTCGCCTTGAGATCGCCTGACGGAAACGAAATCTGCCTGCTGATGAGGGAAAACAGGCACGAGGGGCACAGCTACATGTGCTTCAGCCAAGACGAAGGCAAAACATGGTCCGAACCAAGGGAAACAAGCTGGGGATTGTCAGGCGACAGGCACGAGGCTATTTTTTTCAAGGACGGAAGATGCCTCGTCGCTTTCAGGGATCGGGCGCCCAATTCGTCAACTTACGGACAATTCGTCGCATGGCTAGGCACCTACGACGACATCAAGAACGCCCGACCAGGACTTTGCAGGATCCATCTGCTGAAACATCATGGAAAGGGAGGCTGGAGCCCCTGCGACACGGGATACCCAGGAGTCGAACTCCTGGACGACGGCTCGATTATCTGCACGACGTACACAAAACATTGGGACGATGAAAGGAAGAGCTCCGTCGTCTGCACGAAATTCAGGCTTGAGGAAATCGACGGTTTCCTCATGGCCGCAGGAATCAAGAGGACGAATCCCTAAAATGACTGACTCTACCGCAATCACTGTCGGCAGCACCAGGAAATTCTGGGTTGACTCGATGCTGAAGATAGTCTTGCCAGTCTTGGAAAATCTGGCTGAAGACAAGTTGGTGGAGACGATGCCTGTCCGTGGCAAGCTTCCTCCTGAAGACCGCAGGCAATTCACCTACCTTGAGGCATTTGGCAGGACTTTGGCTGGCATCGCCCCCTGGCTGCAATGCGAAAACCTTGATCCGGAAGAGGAAGCATTGCGCGATCGCACTCGGGATTTGGCATTGCGTTGCCTGGACGTGGCATTCAACCCTGCCTGCAAGGACAAGATGAACGTATCCGTCGGCTTCCAGCCGATCGTTGACGCCGCCTTCCTGGCACAAGGAATCCTCAGGGCGCCAAAGGCACTTTGGGAACCGCTTCCCGACGATGCGAAAAAAAGGCTGCTGGACGCCATGAGGGCAACGAGGACTCGAAAACCGCACAAGAACAACTGGCTGCTCTTCAGCGCGACCATTGAAGCCCTTCTCCATCATGCCAAACAACCGGACTGGGATCCCATGAGAATCGACTTCGCCATCACAAAGCACCAGGATTGGTACTTGGGCGATGGCTGGCATGGCGATGGACCGTCGTTCCACCTCGACTACTACAACAGCTTTGTCATCCATCCAATGAGCCTCGATGTCCTCGACGAAGTCAAGGAGGAATATGCGGAATGGCAAAACTTCCTGCCGGAAGCCCAAAAGCGCGCCGCTCGATTCGCAACTCACCAGGAACGGTTGATCGCGCCTGACGGTACCTATCCCCTAGTCGGACGCTCCTTGGCATATCGTTTCGGCGCCTTCCACGCCTTGGCGCAAGTCGCCCTCAGGCAGCAATTGGAACCGCAATTGAAACCACAGCAGGTCAGGACGGCGCTGACTGCGGTCATCCTGAGGACGATGAAAAACAAGGCGATGTTCGATGGGCAAGGATGGCTGCAAATCGGGGTCAACGGGCACCAGCCCGAACTCGGAGAAAACTACATCTCAACCGGAAGCCTGTACCTGTGCTCAACGGTCTTCTGCCCATTGGGACTCGGCAAGGACAACGACTTCTGGTCGAAGCCGGACATCCCCTGGACGATGAAACAACTCTGGAACGAAAACCAATAAGCCGAATCTGCCTCGGTCACTTTCGTGCGATTGGTCAATCAAGCACAATCAACCCAAGGAAAACCATGAAAATCGGAATTGCAGGCGGCTACCTCAGCTACTACGGATTCAGCGAAGGGCTGAAGAGAATGAAGGCGCAAGGATACGAGTGCCTTGACGATGCGCTCCTCGCAAATACAGACAATGCCATCTTCTCCGCCACGCCAGCCGAGTTCGAACGGAAATTGACCGAACGTAGAAAGGAAATCGAAGACAACGGCATCATCGTTTCGCAAACCCACGGTCCCTGGAGATGGCCGCCAAAAGACGCAACCGAGGAGGACCGAAAAGAACGATTCGAAAAAATGTCGATGGCAATCATCGGCACCGCCTTGATGGGCACCAAGAATTTCATCATCCATCCGATTATGCCATATGGTTGCGACAGGGAAAGGAATCCGCGAATGATGTGGGAAATGAACCTGGATTTCTTTGGCAAGCTTCTGGAAGTCGCCATCGCAAACGATGTGATCATCAACTTTGAAAACATGCCGATGGTCGCATTGGCAATGGCTTCAGTGCCGTCAACGCTCGATTTCGTCAAGGCGATCAACAGCCCAAACTTCAAGATGTGCCTGGACACAGGACATTGCGCAATCCTCGGAACGGACATCGGCGAAGCAGTCCGCCTGATCGGCAAGGATTACCTCCAAACACTTCATGTTCACGACAACAACGGAAACAATGACAGCCATTGGATCCCATACACGGGAGTCTGCAACTGGAGCGACTTCGCAAAGGCACTCCAGGAAATCGACTTCCAGGGAAGCATGTCCCTCGAAACATTCATTCCAAGGCAAATCCCTGACGACCTCAGGCCGCTACAAGAGCAATCGCTCTTCCAAATGGCATGCAAAATCGCAGGACGAACATTCTGAGGAATAAAGAGATTCTGTGCCTCTGACAGTGCGCTACATACAAGCCAGGGCTTAAGCATAGTCATGCGCCTACGCAGCAATGCGTTATGTAGTTCCGTCCGACCCGTCCGACCCGTCCGACCCGTCCGACCCGTCCGACCCGTCCGACCTGTCCGACCCGTCCGACTAGAAATGCGCTATTTTTAGCCGGTTTTCTGTTGCACCGCCTTGAGTACGAGCATCCCGGGTGCCCGTACTCAAGTTATCATCCGTCAACTGTTTTTTCAGTTTACGCAAGCGAACCCATTGGATCCCAAGGATTCAAGTGTATTGGTTCGGACTGGTAGGCCTTCCATTCCTCGTCAGTCAGGTACATCTTGTCAACAACGACCTGGTAGTTGTATTCGTCAAACCACTCATCGGTCATCAGGTAGTATCCGTCCTGTCCGCTCTTGTCTCCCCAGCTGTTTTCCACCTTCCAGCGATTTGGTTTTCCGTCCACCACATTGACTCCAAGGAAGACCATTGCGTGGGTCATTGCCGAGACTCCGTAGTCCAGCCGCCCTGCCTTGTCGAGCCCAAAGGACACATCCAGCAGGGGTTCGTACTCGAAGGTCTTCATGCCCATGATGCCACGGTCGCCAAGAAGCATTTTCCCGACATCGCATCCGAACCAGACCGGCTCGCCGTCCGAAAGCTGGGCAATCGAAATCCGCTTCAGGGATTCCGATGGCAGGTTCAGGTACTTGATGGGACGACCACCGACCACATTCCCAAGATAATCAACCGTATAGCTCCGATTGTACGGCTTGTCGGCCGTCGGGGCATTGATGACCGAGATCCTGTCCGCAAGCTTTTGTCCCACGTATTTCTTGTAGAATTCCTTGGGGGTTATTCCAAGTTCACGGATGAATTTCTTGTCTTTGTCACGGCATTCGAAATCGAATTTTGCGGGTGGTTCTCCGAGGCAGATGCAGAGCATTCGATAGATTTCCGCCATCATTCCCAGCTTCATTTCCCGCAATTCCGCGACCTTCGCCTTTTTGGCGCCGCATCGCGCAGCATCTTGGCATCTTCCCGCAACTTCAGGGACACCAGGCGGTTCATCATACTCGAATTGCTGGAATGAAATGTCTCGGGCAGCACGCCCTTGGGAACGCAGCCGTACTTGTCAACCAAGGAACAAAACATGTCCCACTGACCGCCATCTTGAATCGGATTCGACAAGATGAATGCGACCAATCGGCCTTCCAGCGGCTCCTTGACCGTGTTGATGATGCTTTCCAAAAAGAAATTCGACTTCTCGACCTTGTCCCAGAACATCTGGTAGGTCTGTGACAGCTCGAACGTCTCCAGGTTCAGCTTTTTCATGATTTCGAAGCGCATCGTGTATTCAAGCCTGCGAAAAGCCAGCACCGTCCGGAGCTGTTCTGGCTTGTCACCTTCCCGGTCTTCAATTCCGTTGAAAAGATCATTGGATTGTCTATGTCTTCCTGCTGGTTCGTCGCCGCAGCACTCAGGCCACTCTTGACGACCGCATTCATGCGAATCCTGTTCACAGGATCCTGAACGAACATTTCGGAAAACTCACGGAGACGATCAAGGGTCAACGCTTTCATTTCACATTCCTTTGTTGATGGTTTTCTCTACGACACGATATAAGTGAAAAATCATTCTCTAAATAATCATCACGCAAGACAAGATCCAAATCCGACAGGCGGGCAAGCAATGCCTCAGGATCGTAATAGTGGCAGTGATCATAGTGATACGATGCGCGGGCATGAAGGAAATTCGCCACCGTCAAGCACGAGGACAAGGATACAAGGCGACGCATCCCCCGTACCGCAAACTCGTCGTTGTTACCCAAGGCCAAATTGAACACGCCGCTGCAATATACGATGTCGTACGTCCCGAAATCGCCATCCGCAAAAACATCCTGACACGACAGCGTCAACTCGGGATGGCGACGACGGCACTCCTGCAAGATCTCCTCCGTTACGTCAACCCCAAAGTAGGACACCGACACCCCGGCATCGCAAAGAAAGACCCACAAGTCAGCCAAGCCGCAGCCAACGTCCAACAACCGCAATCCGCAATCCATGGACAAATCGTCCCCAAAAGCCTCCCGCATGCACTCGACCAATATCCCAAAGCGTATTCGCTGGGATTCGGCACTGCCCCAATCCAACATATCGTAACTCTCACGATCCTTGGATACCCTCGGAGCATAATGGCGATGAATCCGTTCAAGGCGACTGTCATGCATCGTCGCAATCCTCCTTGTAAATCTCAGCACGATTCAGTACTTCGCCATAAAACTCCTCTCCTCCCAAAGACAAGGACCAGGGCTTGATAGCGCCACGACTGTCGAAAAAGATCAAATCCCTCAAGCGAATCAAACCCAATACCCAGTCCAGCTGACGCCCTAACAGCATCCTCTCCTCTTCCTTCATCCTGTCCCAAATCAATGCCGACTCCATGCGACCCGATTCGCTGACGGACAACTGACGGCGACGTGAATCCAACTCGCGCAAGGTGTTCAATTCTACTGCGTAGTGCTTGCCGAACAACTCTTCGCGACCTTCCTTCGTGCTCAGCTTCTCAAGCGTATTCTCTGCTTCGGCTTGCCTGTCCAGAATGCATTCCGCCAAATCCATTGCCTTGTAGGTTTCCTGGGTTCCCAGAAGGTCTCGCAGATAGGCTGGAGGTCGAATGACGTTGTTCAGCGACTTCAAACGCTCCAGGAAGCGGAACCGAACTCGCAATACGGGAAACGAGGTCTTGTACAACCCTGCCTTACGCAGCATGCGTTCGAATGCATAAGCGGCAGGCATGTACGCCGAACCACGATAGGGCAACGCCAGCGGATAGCCACCATCACCACGAACATGCAAGACCAAGATCAACGCCTTGCCTACTATCCCGCAAACGCCGTCGCGTGACAACGCAGTCCTATCAAGCGAACCGTCACTTCCGATGCGCCAACGAAATTCCCCGGATGCCAGCAAACCGCCTTCATACTGAATGGAATCGCGAACAAGACGCCCTTCGCGATTGAAGATCGCAAAGAACGGGAGGTCGCCCTTCCGGGTATTGAGTTGATTAATCTCAACCCCAGTCTCGAGAAGAGCCTGATTGTACATCGCACATAGCTCTTCGTACTGCGTCAGGAACAACGTCAACAGTCGATTTTCAGTGAAGTTCGACTCAAACAACGAGGAGGTCGTCGATAGAGATGAACCTGTTTTCAAGGATAATTCGCGACGTAGCCACGACTGGCAAAATGCGGGAAGGCGTTCCTCCTCGGGCAAGCTAACCTCGCCTAGATTCTGCAATGCCTGCCTGTACCAAACTTCCGTACGTTGCTGTGATGCAAGCTCGGGAAAGCATTGGAGCATGTCGGTTCGACAACGCTCAAGCAAGGACCGTGCAAACGGCAGGATCTCGACAGTCTCCAAGTCGCCGATGGTCCGATGGCCGCCGACATCGGCGTAGCTCGGCCCCGTCAACTGCCAATTGTCAGAGGGCGAATGGGCATCGTACAACTCGTCAACCGTCATTCCAAGACGCCTCGTCAACGCTCCCAGCGACATGCCCAATGGCTTCTCGAATTCCACGACATCAAGGGGTTGCTTCCCAAGAAACTCCGTGTAGAAAAGGGTCGCTCCCCAATCCGAGACGCCGCCTCGGTAGTATCTTTCCTGGCGCAGGTCAATCTCGTCACCTGCCTTCGAGCCTTGACGCGAATACGCAACGTCAACGTCCTCGACGCAATGGATTCCCTTGTAACCTTGGCAGGACAGAGCCTCAAGCTTTGGAACCGCATCCCAAAGCACGCTGCTGTTCTGATCTATCGACACGTAATCCATTCAATGACTCTTGAAACAATAAAATCTTAATCCGTGCGTCGCTCAATCGGGGACTTCTGTCATCTTGACCTTGTCCAGCCATTTGCGCAACCAGAGTTCGCTTGGCAATCCGACTCCCATGACGGAATTCGCCTCCAGGATCATGCCGTCAAGGCGACCTTCGCGAATCAGCTTGAGACCAAGTTCGCATTGGTGTTCCATCAATTCGAGCGGAACCGGCATCCCCGTCGGAAAGTCGAACATGTAGATTCCCAGGAGTTTCTTCTGCTTGGGATAATTCGTTTCAACGAACTGAAACCGTTCCTCGAGCCTGGTCAGTTCGGAGCAATTCCAAGTCCAGATTGTCAGGCCGTCGATATAATCCATGAGCTTTGGATCGACGCTTTTGAATTGAGAAGCATACCAGACGACATAGAGTTCCATCTTTCGGCAAGCCTGATCCAATCCAGTGCGGATTTCACGCAGGAGCTTTTCCTGAAGCTCGGCCTTGTTGGGTTCGTGTTCAAACTTCCCGAAGAAATCATCCATGAACGCCCCTGCGATATTCGGGTATTTCCGGGCCAGTTCGCAAATGAATTTCTCCTCGTTTCCGACCCTGAATCCAGCGGATCCCGTCGCTCCCCAGAGCACCTTGTCCAATCTGCAGAAGCTTTCGGCGTATCCGTATGCATCGCACGAGAACGGGACTGGGATTCCATCGCAATTGACCATGATCATATTGGGGACATCCAGCATCAGCGCCGCTTCGCCTGGAGTAATTCTGCTCCATGCGTAGTTTCGCTGGGCTCTATTCTTGCCTAGATAGATGTCGTCCTGATGGGCCCGGACACCGAAGATCCACAACTTGTCGCGTAAAACCGCCATTGTCTGTTCTCCTGGTTATTCTTTCAAACCGGTCAAAGCCTCAAATCGCTGCTTCAGGATAAAGTCTTTGTTTGCGGCCCGGTCATTGGCCAGCCGCCTCAAGTCCCGGACTTCGGATTCCAGTCGATTAAGCTCGATCAATTGCTGTTGCTGAGATTCGTCAAACACAGTTTCCAGCACGACTTTCAGTTCCGTCTTCGCCTTTGCCAAATCTTGTTGCCGCTGGGCATCGGCATCCTTGTCCTCGACTGGTTTTCCCAGGCGTTGGATTTCCCGTGCCAATTTCCTCACTTGGCATTGTTGGCGCTCCTGGCGCACAAGCCTGTCATACGTGGCTTGATCTTCGCCGCGATACGCGTCGATCTCGGCAAAGCGATCCGCCAATCGAGCAATGAAAATATCCATCGCATCGGGAAAATCCTTTCGTTTCGCATGGATTTCATCCAGCAAATCTGGGGCATTCGTCTTGAAGAACCCGATGATTGCCTGGGGTTCCGAACCTGGGCGAACTCGTTTGAAGGCAGCTTCCAGCGTCTCGGGTTCGGCGCAAAAGACGCTTTGCCCAAGTAAAAGCAGGAAGAACAATGGAATGTAGGTTAGGATTTGCTTGCTCATTCATTACACTCCTTTTATCTCACGCCATCTATGTCGTCGGCTGGTCTTGCATAGCCGCGACGACCAATCGCCTCAACAGGTATCCGCTGGAAGCCCAACTTCCAAGCAGGCGAATTGGACTTCAAGCGGTAGTCGTCTTTCGAGGCATCTTCAAAACACGGATCCGCAAGCACGCTGTCAACATCGTTCCCCGCATCGCGCCAGGCAGACCAGTCACCTAAAGGTGTCAACTCCTTCCGAGCAGCCAAGTCCTCGCCGAAAATCACATTCCAATTGCATTCCGACATGATCGTATCCCGCCACGCATTCGCCTTCTGGTAGCGAGTTTCACCTTGGCCGACGCAGACGATGTTCCTGACAAAACGATTGCGTGCCATCTCATGGTTTCCGTTCCATTCCATCGCCTGCAGAGAGCTGCCTACGAAGATGTTGTTCTCGATCGTATTGTCAAACCCCAGGTGGACATGGCAGCCGCCACGGGTGTTCCTAGCGACGATGTTTCCGAAAACCGTCGTCCCGGAACTGAAATCATCCAGATAGATTCCCCATGTGTAGAACGGGCTCAGCAGCTTTCCGTCCGGGGTATGCTTCATTCCGATGCTGTCCAACACGAGATTATAACGGATGACATTGCCGCTTTGTTGCTTGTCGCGCCCCAACGTCTCGATGCCTCCGGTATCATTGGTTTCGCAATTCGTCCGCCGTATGTCATTGTATTCGGCTATGCATTCGTGGGAATAGGCGTTTGGCGAATAGCTTTTGAAGGAAATTCCATATCTAGGTACGTCGTGGATGTCATTGTAGGATATCCGTACTCGATACCCCGTATCAACAGCAACCGCCGAAACGTGCTTGTAGATTCGCCCCAAATCGTGGAAATGGCATCCCGATATCAGGAGATACGAGCATTGCGTCGAATTGTCGCCCAAGATTTGCACTCCGCCCTGCCCCAAGTCATGGAAATGCGATGACAAGATCCGGCAATAGCGGCACTTGTTGGAAAACTTCACGCCGTATCCGCCCATTTTGGAAAATTCACAATCTTCCAGAGTGATGTGGCTTGCATTCTCTAAGCAGACCGCTCCATCGTCAGGCGTGTACATGGAGCGGATATCCAGGGAATAGGTCGTGTCGCGGAATCGGAAGCCTTTCAAAACCAGATGCTCGCTTCCGATAATTTTCACCAACTCCTTCAAGACCGGAACGCACATGTCACGTTCGCGGAAATCGTCCGAAGGTGGAATCAGCAATAGTTCGCCTTTGTCACGGTCAAGCACAAACTCGCCAGGCGCATCCAATGCCTCCACCACGTTCTCAATGTAGAATCGATTTCCTCGACGGATTGGCTGGGAGGCATTCTTGCCTGTCAGCTTAAGTATCCCTTGCTCGCGATCGACTCCTTCGACCTGCACAATCCCGCCAACCCAACCCCAAGCGGGAAACAGCATCACCTGCGAACCGGCCAACGACCAGTCCGCAGGCACAAGTTCCAGGGGAAACGGAAGTTCATTTGGAGGACTGTCCTTGCCCGACATCGAACCCACGGTCAACTCATTGCCACGCTTTGCCTTGAACAACGCACAGGGAACGATGATGTTGTTCGCGTTTCCAGGCATCTTGGGCGGATGGGTTTCCGGACGCCAATCCAGCTTGTCGCAAAGCACGAACAGGTTCAAATCCAAGCCTCCTCCCTTCCTGTTGATCCAGCGCAGGCGATGCGTTCCCGCCGTCAACTCCAGCGTGGCGCATCGTCCCCAGCGATAATTGCTCCAACCGCCCGTGTCCGGCATGTCGACCAGCGGAACGTCCTTGCCATCGTCCACGATCAACGCCGTGACGCCGTCCATCAACGGCCTTTTATATGCCTTCATATTGTGAGCGTAATTCACCCACACAACGTATGTTCCGCTTGCGGGAACCTTGATGTCCCATTCCATCCAATCGCCGGCATTGTGGATGTTAGCAACGGTCTTGTAAAGGTCGATGTCCCGGGTCAGTTCGGGATTGACGCCGGAAAACAGCCACCCGCCACGAGTCGGTTCCACAGGATCGAAGTTCGGAAATCGCGCCAGCCGAAGCATCTCGTCCCCTAGGCGCAATTGACGGAAATCGGCCTTGGAAGCCAAGTTACCCACGGGCAGCGACCAACTTCCGTCCTGCCTGCGAGTCCATTCCCCCTTGACAAGTTCCCCGCCGGAGACCACAACGCGATCGCCAGGAGCAACTTCCCACATCACGGGCTTCCCTGGACGTCCACTGTCCTCACGTCCGAAGACCAATGGCTCCGACAAGTAATAGGTCCCGGCATGGACCACGACGCGCCTGGCTTTATCGACGCCTGCCTCCCGAACTGCTTTTTGGGCACGAAGCAAGCTCCGAAATGGACGCTCCTCGCTCCCCGACCAACCATCGTCGCCTGAGGGGGAAACATGGAAGACTACTCCGCCGATGGCGCTGCTTGCAGCCAAGACCATACCCAACAGTGTCAAACGCATCTGCTTCAGTCCTCCATTCTAGATTGTCTTTGACGCCAATGCCGTCAAGGATCGTCAAACCTGACAATGGATTTCGATGCAGGCAAAGCCCGTTGCCCCTTGCGCGCATCCTCCAACTCGTCTTCCGCATCCAGGTCAGACCACCAGTAGGCACTGAAACCATGACCGCTGTCGTACTTGCCGAGAACCGTCTTCGGCACGCCGAACTTGTTCCAATAAAGCAGGCGGACGTAGTTGATGTTCCACAGCAGCACATACGGGGTCTGCTCGTAGATCAGCTTGTCGATCTCACGGCAAATCGCATTTCGCTCCTGGATGCTGAAGATCGACTTCTGCTTCTCGATCAAGGCGTCCACACGAGCATCCTTGAACCCGGTTATGTTGCTGCCGCCTTCGCGATCGGCCTCTGACGATGACCACATCGACTCGGGGTTCTTGAACAATCCCGCTCCCCAGGCAGCCCATGTCATGTCGTAGTTGAACGAATCCATGTCCTTCGCCCACGCAGACCAGTCCTTCGTCTCGATGGTCATCACAATCCCTACGTCCTTCAAGGCCGAAGCAAACAGCGTCACGTACTTGTCGGAACTGCCGCCACGAGTCAAGAACACAAAACGAAACTCCTTGCCGTCCTTCTCCAGGATTCCGGTCTTAGGATTCGCAACCCAACCCGCCTCAGCCAACAGGCGACGGGCCGCATCCTTGTCGTAAGGAATAAACTCATTCTGGCAAGGATGCGACGAATCGTACAAATCCTCCCAAAAGGATCGATGCAGAAAGTACTGCCCGTACATCATCGTCTCGTTCATCATCTTCCGGTCAAGCAAATGGGCCATCGCCCGGCGAACCCGAGCATCCTGGAACAACCAGCGACGCTGGTTCATCGCAAACCCCTGGAACCCAACAGGACTGTGATTGTAGATCGATTGCTTAACAATCCAGTTCTTACGCAATGCTGGACGCTCCTCCAGCCTGTGCCACTGGCTTGCAGTATAGACCTGGAACACGTCGATCTCACCCTTCATGAACGCATCGAAGGCATTCCCCTGGTCCTCGTAGAACAAGCAGATGATCTGATCGAAATTATGGATGTTCTTATGGGACTTCCAATCGTTTCGCCACCAGTCGCGACGACGCTCCAGCGTCAAAGACACCCCTTCCTTCAATTCCTTGACGCGATAGGGGCCGGATACAACGGGAAATTCGAAGTTGACCTTGTTGAAATCAACGCCTTCCCACACGTGCTTGGGCAGGATGTCCATCCCGCCGGCCGCGCCGAGATTCTGCCAATGGACAGATTTCGCCCTGAAGCGAACCGCCTTGCCGCCATCCACCACCTGAGGAACCTCAAGGCGCTCCAAAGGCAACTTGTGGGGACCGGTCATGTTCCTGGGGTCGACGATCGTCTTGTACGTCCACACGACGTCCTCGGCGGTCACGGGCTTGCCGTCGCTCCAACGCGCCGCAGGATCCAGCCAAAAGGTGAATTCCAGCTTGTCGTCCGAAATCGTCCATTTCTCAGCCAGCCCCCGATCGTACTCCAAGGTGCTCGAATCCATCTCGATCAGGCTTTCGAACATCGAGCTGAACACGCGGGCGCTCATCACGTTGTTGTCAAGCAAGTAGTTCAAGCTCTTGGGGGACGGACCAAGATATTCGCGCAAGACGCCGCCGGGTTCCGCAAGGCGACTTGCAACCGGATCGTACTCGTTGATCCGGCTGACCCGGGGAAACGTCTCCAGGCCATGGACAAGAACCAACGACGACAACAAGACCAACAAGACAATTCTATGCATCGGATTTCAAACTCCAGCTATGATCACTCTTCGGAAAGCCCCAATACACTGGGGGACAGCAAATACAATCGGCCTGGCTCCAACAGCAATGCTGGCTGGCTGCGCACTACATCCGCCACGCCCCCACGCGCACGCATCTCAAGAAGATAAGTGAAAAAGTCAAACTTCTTGGAATAGATCGCTACCGTGGCACCTTCGCAATCGCCAAGCTCCTCGGCCTTCTTGACAGCAACTTGCAAGCCGCCCAGCTCATCGACCAACCCCAATTCGTAGGCGCGTTGACCAGTCAATACTCGACCGTCCGCAAACTCAGCAGCCTTCACCGCCTCAATATCACCGTACTGGGAACGTCCCTTGCCAACAATCGTCGCAAATTCAGTAAACGCACTGTCGATATGCGATTGGAGATACTTGCGTTCTTCCTCGGTCATCTCGCGCATCGACGACATCATGTCCTTCATCCCGCCGGACTTGATCACGACAGGACGTATCCCGACCTTTCCCGCCAAATCCTGGATGTTGATAGAAGCCATGATCACGCCGATGCTGCCCGTCAACGCCATTCTATGCGACACGATCCAATCGCTTCCGGCCGCGATGTAGTATCCACCGCTAGCACCCATCCCGTGAATCCGAGTAATCACCTTCTTGCCGGCTTCGCGACAAGCCAGCACCTGCTCGTAGATGTCGTCGGAAGCCACCAGCTCGCCGCCAGGCGTATCCATGTTCAAGATGATCGCGGAAACACTGGGCCTCTTCGCCAACATTTCCAGCACTTGGCAAATGTCACCAGCCGTGCTGCTGTTCCCGGAACGCCTTGAATTGCTTATCACGCCTTTTATGTTGACAACCGCAATCTCCTTGTCGGATTTGCCGGGCGTCATGACGCGCCGGTTCATTTCAATCTTGTTGACCATCGATTCCTCGGGCAATGTTTTCCATATGGATTCCATTCCTTGGGCGAAAAACCCCGCAATCATCGAGAAAACAATAGTTCCAACGAACGGCAACACAATCAGAAGCAGCAGCAGGATCACAGCGAATCCTATGCAGCCAAACGAGCGCCTTCGGGCATAGGGGCAGACGATCGGCTGAATCAGAGGCGGAACAGGCGGACGATTGCCACCACTGGACGATGCGGGAGGAGGAGATACCATCGGCGGCGGCTTCGGCGTTGGATCGGGAACCTGACGATACTCCGACCCGTTCAATGGAGATTTCCCTTGACTGCTTTCATTCTGCTGCTCGCTCATCCTTATATTCTCCTCTGCTCTAGATTAACCGCTGCTTTCCCGTGCCCAATCACGGATTGTTCCTCGCATCCTTGCGCCAATCCCGTTCGGGCTTGATGTTGTAATCCGTGCCCAGCTTGGCAACACGAGCATTGATTACCTTGAGGTATCCTGACGCACGGCTCAACTGGGGATAGCCACCTTCGGCGACATAATACACTTGCTGCCGAAGCTTCACAACCTCCCCGATCATACTATAGACAGTATACGAATACAACCTGGGACTTACCTGAATCAGGATGTGAATCGCACTGCCGCCATCAGCATCCATTTGCGGCGTCGAGCTTGACATGTACGGACCAAGGCGGAACGTCCCGTAAACGTGCTCGTCATCCTCGACGCGAAGACACCAAATGCTTCCGATGGAATCCGTGAACTGCATCAACTTGACCTGAACGCTGTTTATCGCCGACGCACCATCGCGCATCGGCAAACCAACCACCCGCTCCTTCCAAACAATACCCTCGCGGACATCGACCAGGATCGGCTCGGATGCGCAGATGTGCGGCAGCCTGTAGTGCTCCACGTGAGCCTCGATCTTGTACGTGTCAGCGCGCTGCATGTCAAATAGGCTGTTGATGATCAAGGTCAACTCACGGCTCATCCCCGGACTCAGGATCATGTCCTGCAACGGGTTCGCCTTGGGATCAAGGGAAGTCACAAGCTGGTTCGCCTGGTTCCTGATCACAAACGACAACCGTCCGCGTTCAGTTGAATCCGCACCGCCGAATACCAGTGTATTTCCGCTATAATTCCGTATCGTCAACCTCAACTTGATCTGCTCATAGCGCATGTAGCAACTCTGCTCGCTTTCCAGTTTCAAACCCAATTGGGCACTGGCGAAACCGCAGACCAACAAGGAAAAAACTATCAAGTGCTTCATATTATCGTCCTCGCTCGTTTGACAACTTCTCGACTACCTGACCTACCACATCCTCGACATTCGTCCACTGGCTGCATTCAACCCCGGAACGGGGGCACGTCTTCTTAAAACACGGACTTGACGGACAACCGCTTCGTATGACACAATGCAAACCCACCCCGTAAGGTCCCGTCAACACGGGATCGGTCGAGCCAAACAAGGCAACGCAAGGACAACCCAGCGCCGCCGCTATGTGCATCGGACCGGAATCGTTCGTCAGCAACGCCGCGCTACGGGACAACAATCCCACCAACCCCATCATGCTGCTTCGGCCACTTAGATCCAAGGGACGGGATACACGACACCGGCTGCGCAACGATCCAACAAGATCCGACTCGGACGCACTGCCCAGCAGCCAAATACGCACTCCCGGAAGTTGCTCGCTCACACCATCAAGCACCTTGGCGAAGAAGCCCACAGGCCAGTTCTTGCTCGCCCAACGGGACGAACACCCCACCGCCAACACCGGCCCGTCGCCCTCGCATCCGGCAAGAAGGCTGTCAGCCTCGGACAACCAACGCTCGCCAACACGCAACTCGGGCAACACAACCTCGCCGTCAAGGCCAAAACCGCTCCGAACCAAAGCGATGTTCTTGTCAACAGCATGACGCAATGAAGGATCGATGACAACCCGATCCGTATAGAACAGCCATGACAACTCACGGGCATGGCTAAAGCCGATTCGGCGAGGCGCCCTGGACGCAAGGCTCATCAAGCCGCTCCGAAGCAACCCCTGGAAATCAATGCATACATCATACTGTTCCTCACGCAAACCAGACAAAAACTTGCGCATCACACCGGGGCTGAACATCCGGCTCCTGGGAAATTTGACCACACGGTCTATGGCCGGATACAACTCCAGGATACCAGACAGGCTCTCGTTGACAACCCATGTCAAGCTCTCCATGTCATCGCCAAGACCGCGACGAAGCAACTCCACCGCAGGAAATGCGTGGATCACATCGCCCAAACTGCTCGGCTTGACAACCAATACCTTCACGGATTCATGCTCCTCATATGAGATATTGACTAGCGACCTACAGCCAAACGCTCAGCCAAACGCGGTGGAAGATCCGCCGACAATATCTTCTTGCATGTCGCTTCTATATCGTAATCAACGCGATGCAACGTCACTTTCATTTCAGCTGGCGCGAATTCCACAAACGCGGCCTGTGGATTGCCGTCACGAGGCTGTCCAACGCTTCCGACGTTCACCAGGTACTTCTTGTTGCGCTCCAGCTGAAGAGTCCCTGAGAAGAGGCCGCCCTTGATGCCTTCGTACTTCTCGAAGGCAACGGGAATATGGGTGTGACCGACAAAGCAGATCGCGAAATGCTGGTACTCGAAATTGGTTTCCGCCGTGAAACGATCCAGTATGTATCCCCACCCCTCTGGATGGTCAAGCGTCGCATGGACCAACTGGAAACGCCCGAAGCCAGGCGCCGTGCAAATCTTCGTATAAGGCAATTCCGCCAGCCATTCCAATTCCTCGTCCAGAAGTTGTTCCCGTGTCCACTCGACGGCTCGTGCCGCCAACGGATTGAACCCCACGGTTTCCTCGCCATTTGAAATGTATTCGTCATGGTTTCCCTTGACCACGCCAACGGGATCCAGGCTACGGAAAAGCTCCAGGCATTCATGCGGGTTCGCATTGTAGCCCACGATGTCGCCGATGCAGGCGAAGTGGTCGCAACCCAGTTCGCGAGCACGCTCCAACACAGCCTTGAGCGCCTCAAGGTTCCCGTGTATGTCTCCGAGTATCGCGTACTTCATTGTGACTTGTTCCCGTCAATTGTTAAGGCTGTGAATTGGCGCAGGTATATGACCGCCATATCTGATGAAGCGAGCCGACTTGCCCATGTTCGGTACCGATATCACTGTCCCACCGCCAAACAGGCCGCCGAACTCAACCCTGTCGCCGGCAACCTTGCCCGGCACGGGAATGAACCTGACAGCCGTCGTCTTCTTGTTGATCATGCCAATGGCCATCTCGTCTGCGATCATCGCGCTCAGCGTCTCAGCAGGAGTGTCGCCAGGAACGGCAATCATGTCCAAGCCGACCGAACATACGCACGTCATCGCCTCGAGCTTCTCCAAGCTCAATTCACCACGCTCAACCGCATCGGCCAAGGCGCTGTCCTCCAATACGGGAATGAACGCGCCGCTCAAGCCGCCAACCGACTGGGAAGCAAACGCACCGCCCTTCTTCACGGCGTCGTTCAACATCGCGATGCAGGCAGTCGAACCAGGAGCGCCAATCGCATCCAAACCCAATATCGTCAAAATCTCGCCTATCGAATCGCCAACCTTAGGCGTCGGCGCCAAAGACAAGTCGACGATGCCAAAGCGAATCCCAAGCCGAGA
>Ga0123335_1000869_pt1 | contig 50550 bp, 30 predicted proteins | sample BiotimSIPDNA_2_FD_89707 | JGI IMG/M metagenome (GOLD analysis project Ga0123335, IMG submission 89707) | Anaerobic biogas reactor microbial communites from Washington, USA - Biogas_R2 time_0 SIP DNA | ecosystem: Engineered > Bioreactor > Anaerobic > Unclassified | place: Washington, USA...
CAGGTGCGGCCTACTATGGCCTGGCCCGAATCGACCGCGGCGTCCGCGTCAAAGGCGGCATTGCCCGCGCCTTCTTCCTGAAAGTCGAACAGGACGACCAGCAATCCCTGCTCTGCGTCATGCCGCGCGACACCGACGAAGGCGTTGTCCAACGCCTGGAAGGCAGAACCTTCCAACTCCGCGCCAACCAGCCGGTCGCCTTCCCGCTCTACGCCAGCGCCACCCGGCTGGGAGACCGGCTCGGCGATGTCATCCCCGACCTGGTCGACGGCGTCACCGAGCTGCCGCCCCTGCACACCGTCGTCAAATATGGACGCAAAACTGACCAGAAGACTTTGACGGCAACCATCTCCACACAGCTGAACGAAACCGGCGCCCTTGATCTGTGGTGCGAAATCCCCTCGACTGGCCATCGCTTCCCCTTGACCTTCGACCTCCGTCAACGCCGCCAGGAAGACGATGATGCCGACGCCAATCCCCTGGGCAGGACGCCGGATTCAATCACCATTGAGGAAAGCCGCATCACCGCCGCCTTGACCATCATAACGGACATTCTATCCGGCTCTGACCAGACCCTGCTTCCCAGCCTCAGCAAAAAGCTTGAGGACGCCCTTGAGCTGCCGCGGTCGGATTGGGATGCCGCCCTGCTCCGCCGTTTCGCCGACCTCCTGCTGCAACACCGCGACTGGCGGTCGCTCTCACCTGCCCATGAAGCCCGCTGGCTCAACCTGGCCGGATTCTGCCTGCGGCCAGGCTGCGGCACGCCCGGCGACGAACTGCGCATTCGTGAAGCCTGGAAATTATGGCGCCCAGGCCCGCTGGCCGCCAAAAACCCCCAGGTGCAGGCCGAATGGTGGACCTTCTGGCGGCGACTGGCTGCCGGCCTGCGGCCTGGACAGCAAGACCAAGCCGCAGCTATCGTCGTCCGCGCCATCATCACTGCCGAGGGTGCCAATGCTATCCGCGCCGGAAACCATCCTGGCATCGAACAATGGCGACTGGCTGCCGCCCTGGAAAAAATCCCGCGGACGCTGAAGCTGCGCCTGCTGACCGCCTTGCTGCGCAACAGCGGCAAACTTGAGGAGGCCTACTTCTGGGTCATCGCCCGCCTCGCAGCCCGCCAGCTTTTCCAAGGCGCGCTGGACGCCGTCATCCCAGCAGCCCAATGGGCGCCTTTGTCAACAGACCTGCTCCGAAAAGCCGTCCAGGCCAAAAGCCCTCGCCTGGCTCTGTTCGCGGTTGCCAACACCGCCCGTCTGACCGGCATCCGCACCCTTGACCTGCCAGACAAAAATCGCCTGGCAGCCCAGACCTTTCTGCAAGAACGCAATGCCCCTGCAGAATGGATCGCCATGGTCACGGACATCAAGCCCATCTCGGAAGACTTCCAGAATCAAATCGCCGGAGACGACCTCCCACTCGGACTAAAGCTCCAGACAGAATAAAAGCGAGGACGCGGGGCGCCGCAGCTGCTTGGTGCTGCTGTTTTGCCTCTGTTCAGTGCCCGGGCTTTAGCCCGGGGCAAGGGTAAAAATCCTCCCCCTGCTAAACCACCCTACCCCATGGCGCTGGTGCCACTGCTCACCGGAACTCCGAGTATCAACGGCTTACCGATTACAAAAAATAAAACATTTTTTTTAAATATATTTTTGAACAATGCGTTTATCTATACATTGTCGCAAGTCTCATCTACCAACGGTAATGTCATGGCAAAAGATGATAAAATCGAGAACCGGGATCGGCTGCTGGCTGCTGGCCTGAAGATTTTTGCTGAGAAGGGATTCAGCGGCGCAACGGTGCGGGAAATCTGCGACGAGGCCGGGAGCAACATTGCTGCGATCAACTATTATTTTGGCGACAAGGTGGGCTTTTACCAGGCGGTTCGCGAGTATGCCCGCCAGGCGTACGCCAAGACCATGCAACGCTGCTGGGAGCTTGCGGAGACCGACCCCTGGCAGGCGTTGCGCACCCACATTGAAACGCTGCTGGAGCAGACGTATGACAACACGATGTCGCAAGTCAACTGGTTCCGAATGCGCGAGCTGATTGACTCGTCCCAGCTGGAGAATGTCTTTCCGCCGCTAAAGATTCAGGAGGAAAAGCTGCGTCAATACGAAACGCGCATCATGCGGCTGCTGTCCGCCATTTTAGGCTCTGCCGCCAACCCGACCACAATCGCCTTAGTCCACTATACCTACTACAGTCTCTGCCTCTTTTTGCCGATTCAAGCCCACGTCGAAAAACGCATCTTAAAGGGCCTGGGCCAGTTCAACATCACCGACGCCCATGACCGTTCCCATTTAGCTGACTTCATCTTTAACACCGTGCGCCGCACGGTTGCAGACCTGCAAAACCAACCCCCCGCAGAAAAACCATGATCGACAGCTACAGCTGCCTACGCCGAATACATCCCTGCCGCCTCGGAAAGAAACTCCTGGCACTTACGCTCGGAGTCGCCACTGCCCTGGCTGCCCACGCGCAGCCGACCGCCACTACCCACGCGGAAGGGACAAAGGCAAAACTCCAGCTGACCCTGCTGGAAGCGAAAAAACTCGCCCTGCAGCAAAGTCCGACCATGGCGCAAGCCAAGGCCAGGATCGACGCGGCAGCTGCGCGAGCCGCCGAGGCCAAGTCGTCCTATTGGCCAACCCTGGACGTGTCCTTCGGCATCACCCGCAACCATGACCGCGCCACGCGCCCGCAGCGCGATTATGACGAAAACACCAAATACGGCCTCGGACTGTCCGCAAACTGGCTCCTGTTCGACGGTTTCCAGCGCCGCTTCTCGTTGCTGATCGCCGAATTCGACCACGCCGCCGCCCTGTCCGCCAGCACCGACGCCCAGCGCCTGCTTCTGCAAGCCGTGTCGTCAGCCTTCTATTCGGCCATCCTCGCCCAAGACAGCATGGGCATCGCCAAGGAAGATGCCGAGTTCAACCGCATGCTGCACGCCGATGCCCGCAAGCGCCAGGAGGGAGGCATCGCCACAGCCAGCGAAGTCCTCAATTTCCAACTCCAGGTCGCCAATGCCGAAGTCGACTACATCGCCGCCGAAAGAGCCTGGCGCGCCGCGATTATCATCCTCGGTGAATTGCTGGCCATCACCCAAGACGACATCTGGGAGTACATCCAGCTGACCCCGCCGGACGAGAAACTGATCCGGCAGCCAGTCCAACTGGCCGACCTGCTGGACTACGCACGCCAGCACCGACCTGACCTGGCCATCGCGCAAAACCGGATCAACGCCGCCCAAACCGGCATCAAGGCCGCCCGAAGCACCTGGAGCCCCAAGCTCCGCCTGTTTGCAGACTATGGCTACGAACGGGTCGATTCACTGCATTTCAACGAGAACTACGACCGCAACGTCAGCTTTGGGCTGGCCGCCTCCTGGAACCTCTTCCAAGGCTTCAAGACCACGGCTCTGCTGAACCAGGCCGAAGCCGAGCTGGCAGCGGCCATCGAAGCCAAAAAGGAACTCGAACTGGCTATCGAAACTACCGTCAGGCGGAATTTCCTGGCTCTTGACACCTGCCGCCACCAACTCGCCCTGCAAGAAAACATCCTGGCCACGGCCAAGCAAATCCGCGACTTAGTGCATCAAGAGTATCTCGGCGGCGCCACCACGATCACGCGCCTGAACGAAGCGCAGACCGACGTCACCATCAGCGCCGCCGCCCGCTCCCAAGCCTATATTCAAGTTTTCCACAGCCTGGAACTGCTCGGCGCCAGCACCGGCCGCATCCTCCTCTTGGAAACCGAAGAGTAACAGCGACGGCAAACACCTTGTCCAAAAGACGGGCGGCCACCCCCAACGCCTTCACCTTGAAATCCTCCACTGGCTCTCCAGACCAGAGTCATAGACGCCGCACCCCCCACCCAGACAGCACCATGAAAAACAAACTCTACGCATTTGCCACGTTCATCGCCGTCATCGCCCTCCTGGGCGGCAGCATCGCCGCCACGTTCCTGATCCAGAACAAACATAAGGAAGCCCAGAAGAAGAAGGCCGGCCCGCGCGATTTGGCAGTCACGGTTCAGACCGGCAAGGTCCAGCGCCACCGCATCGACGAAGTGCTGACCTTCAATGGCGACATCCAGCCCATGCAGAGCGTCAATCTGCAAGCCAAAATCTCTGCGCGGCTGCTGACCCTGGCCCTGGCCGACGGCACCCCGGTCGAAGAAGGCACACGGGTCAAAAAAGACGAGCTGATAGCGCGCTTTGACGACCGCGAGTTCAAAGCCCAGCTGGCCAATGCCAACGCCGCCGTCGCCGCCGCTGAAGCTGGCCTGGCAGCAGTCAAGGCCGACATTGCCAGCTACCAAGCCGGCATCCTCAACGCCAAGGCCACCCTCGAACAACGCCTCGCCGCCAAGACCAGCGCCGCAGCCGCCACCGTCTCTGCACAAGCGGCCAAGGCAGACAAGGAACGCGAACTCGGCCGCCAGCAGAGCCTCCTGGCCAATCAGGCGACCACCCAGCAGAATTACGACCAGGCGGTCACGGCGCATGACCAGGCCGTCGCTGCCCTCAACCAAGCCGAAGCCAGCGAAAACGCAGCCGCCGCCCAAGTCAAATCCGCAGAAGCCGCCATCCAGCAAGCCGAAGCCGCACTGGAACGCAGCAAGGCCAGCGTCCAGCAGGCCGAAGCCGCCCACCTGCAAGCCATGGCCAACTTGCAACAGGCTCAAGTCATCATGTCAGAAACCGAGCTGTTTGCACCTATGGACGGCATCGTCACCCGCAAATACATCGACCCTGGCGCCATGGTGACGCCGACCACCACGATTGTCACCATCATGGCCATGGAGGAAGTCAAGGTGCTGCTGTCCATTCCAGTCAACCACCTGCCGCGCATCATGCCCGGACGCACTAAGGCGCGCATGAGCACGACGTCGCTGCCAGGAGAAGTGGTCGACTGCAACGTGGCCAAAGTCTATCCGGCCATTGACATCACCACCCGCACCGCACAAGTCGAACTGCGGGTGAAAAACCGCCTCAACGACTATGGCAGCTACAAGCTCAAGCCGGGCATGTACGCCACCGTCGAAGTCCTCATCGAAAGCCGGGACAACGTACTCGCCATCGATACCGCCCTGCCCATTCGCAACCTGGCCAGAAATATCGTCTACGTCGCCAATGGCAAGGACCAGGTCAGTGCCGTCGATGTCAAACTCGGCATCCGCTTCCAAAACAAGGTCGAAGTCATCGATGGATTGCAGGAGGGCGACGAGGTCGTCGTGGTCGGGCAGCACCGCCTGACCGACGGTGCAGCCATCAAGCGCCTGCCCGGAAACAACCTCGATTTCTGACCGTCGCGCCCAGCGGCCTTTTTCTCTTTTCCTGCCCGACACGATTTTCCACCTACCCCTGGCTCCCTATGAAACTACCAGAATTCGGCGTTAAACGCCCTGCGGCCACGGCCATGCTGTTCCTGGCCGTCCTCGTCCTCGGCGTCATCTGCTTCTTTAAGCTCGGACTTGACCTCACGCCAGAGATTGAGCCGACCCGGGTCACGGTGATGACGACCTGGCAAGGCGCCTCCTGTGAAGACGTCGAAACCAAGGTCACCCGAGTCCTGGAAAAAAGCCTCGGCTCCGTGCCGAACCTCGATGAAATCAGCTCCAGCACTTCAGAGGGCCGCTCGACAATCGCGTGTACCTTCACTTGGGGAACCAATATCGACGAGGCCAGCAACGACATCCGAGCCCGCCTTGACCGCACTAAACGAGCCTTGCCCGAAGACGTCGATGACCCGCTCATCCTGAAATTCGACTCTGCCAGCATGCCGGTGATGGTGATTGGCGTCACCGCCAAGGAAAGCATCGAAAAGCTGTATGATATCATCGACGACGAGGTCTTCCAGCCCTTGCAGCGCCTTGAGGGGGTCGGCTCGGTGGACGCTTTCGGCGGCTTGCAGCGGCAGATCAACGTCACCCTCTCCCGCCAGCGCCTGGCCGGACATGGCCTGACCTTGTCCGACATCGAGGCCGCGATCGCGTCCGAAAACAAGACGCTTCCGGCTGGCAACCTCAAGATCGGAATCATCGAATATACCATCCGCATCTTAGGCGAATACGTCGATCCAGATCAAATCCGGGACATCCCACTATTGCAGAAGGACGGCGCCATCATCCGGCTCAAGGACGTGGCCGAAATCAGCGACTCGTTCAAGGAAATCACCCAGTTCGTCGAGACCATGGGCCGGGACGGCATGATCATGATTGTACAGAAACGGACCGGCGCCAACACCGTTGCGGTCTGTGAAGCCGTCCGCAACGAATTGAAACGCCTGGAGACCGTCATACCCCGGGATATCCATTTCTTCATTGTCAACGACTTTTCGACCTTCATCACGCAATCGATCGCCAACGTGCGCGACTCGGTGTACTGGGGCGGTCTCTTCGTAGTCCTGGTCTGCTATCTGTTCCTGCGCAATTTCCGCACCTCGCTGGTGATCGTGATGACCATTCCGTTTTCCCTCATTATCGCGTTCAGCTACATGTATTTCATGGGCTGGACGATCAACATCATCAGCCTGTCAGCGCTGGCGATTGCGATTGGCATGGTCGTTGACAATGCCATTGTCGTCTTGGAGAATATCACTACCCAGGTCAGTCGTGGCGTCAAGGTGCGCGAGGCCTCTATGTTCGCAGCCTCGGAAGTCGGCCTGTCCCTGCTGGCTTCAACAGCCACCACTATCTGCGTGTTCCTGCCGCTCGTCTTTGTCCATGGCGCCACTGGCATCATGTTCCGGCAGCTGGGAGGGCTGGTCACTGCGACCCTGCTGGCCAGCCTGGCCTGCGCCCTCATGCTCACACCTATGCTGAGTTCAAAACTGCTCAAAACCATGCCCCGAACCGAAAAAGAAAAAGAGGAAGCCGCCCGCCAACGCAGCCTTGGCCAGAAGTTGCACGCCTATTCCGAGCGGATTTTCCTGGCGGTGGAGAACTTCTATGGCCGCTTCCTTGGCGTCTGCCTGCGGCACCGGTCGCTCGTCATCATCGCAGCCACGGCCGTAGTCGGTGTCTCCATCATGACGATTCCCTTTGTCGGCACAGAATTCACGCCAGACCAAGACACCGGCGAAATGACCATCCGCTTTCAGCTGCCCGTGTCAACCCGAGCCGAACTAACAGCCGCGCTCAGCCGCAAAATCGTGGCAGTCGCCTACGCCAAGGAGCAGGAACTGCTGCAACAGAAGGGCAAAAGCGTGGCGCCAGACGAGAACGGCGAGCCGCGGCAGAGCGCTATCCGCTTCAACAACTGGCGCGCTGGCCGGGCCTCGGCTGGCTGGGGCGGACGCGGTTCGCACATTGGTCAACTCAACATCAAATTCCTGCCGGTAGAAGAAAGGCCATACGGGACAGCGGAACTGGGCGACCTCATCCTGTCAGAACTCCGCACCTGGCCGGAACTGGCCCGCGTCTACCTCGACACCTCCAACCGCCTGATGTCACACATTATGGGCGGCAGCAATGAAAAGCCGATCGTGGTGAGAATCCTCGGCTATGACCTGGAAATGACGCACGGCATCGCCAACCGAATCCGCGATCTGGCGCTCGACATCCCAGGCGTGCGCGACCCCATTGTCACCTTTGACAGCGGCAACCGCGAAATCGTCATCAACATCGACCGCGATGCCGCAGCCGTCCTCGGCGTCAACGTCAACAACATCGTCTCATCCATCCGTACCCTATTCTACGGCAATGAAGCCAGCCAGTTCCGCGAGGGTGAAGACGAATACGAAATTTTCGTCCAGCTGGGCGAAGAGGAACGCCGCGATGTCTCTGACCTAGTCAACAGCGAAATCACTGTCAACGGTCGCCGCATCCGGTTGGACTCCTTTGCCACCATCAGCGAAGAACTCGGGCCTGTCACCATCAACCGCACCGGCCAGGAACGAGTCATCTATCTGAATATCGACGTCTATGAACGGTCGGTGGGCGAAGTCGCTGCAGACTTGAGAAAAGCGATTGCTGACCATATCATCCTGCCGCCTGGCATCGCCATCGACTATGCTGGCCAGATCAAGGAGCAAGGCAAGTCCTTCAGGGAACTGACCCTGATGCTGGTTCTCGGCATCATTCTCGTGTACATGGTGATGGCCGCCCAGTTCGAGTCGTACATGGCGCCCTTCATCGTCATGTTCTCCATCCCTTTTGCCTTTTCCGGGGCAATCTTCGCCTTGGCACTGACCGGAAAAACCTTGAATATCATGTCCTTCATTGGGCTGATCATGCTAGTCGGAACGGTGGTCAATAACGCCATCGTCCTTATTGACTATATTAACATCCTGCTGGCGCGCGATTATTCCGTGCTGCAAGCCATCACCATGGCCGGTCGACAGCGCCTGCGACCAGTGATGATGACGACCCTGACCACGATTTTCGGCATGCTGCCAATGGCCATGTCAAACTCGACCGGTTCGGAACTCTGGTCGCCCCTGAGCATCGCCATCATTGGCGGCCTGAGCATCTCCACCCTGGTGACGCTGGTGTTCATTCCTATTCTCTATAGCCTGGTCGCCAAGCCCAGCAAAAACGCCGCCGCCACCGCCGCCTGACGCCACTACGCACGGGAGTTGCCGCCATGTCCCTGAAAATGATCATGATCGTGTACAATATTTCCATCCAGGCAGAAGTCATGGAAGTGGTGCAAGACAGCGGGGCGACCTGCTATACCTGCTGGCCGCGCTTGATCGGCAAAGGCAAGACCACAGGGCCGAAACTCGATGACAACGTCTGGCCAGGAGCAAACGCGGCCCTCATCACCGTCGTCGAAGAAGACACGGCCGCCACCCTGATGGACGCTATCCAGAAGCTGCGCGATGACATCGGAGCCTACGAAGGCGTCAAAGCCTTCCAGCTCCCAGTCGAAAAAATGACCGGCGACGTGTGAAGCAATAGGCAGTGAACGAGGTGGACATAGTGGACAGCGCTTGCCGTATGTAATACAGACTCCCTCGCCCCTCGCCCCACCCTAAAAAATCTGCGTCATCAGCGTAACCTGCGGATAAAACAACAGTTTCTTGCTCCTTTCCTCTCCAAACAGCAGACTGACGAGAATGGAGTATATTATTCAACAAGGCTTAACTCCGCCTCCAGCTCTTGCCCGTGCGTTGTTTTTCCCCAAACCACAGGAGGATTGCCATGTTGCCCATTCGCCTGACTTGTTGTCTTGCCGCCCTCATGGCGGCAGTCTGCCTGGCACAAGCCCCCCGCCCTGACCTCGTCGCCCAGGTCACAGCCCGCACTATTGCCGAGGCCCGCGCCTCCTGGTGGGGTTTCGACCGTGAAGACGCCACCGACGCCCTCCAGGCCGCTATCGATTCCGGCGTGCCGACCTTGATCATCGACAAAATGCCCTCGCCTTGGATCGTCCGTCCCCTCTTCCTGGCCAGCAACCAAACCATCATCTTTCAGGAAGGCGCTGTCCTGGAAGCTAAGCGCGGCGATTTCCTCGGCATACGTGACTCCCTGCTGAAGGCGGAGGAGCAAAGCAACATCACTATCACAGCGCAGGGCAAAGGCGCCCTGCTCCGCATGCACATCGCCGACTATCAAGCTGAGCCATACCAGAAAGCCGAATGGCGGCACGGCATCAGCCTGCTCAGCGTCAGCAAGGTCACCATCTCCAACCTCACCATCGCTGACAGCGGCGGAGACGGCATCTACCTCGGCACCAAGACGCGCAGCAAATTCAACACTGACGTCACCATCAAAAACGTGGTCTGCGTCAACAACAACCGCCAAGGCATCAGCGTCATCAACGCCGTCAACCTGCTGATTGAAGACTGCGTCCTCAAGGACACGGCCGGAACCCCGCCCAAGGCAGGCATCGACTTTGAACCCAATCACTTTTCCGAACGAATCGAGAACTGCGTCCTACGCAACGTGACCGCCAGCAACAATGCCGGCGGCGGCTTCATCGTCAGCCTGCATCAACATCGGGCGCAGACGCCGCCAGTGTCCGTGCGCTTCGAAAACTGCCGCTCCGTGAACGACGCAAGCAACGGCTTCATCGTCATCGCCCAGAATACCCCCGGCCAATCAGTTACCGGAAAAGTCGAAATCATCAATTGCACTGTCGAGAACGCCGCTGGCCCTGGCCTGGCCGTCGCGGGCAACGCCGCTAACAGCGGCCTCAAAATTCTCGTCAAGGATTCGCGTTTCATCAACTGCGCTGACAACGACAGCCCTGGTTCGGCACCAATCGTTTTCCGCAACAAGGGCGAAGAACCGGCTGAACCGCTCGGCGGACTCCGCGTCAGCAATCTCGAAATCGTTGATTCTAGGTCGCGCCTGCCCATCGCCCTGGCCGAACATTCCCCCACGCCGTCTGGACTGGCCAAAGTCTACGGCGAACTGACCATAAATCAAAACGGCCAAAAAAACACTGTCGCCCTGACCGACGAATGGGTGAAAACAAATTTCCCTGTGCGGACATTCCGGTCGGTTCCCCGGGTCATGCCAAAACTGACCCTCCTGGCGCCAGCGAAAGAAGTCATCGACTACCAAAACACGGCCGTCGCCCTGCCTGCCATCAAAGCCCGCAACAGCGCCGTCTACTACATACATGCCAAGGCTGGACAAACCATCACCTTCACTGTCCTTCTCGGACTTTTGCCCCGAGCGAGGACGCTAAGCGTGCCTTGCACCCTGCGCACGCCGTCTGGAGGCACGCTTGAACTCGGTCAACTCGTCGCCGATGCAGACCAGGTCTTTACCGTCGCCAAAGCCCCGGAAACCGGAATTTACACTCTTGAATTCCATGACCTGAAGCGCAACTACACTATCCTGAAGGCCAGCAACCGCCCAGCCGCCCTGCTGGCGCCCGAACGAGGCCTGAATTTCTTCTGCTCCAATCAACCGTTCCAGATCTTCGTGCCAGCCAATTCAGACGCCTTCGCACTCAAATTCTGGGGCGCTGGCCAAGAAGGCGTCAAGATCACCATGCGCGACCCAGACGGCAAAGATGTCTGGACGCAAGACGACATCTTCGCGGCCGAGCAGTTCGACGCCACCGACGCGCAGGCCAAAGCCGGCGGCTTGTGGACGGTCATTCCCCAAAAACCGAGCTCCGGCGTCCTAGAAGACTACTACATGCAAATCTTTGGCGTTCCGCCCGTAATCGTGCTTTGGCCAGCCAACGCCCTGCCCAACAAGCCCTGACTACAATGCAACCAGGGACGCCCGACGTAATGCGTCAGTCATTGATACTCGGAGTTCAGGTGAGCTTCAGAGCCAGGCTTCCCGGATAGTGCGCTTGAGTGGACAGTGGACAATGGACCTAAGTGGACATTAATGGACGTTAGTAGACGATGGACTGTGGACAGAAGTGGACATTAGTGGAGAGTGGACGTGGACGGAAATGGACTTTAGTGGACTGAGGCGCGAAGACACGAGTCCCCCCAGGCCTTCAGTCGGCAAAAATCTATCATGCTTACAGTCATGCCCCCTTGCGCCGTAGGCGCTTAACCATGCTTAACCCCAGGATTCAGCCTTCAGCCTGGGGATAGACGTGCCCCAAAACTGGTGCCTTGTAAAGGCACTACAGAAGACTGACACATTAAAAATGAACGCGGCAAGCTGACGAAAAAAGCAAGGTGAAAAATGCCTGAATCTGAAAAAAATAATATGCCGCCAAAAAAAAGGCTGAAAATAATACCAGTCCTCTTTATTGCTGGATTTTTTATCATACAAATCCTGGCGTATCTTCTACTCTTCATAAGACATTTCCGATTCATAGATATAACTATATCTTCGTGGTTGGTAATATCTTTGATTTTTGCTGTCTTTATTGTAAACACAGACGAAGACTCAAACATTAAGATTTCTTGGGTGTTACTGGCTTTAGTCTTCCCAGTGTTCGGAATACTCCTGTACATATTCTTTCATCTGTTGCCAGGACAGAGAATTGTCTCCAGGCTGATAAAAAGACGAAAAAGAATTGCTAGACCCTATAATATGCAAAATGAAGACGTATTATTTAACTTGGAACAGTTAGATAAAAGAAAAAAACAGACCGCAGACTACCTCTACAAATTAGGCTTTCCGGTGTTCTCTAACACCGAAGTTAAATACTTTGAACTAGGGGAAAATTTATTTGAAGATATGTTCGAAGATTTAGAAAAGGCCGAAGACTTTATCTTTATGGAGTTTTTTATCCTGTCGCCTGGACAAATTTTAGATAGAGTGATTGAAATTCTATCCAGAAAAGCCAAAGATGGAGTCAGGGTAAAGTTTCTCTACGACGGCACAAACACGTTTTTTCTGCCCAAAAAAGTGATTAAAAGATTGGAAAAAGCAGGAGTTGAATGTAGAGCATATTCTCCTGTAAATGCAATTTTGACGACAGTGCATAATAACCGAGACCATAGAAAAATTTTGGTAATAGATAATAAAATAGCCTATACTGGCGGCGTAAACCTGGCCGATGAATATGCTAATATATATCAAAAGTACGGTCATTGGCTTGACACCGGGGTCAGGCTTGAAGGCGAAGCAGTTAAATCCTTTACCCTGATGGTAATAGAACTTTGGAACTTGAGGGATGACAATGACACCCATCCAGAATATTTGAAGACCAGTCACTCAGTCAAAAGCGATAAGCTGTCTTTCTCTATACCCTTTTCAGAAAATCCCCATGCCAAAGACTGGGTAGGAGAAACAGTCTATATTGACATAATTTGTCAGGCAAAAGACTATGTCTATATAGCATCTCCTTATTTTACCATCTCTGAAAGGATGGCAGGCGCTTTAAAAATGGCAGCTGGAATGGGTGTAGACGTAAAGTTGATCTTTCCCCATATAGGAGACCATGGCGGATTCCCCAAGATGGTGGCAAGAAGCTACTATAATGAGCTTTCTAAAAAAGGGGTTAAGATTTATGAATATAAACCGGGATTTGTTCATGCCAAGACTGTAGTATCCGATAATATTACCAGCCTGGTAGGAACTATAAATATGGATTACAGAAGCTTCTATCTCCACCATGAAAATGCTGTGCTGTTCTATGATGAGGACTTGGCTGGAAAAATAAAGGAACATTGGGACAGGATTTTGGGAAAATGCATACTTGTTACACAAAGAGAATATAAAAAATTCAATTTGCCAAGTAGAATCACAGGCAGGGTATTAAGACTCTTTGCTCCCCTGATGTAGATAAGAAAAATGACTTGCAAGGAAACGCGATGGGGAGGAAAGAGCAGTTGCCCTTTCCTCCCCATCGCAAAATTCAACTATACTTTTCGGATAAGCCACTAAACCGCGCGCCCGCAGGCTTTAATGCGACACCTTGGCGAAATTCTTGCTGAATATCCACACCGTCGGCACTGTTTGCCCAACAACCTTGTACTCATGCTTAAAGTAGTCGGCGAATTTGGCAGTGCTGTTGATGGACTCGACATGACCGTCGACAAAGGAGAAGTTCGAGCTGTCGCCATGTGCGCCAATCCAGAACATACGGTCGGCCGAGGAAGTGACCGCTGGCGGCGCCCACTGGTAACCATTGGTGTCATTAAGGGAGACGTGGCCAGTGCCATAAGAATCCCCAATCCACAGGAAAGACGACGGCTCCTTCACTTCGAGCAGATGCACAAAGGTGTCACGGTAATCATTGGTGCTCCAACCCGTACGCATCGAGGTGACGTAACCTGCCGGCGCATAGCTACGCCGACAGCCGAACGTCTGATACGTAGTCCTGTACTTGAACGGCATCCGCCCCGGGCAGACCGCTTCATCCGGCGACGAGCTTGACAAATAGCTGGTGTCCCGGTTGTAGTACCTGCACAAGCACCCCACCCAGTCCGAAGACCAGTTAACGTCCACGATCACCGTGTCGTTATAGTCATGGCGGTAAAGCATAATCCCCAGCATCATCTGCTTCATATTGTTGACGCAGCTGATTGAACGCGCCTTCTCACGCGCCTTGCTCAAAGCCGGCAGCAGCATCGCCGCCAAGATCGCGATGATGGCAATGACGACCAACAACTCAATCAAAGTAAAATTGACGACCTTGCGCATAACTTATGCCCTCGCTTGCTCTAGTAGTTTGGAAAGCCGGACGATCCTGAAATAATAACATACAATGCTAATTTTAACATCGGATGGTCTGAAATTCAAGGAGAAAGGACGGCTTTTCTTTAAAATTAGGGAATGCGTTGCCCCTTCGACACGACCCAAAAATCACAAAAATTCCCGGGCAGCCATTTTTTTTGAGGGAAGGATGTTTGCAAATCCGTAGTCAGGCGCTAAAGTATTATTCAGTCAAACAGGAATGGCCTGCTTGTTCCAGGTAGGGTACCGAAGTGGCCAAACGGGGCAGACTGTAAATCTGCTAGCTATGCTTTCCGTGGTTCGAATCCACGCCCTACCACCACACTGGCTATCAAGGACTTACGGAGAAAAACCGTAAGTCCTTTTTTTCGCCCTGGAACGCCCTGGAACATGGTGTTTTGACCTGATAAACGGATAAAAAGCGGATAAACTTTTGGCTCCATGCCTTCCGGGTGCAGGGGCAGCGATGGCCTGAACGCGGTAAACGGTCACCCATTTCTGCCTGCTTGCGCCCGTGCCAACTAAAAAGATAAGTGTCTTCGCCCCACTGTCCACTGGAAGTCCACGTCCACTCTCCGCTAATGTCCGCTTCTGTCCACAGTCCATCGTCTACTAACGTCCATTAAAGTCTACTAACGTCCATTGTCCACTAAAATGCCTTACCCTTGACGCCTGCGCCGCAGCTTGCCGGAACTCCGAGTATCAATCGCTGGCCGATTCCGCACAAAATGTCAAACTGCAACCAACTGTCTTGCCGATTTATAGTTATGTATTATATTATTAGACTTTTCGGCTTGTGATTTTCCAGCATTGGCATGACTTTCCAGCCGCAACCAGCCTTTTCCGGTTGTTGCTGCTGCCGTTTGCCAGCCTAGTCTCCGCTTTCAACGAATGATAATGAAAGATTTCTGAACCTTTTTTCTCTTCCCCCCCTTCCACCGCCGCCCCGACGCCGGAAGACAGCGCGCCCCCCAGCCAACAACCAGGAAAGGCCCCAGCATGACGAAAATCGCTTTCATGGGTGCAGGCAGCACCGTTTTTGCCAAGAACGTCCTTGGTGACTGTTTGTTGACGGAATGTCTGCGCGATGCTCAATACGCTCTTTATGACATTGACCATGAGCGTCTCAAGGAATCCGGCATGATGCTGAAGAACTTGAACGCCAACCTCAACGGCAACCGCGCCGAAATCAACACCTACCTCGGCGTCAAGAATCGCCGCGCGGCTCTGCGGAACGCTGATTTCGTCATCAACGCCATCCAGGTCGGCGGCTATGAGCCGTCTACGGTCATCGATTTTGAAGTTCCGAAAAAATACAACTTGCGTCAGACGATTGGGGACACGCTTGGCATCGGCGGCATTTTCCGCGCTTTGCGCACCATCCCAGTCTTAGAGGGCTTTGCGCGCGACGTGCAGGCCGTCTGCCCAAACGCCTGGTTCCTCAACTACACCAATCCGGTCTCTATTCTGACCGGCTATCTGCTGCATAAATTCGACGTCAAGGCCGTTGGTCTCTGCCATTCCGTGCAAGTCTGCGCCGAGCATCTTCTGCGCTCGCTGGACCTGTGGGAGAAATATGCTCCGGTCACTTGGCGGATTGCCGGCATCAACCACATGTCATGGCTCCTCGAAATCCGCAAGAACAACAAGGATTTGTATCCTGAAATCCGCAAGGCTGCGGAGAAGACGAACCGCGCTGCCCGCAAACAAGGCGGCGAGAAGCACAACGACATGGTGCGCTTCGAGATTCTCAAGCACTTCGGCTACTATAACACCGAATCCTCTGAGCATACGGCTGAGTACCATCCCTACTTCATCAAGCGCCTGTATCCCGAACTGGTGGAAGAATTCAACATTCCTCTGGACGAGTACCCGCGCCGCTGCCGGGTGCAGATCGACAACTGGCGAGACCAGCGCGACGCCTTGGTCAACAACAAAAAGCTGACCCACGCCAGGACCAATGAATATGGCTCACGCATCATCGAGGCGATAACTACCGACAATCCCATTGAAATCGGCGGCAACATCCTCAACCGCGGCCTCATCGACAACCTGCCGTCAGACGCTATTGTCGAAGTGCCTTGCCTGGTCAACCGCAACGGCGTCCAAGGCTGCCGAGTTGGGGCATTGCCGCTTCAGTGCGCTGCCCTCAACATGACGCACATTAACGTACACCTGCTCACGATTGAAGCAGCTGCCACCCATTCCCGCAGCCTAGTCTACCAGGCCGCGATGCTTGACCCACGCACCCGCTCAGAATTGTCGCTGGACGACATCCGCTCTCTGTGCGATGACCTGTTCGAGGCTCACACCCGCGAGAACATGCTTCCGGAATACACCTAAGCAAGCACCCCGGAGCAAAACCACCGCTCACTGCTGACTACTGTCGCCGCCTATGGCGTCGACAGTAGTCTTGAAATGCAGCTTGGCGACTTTTCCCAGCGCTTCTTGGCCGCCTGAGGCGGCGATGTGACGTGCGCAGGCGAGCACAGCCGGACCAGCACCTTTAGGCAGCGTCATATCGACGGTCTTGCCCAGCCCCTCCAGGCGCCGGACGAATTCGGCCCGGGCCAGGATTGATGCCGCCGCAACCGCGATATCGGCTTCGGCCTTGGTTTGCTGTTCCAGCACGATCTGCCGTCCGCGTTCAAGCAGAGCTCGTTTTACGGTGTTAGTCGAGGCGGCGAACTGATCGGAAATCGCCCGCGGGCAATCTGGAACCAACTCCAGGAGATTCTCCAGCACCCTGGCGTGCCCCCAAGCCAGCAGCCGATTCAAATTGCCAAACGATTCATACAGACGATTATAGCTCTCGGGGCCAATAGCAAGAAGACTGAACCGCCCGCTGCATTCCTTGCGGATAAGGGCGGCCAGAGACGCGACTTTCCGGTCGCTGGAGATCGCCTTGGAATCCGTCACCCCGGCAGACAAAAGTTTCGGCGCCGTAACCGCGTCGGTGTATACGCAGGCCACGACGAGCGGCCCAAAGTAATCGCCCTTGCCGCTTTCATCAATGCCTGCGTGCGGAGTGAGCATAGCCGGATTTTCCACTGCAACCAATTCCGCCTCATAGCCGAAACGGGCTTCCTGGAGAACTTCCGGCTCCAGCAGGAATTGGACGAAATCCGAAGTTTCACGGCCCTGCACCGTCAATTTTCCCGATTCGTACGCCACTACGGTGGTCTTGCCGAACCGTCCGCGCCAAAGGGAATACGGAATCTGGTCAAAAGTCCAGCCGCGCACCTGCATCAAGCCACGCAGCTGCTCCGCCTGGGCGGCGGTAATCGTGCATACATAATTAGTCGTCGACGCCATCTGTCTTTCCTTGCTGAACCGTGTTCGGAAAAAATGTCTATAATATAACGCCCATGAGGCAAAAGCCCCACTAGTCGAACAGCGGCAGTTGATTTCCAGCGCTTTTGCATTACTTTTATGGCTTTAGTCTTTAGGCAAGGCCTTTGGTTTCCCTCCTTGATTCCCCCCAACTCTATGTTTTTTGAAAGGCAGGAGCATGAACAACCGTATCGCATTTCTGGCCAGTTTCGTAGTGGCTGTCGTCTTCACGCTGTCAGCCGTGGCTCAAGAGTACACCCTGGTCGGCACAACAGACAAGCCAGACGGCATCTACGCCTGCGGCGAAACCATCACCTTCAGCATCCAACTGCTTGCAGATGGCAAGCCCCAGGCCGGCACTAAGCTGAAATACACCCTCAAGGCCGATGGCGACAGCACTACTAATGGCGAACTGACCAGCGCTCTGGAGCCGGTCTCCCTCCAGACCAAGCTCGACTTTCCTGGATGGACCTACGTGCTTTTCACCCCGGTCGACGCTGAAGGCAAGGCCCTGCCCGTGAAAGCGCGCAGTTCCCGCGGCGTCGGCGCGATGGTCGAGCCGGAAAAAATCACCTACGCCGGCCAGAAGCCAGCTGACTATGATGCGTTCTGGACCGCGCGCCGTGCCGAGTTGGACAAGGTGCCGGTCAAGGCCACGCTGACCCGCATCGAAAATGCAGCTGATGGCTTTGAACTCTACGACGTGCAGGTCGAATGCGCCGGCCCCAAGCCAGTGTCCGGCTACCTCAGCGTCCCGATTGGCGCGGCGCCGAAAAGCTGCCCGGCGGTTGTCAGCTATCATGGTGCTGGCGTGCGCAGCTCGTCCAAGCCGTACCGCAAAGGCGTCATCAGCCTGGATGTCAACGCGCATGGCCTGCCCAACGGTCAGCCAGCGGAATTCTACACGCAGCTCTCCAATAACGAATTGAAAGGCTACCCGCATTTCAACAAGGACAACCGGGATGAATTTTATTTCAACGGCATGATCTTGCGCGTCATGCGGGCTTTGGACTATATCAAGATGCGTCCGGAATGGGACGGCAAGACCTTGGTCGTCTACGGGAGCAGCCAGGGCGGCGGCCAGGCCATCGCAGCGGCGGCTCTTGACCAGCAGGTCACGCTGTGCGTATCCTCGGTGCCGGCCCTCAGCGACCATGCCGGCACCCGTGCGACGCCGCGCCGCCAGGCCGGCTGGCCACGCTTGTATGCTGTGGCGGCAGACGGCAGCATGGATGAAGCCACCGCCGCCATCGCACGCACTGCCGAGTATTTCGACAACGTCAACTTCGCCACTCGGATCACCTGCGAGACCTACTTGTCAACAGGCTTTGTTGATCTGACCTGCGTACCGACCAGCGTGTATGCGGTCTACAACAACCTGCCAGCGACCACCCACAAAGTCATGAGCGTAATCCCGAACGGCACCCACACCTCCCAAAACCCCAAGGGCATGACCCGCATGAGTGAAGTGCTGCCCAAATAAGGGCTAAGAGACGAACGGTTGTTTTATCCGCAGATGACGCAGATGACGCAGATTTTTTAGGGAATGTTGTACAGAGAAACCAGCCGAGCGGTGGAAGAAACGCTAAAAGCGCGAAAATTACGGCAGGCTGAAGACAAACGCTGTCGGGGTGGCCGTTATCAAGGTTGACCACCTATCCCCTTCCTGCCCAAATCATCGCTTTGGCTGCCCTGCTCAGTCACCTACCGGCCACAAGAACCGTCCCTGGCTGAGAAATGCCTCGATCTGCTGAATCGACTGTTCGGCTTTTCTTTCCACTGCTTCGACGGTGTTGAACGCATTGTGCGGCGTAAGGATGACCTGGTCAGACTTCTGCAATTCGGCCAAGGCGGCGTTGACCGGGGCGGCTTTTTCACCGCGCAGCTGCGGTCCGAGGCTGGCTTCATCTTCATACACGTCAAGGCCGATGCCGCCCAGGACGCCGCCCCGCAAAGCGTTGGCCAGCTCTGCCAGGGGCGTGAACTCGCCACGCGCCACGTTAACCAGCAGCGTTCCAGGGCGAAGCATCCCAAGGCGCTGGGCGTTGAAATAGCCGTAATTGCCGGCATTGAGATTCATCGCCACCGCCACGATGTCTGCCCAACCGGCGCCGTCCTCGTAGCTCACGTACTCCAGGCCGACCAGACGCCGCACTGGATCGACGCCGCGCACGGCCATGCCCAGCCCCTGGCCTAGGCGGACGATTTCCGAGCCGATGCGGCCAACGCCGACGACTAGGAGATGCTTGCCATAAGCCTCACGTCCGGTCAGGCCATCGCGGTTAAAATCATGGAAATGGCGCATTTGCACAGGCAGCCGACGCAATAGCGCCATCCACAGCAACAGCGCTTGCTCAGCCACGGCGCGATGGCAGTAGAGCGGGAGATATCCGCAAGCCGGCGGATAGTCGACAGCGGCGCTATATCGGAGCAGGTGGTCATAGCCTGTGCTGCGGGTCAGGATGGCCTTCAGCTGGCCTGCCCAAGACGTCGGAATCAGCGACTGCGTCCGCACCGATATGATCGGCGCTGGCGGTTCTGCGGCCTTGCCCCATTCCTGGATAGTCTTCCAAGTGTACTCGGCCTGGAGCCGACCGCCCGCGTACTTCTCCAGCGCTGCGCGTTCCTCGGCGAACGCCTCAAAAAAAACGACCTGCGTCATTGCGCCATGATTCCTTCCTGTGTTTGCCTGCCTGCCGCTGCGGCGTTTCATCTTGACGCCAGCAGCACCGGAAAAACATAATGTAATCCCGATTGCGCTGCTTGCTGGTTTGACTTTCCGCATTTCCGGCAATAGACTAATTTTCCGCGATTCGCCTCTATCCACGTCCATGCCATTGCTGTTCTGCCATGCAAAAATCGATCTGCATTCCCGCCACTCCACCGGTTGACATTTCCGCTCTAACGCCGTTGATTGACCATCCGGCGTTTCAGGCGTTGCGTGAGCGTCGTCAGCTCGGCATCAACTATCTCGTGTTTCCCGGCGCTGTTCACACCCGTTTTGAGCATGCCATTGGCACGCTCGCATTGACCCAGCGCTTAATCCGGATTCACCGCCTGGACGACGATGACGCCCACCATTTGCAGGCCTTTGCACTTCTGCATGACCTCGGTCACGGCCCGTTTTCCCACCAGGTCGAGCCAGTCCTGCGCGGCGACCATCACAGCAACGGCATCCACTTGCTGGAGACCATGCAGAAGCCACTGGCGGACATCCAGGTCGACTTTCAGCGCCTGAGCGCGATGTTCACTGGCAACGACCCGCTTGCCGCCTGGATCAGCGACCGCAATCTCGGTGCTGACAAGCTTGACTACCTGATGCGCGACGCCCTCCATATCGGCTTCCACGGCACTCCCGACATCGAAAAGCTGCAATGCTACACTGTCATGACCAGCGAAGGCATCGCCATTGAAGAAAAATTCATTGAAGACGCCAAGCAGCTGCAGAAGTTCTATTCCTACTTGCACCAGCACGGCTATTTGAACAAGACGGCTCTGGCGGCGCAGCGGATGCTGCAACGCGCTGTGCAAGAGGAATTAGCTGACCAGGATGGCGACGAGTTGTGGCAGATGAGTGATGCCCAGCTTAGACAATGGCTTGAACAAGCCCAATCGTCCTTGAGCCGACGGTTGGTGCGCGACCTAACAGCCCGCAACTTGCACCGGAGCTTTCTCGTCTTCAAGCCGACCGGCTATGCCTTTGTCGAACGCCAGGCTGAAAAAGCGCTGGTGGTGATGGAATGGCCCCGCGCTGAGATGCGTCAAATCACCGAGCGTCTGCAAGACATTGACGCCGTGAAACACCTGGAAGACCAGCTGGCAGCAACCTTCAATTTGTCGCCAGGCGACGTCCTGTTTGCCGCCATGCCGTATTTTAAGAAACTCATCCCCAAGGATTTAAGGGTATTTTCCCAAAAGTCGAACGGCAGTTTCTGGCTTTTGGAGAATGACGCTGATCACCGCCGTTCCCTGGAAAGCGACTACTTGCGCACCTTCGCCATTCGGCTGACCTGCCCGACGGAACACCGCCAAGCCCTAGCAGCCCAGGCCGATGCTATTGCCGAGACGCTGCGACGCGCCATCCTGTGAGAGCTGCCAGTGCCGCTTCGCGTCGTCTCACCACTGCAAGAGAACGGTCTGTTCCGGGGAGTATCCCGCGAGGTAGAGCCGGTGTTCATAGCCATTGCCATGAGCAAAGCTGGTGTTGAGGCGCAGATTCAAACGCATCCGCCTCTCCTCGACCGGCAGCATCGCCAGGGGCCAACGCAGGCTTGCCGCGCCGTCGCCAGAACAGACATATCGCCCAGCTGGCCCGTGGGGGGCATGATAGCCAAGAACATGCAGATAATTGTCGCTCTGCACGGCCAGGCCGTCCTTTCCCCAGCTTAGATTCAAGTTTATGGGGAAGGTGACGCCCAAGGCGTCAATCATGTAGACGGACAATAAGCCAGCGCCGGCGCCGTCCTCGGCTTTGACTTCCAGCACGAAATCGTCCTCCTCAATCAAAAAACGCCAGGCGTAGCCGCCGGCAGCTTCTGGCTGCCAAGCGTCAGGGGCAACGACGGTCGGCGCCTCGGGCAATTCGAGAAACGCCTGCCAGGGCGTCTGGCCTGACTGCATGGCCGACGCCAAGTCGTCGATTTCCGGAAGCACGCTGGCGCGAATCAGTTCTGAGCGCTGACGCAGCAGTTCCGGATAATAGCGGTGACACAGCGCCTCGGAATGAAAACCAAGCCGCGAATCCTCCTCGCAGAGTTCAGCCAATTGGAGCGACAAAGTGCATTCGCGTTCAGCCAGACAGCGCATCTCTGCCAACGTGGCTTCTTTGCCGCCAGCAAACAACTGCTGCCTAAGCTGATAGAACGAAAGCAGGTTCACCGCATTTTCGAAATGCAGCCCGAGCACTTCGGCCAGGCACAGGTCATGGCGGCGTTCCGGGTTAAGCCGAGCCTGCGCCTCTCCTTGCCGCAGATACGTCAGGCCTTCTTGCCAACCATCGGAAACGCGCCGCATTAACGTCAGGGCGTCGTCCAGGGAAAATCCAGCCAGGGCTTCGCCTAAGGCGTCGCCGCTGGGCGGGAAGATCGGCTTCCATGGCGGCGACAATGGCCGCAGACGCGGATAAGCCGACAACTGCCAAACCGAGCCGGTGTTCTGGGGGCCGTAATATTGAAACATCAGGGAGAAAGGCATGTTTTCGTATGCCACGCTGAACAGCTCCCAGGCCTTAGCTACCGCCTCAGCAGCCGCGCCCCACAGCGGCTGGGCTATACGTCGCAGGAATTCATGCTCATCAACGCTAAAATCCTCGAACGCCAGTCGTCCGCCGGTATGATTCATAAGGCCGGGGTAATTGCCGACATACCAACAGAACATGGAGTGATTGACGCCCATTTCGCGCATAGCCCGCAGTTTCCGGTAGATCAGCCCAGGCGCTGGGATAAAAGGAACCGTGCCAAGCTCATAGCTGCAACCGACCTGCAATTTGGCCGACACCTCAACGCCAGCCTGGCGAGCAGCTGCGGCTTGGCGAGCAAAGCGCTCTGCTGGGCCAACGTAGCTGAGCCAGTAGTCCCCACCGTGGCGCACACGCCCAAGCTGCGTCTTGGCGCCGCCGGATTCATAGTTGAATTGCGCGACAGCGTCGGTCGGAACCGAAGCGCCAATCGTATGCGCCCAGGGCGCGTGTTCGTTGACATGCGGAAAATAAAACCAGCTGATGAAAATGGCATCCGGCGCGGCCGCATGGATTCCGGCGGCCATGGCAGCCAGGCTGTCGCGGATGACGTCGCCGTGCGGGCGCTGGCCGCAGCGCGGGCATGGAATCAAGGCGTCGACGGAACCGCCTAGGGCTGACAGGCAGGTTGTCCCGCGCTCACCATGCGTGATGTTGATCAGTCCGCCCAAGTCTGACGCCTGCCGGAACACGCTTTCCGTCAATTCCCGCAAATATTTCTGGGTTGCCGGCGAACTCGGACAAAACAGATGCCGCCCCCCAACGGTTGCTCCGAACAGCTCTGGATGCGCTGTCAGCAGCGGGTCGCCGGCCATCGCGGCAAACGGCTCAATGCAAAACAGGAAGACTTTGATGCCGTAGCGGGCGCACTGGCGAATCGTCCGATGCAGTTTAGCGATGCGGCGGTCTGCCTTTGGATCGCGCTCGGTGAAGCTGGTTTCCCCTAATTCTCGCAAGGCCACCACCAGCCAAAGGCCGTTAATGCCCTCATGCGCAAGGCGGTTCAGATACTCGTCTGGGTAGTAGTTGACATCGTCGAGCAGCTCGTCGGTATTGACTGGCCAGCGTTTGACAGGGCTGAAAAAACACCGGCTGATGCGAGTTTTCAGCCACGGTTGGCGCTGGTAGCCGCCGCACGGCAGGAATGGCCCATCAGCAGCCAGCAACATGTCTTCAAAAGCATAAACAGCGCGGCGGATACCCTCGGTGTCATTGGCGGTGATGGTGGCGCCGTGGGCGTTGATAGCGATGGCATACGCTTCATAGCAATCAGTCGGCGCCGCTGTGATGGTGACGGTGTAGGCATTGTCATCTGCGCCAGCGGCCAGCCCGCCTTCGCGCAGCAGGGCGTCCAGGTCGTCATACGCAGTGTCGAGTACGCCCAGCGGGTCGGGGAAAGTGCGTTTGACGCGCACACCGCCGCTCAAGTCGGCTTCGCCGTCCCGGGCAACGAGCCGTTCCCGGCGCAGAAGGCGAGGCGCTGGTTTCTGCAAGTCGTCGACAAACGTCCAGGCCGAGTCTGGCGGTGGCGGCGGCCAGGCTGCCAAAAGCTGTTCGACGGTTGCATAAATACGCTTTTCTGAAGGCGTAACAGACTGTTTGGTCATGACATCATCGTCCTCTATCTTGATTGTCGATATCATCGTTTGCCAGCAATCTGATGGCGCTGGCTGGCCGAGGCGTCTTTAGGGCTTGACCAAATCGGGCTTGGCATGGTCAAAAGCCGCGACAGCGCTGAAGCGCACTATCTGCCGGTGCGGCCGCCGTTCTGTCAGAAACAACGGGCGCGATTGGGCGGCAAAGCCGATGCCGACCAACTTCAACGGCCATTGCAAGCTGTCCGAGCCACGCTTGAACGTGCCATCAGCGGCGACGCTCCCGTATTCCCAGAGGTTGGCCACCGTACCGGTGGATAAATCAAGAATGGACGACTGCCCCGTAATGGGCAAGCTGACGAAATTCCAACCGTCAAAGCAAAGTGACACTCGGCCACTATAGTCAAACACATCGGCGTTGTGAATACGGGTGCCGCAGGAAACGCGCCGCTGACCAGCAGCGTCCTCAATAATCCAATAGACCTGCCCCCAGCCAGAATTGCCCTTGACAAACATGCCGAGGGAATGCGGCTCGCCGGACAGCTCCACCGGCGTCCGCAATTCCAGCGCGGCATATTCCCAGAACACGGTTGGCAGGGACAAATCAGGCCGAATCAGTTCCAGTTCCAGGCAGGTTCCCTGCTCGTCGTCCTGGACTTGCCGCAGGGCGTAGTCGCCCCGGGTGCGATAAGGCATGTAGAGCCCGGTCGTCCGTTCCAGGAGCGGCTCGGCAGCGCCGGCCAGTCGCCATTCGTCGACGTTGTCAAGGCGTTTGACCATGACCGCATCGGCTGGCGGCTGGTCGTCCGGATAGCCGCGATGGCCGCAGGCGATGGCTTGGATGGATGGCGCAGCCGACAGGATGTACGTTGTCGCCGTGCCCGCCGTCAACGTCAGCCGGTTCCCTGGCTCGCGTCTGGGGGGATTGGGCCGATTTTCAGCCGACCGGCCATAGAGGTCGAAAACCTGGAGAGGTGCGCCATTCGTGGTCAACGTCAGTACCGCCGTTCCCCGCGAAGTCCACAAAGCCGTGACTACGTCGCCGTCGCGCCGAGTGAATTCCTGGGCATAGACAGATTCCGAACCAGTCGGAATGGCCTTGCGTCCGACCACCTGGTCAAGCATCTTGGTGGCAAAGGCGACCGCCACGTACGACTTTTTTGGATACGTGTACGGCGCCCGCGTGCACAGCCCGGTCGAACCCCAAAAGGAATTGGCATAGCTGTTGCCAACGTCGAACATGATGCCGATGAAGATGTCACGGAAGCCCCAGGCCTGGGAGAGCAGAAGGTCGCGCACATACCACTCGGCCTGGCGGTCGGCGCCAATCAGGGCGTCCATGCGGTAATTACATTCAAAGCAGGCGTTCAGACCCCATTGACAGCCAAACGCACGAACTGTCTGCAACATCAAGTCGCCTGCTTGCAAAGACGCCTCCCACTGTCGCTCCGGCAGCGCATCGCGGCCAACGACTTCCAGCCCGACATAATCGGCATACTCTTCTGGGAAGCCGCCGCGCAGAACTTCCGCCACCAATTCCGTTGAAGCGAGCGAATTGCCGATCGTGATATTCAGCTGTGGGAAATTTTCCCGCAGGGTCTGGCCGACGCGGAGGGCAAAGGCGAGGCGCTTGTCTGCATTTGGCCAGGCGTCTTCCGGCCGCGGTTTCCGGCCAATCAGCTCTGGGGCGATTTGATAAACTGACGGGGCGTGTTCATGAAAGATCATCGCGTTGCGCACGCTCGGGTATTTTTTCAGGCTGTTTTGAACGGACGTGATGATGTCCTCCTTGGTGGCGTTGAGGTCACGCGGCAGTCTCACGCAGGGCGCTCCCAGTTTCCAGGGCGCCATCTCGACCTCAGAGAGATAAGCGCCTTGCGCGCGCCGCATGCCGGCCCTGAGAAATAACGGGCCGACATCTTCGATCTTGGCCGGGGTGTAGTGCGCTCCGCCATACCACCAGCTGCCGTAGGGCGAATCAGCCAGGCCGGCCTGGCGCGTGTCCTCGCCCAACAAGGCAAAAGACGCATGGTGTGTCAACAACTGGCGCGTTCCCGACCACAAGCTGATGACGATTTCATACCAACCAAGCTCTGGCTGCGCCAGGTTCAGAGTATGCTCAGACGCTGTGTCGCCCGGCACGTCGCGCTTACCGTCTCCGACGACCTGCCCCTCTGCCGAACGAATCTGCCAGCGCAGCTGATAGTCTCCGGGGCGCTGCGGCCGCACAGCGACGATGAGTTCCGGGGTCTCGTCAGGCTGGAATATATTGCCGACCTGGACTGGCCGCACTTCCATCTCCCCCGGCGAGATTTCCAAGGTCAGGCCAAAGACCTGCACAGCGCTGACTTTCGTGGGATCAGGCAAATGGCGCGTATCCCCGAATGGCATACGACGCTGGTTAGGCCGGCCGGATAATTCGAAATCGAGGTAGCGCCCCTTTCGCAAGGCATGCGAAGCGCGCCGGTCGGTGAAGATGATATCCTGGATGTCGCCGCTGGCCAGAGGCACCTCGAGAAGCAGCAATGGCCGTTCACGGCCGCCGATGGTCACAGCGCCGACGACCTGGGCGGTTGACATATCTTCCACCAAGGTGTTGGCTAGACTGGCATAGCTGCGGTCGACGTATTTCTGGCCAGGGATGCGATTAAAGCGCGTCAAGCGGGCATTGAAGCAGGCGTCTTTGCCCGAGGCGTCATCCAGGGCGAACAGCACCCAGGCCCGGCTGTACTGGGCAGCCGGAACCGTGAAAATGAACGAGGATGGCGTGTCTGCTAAGCTGACGGTCGCATCGCCATTTTTGGTCTGCTGCGCTGTCAAGCCGAGATCAAGGCCAACGGAACTCACGAAGGGAAAAGGCGGCAGCACTGCCGCGGCGCCCGGCTTGAGATTGAGGACAGCTTCTCCGCCCCAAACCGCACCAGGGCGGCCTTTGCCAGCGAGATCAATCGGCGCCATGCTGGCGTCTTGGCCGCCAGGCCTGCATTCGACAAGCGTGTCTGTGACATCACCGCTGACAGCAATCAATGGCGCCTTGGCTGCCAGGGTGCCGATGTAGGAGCCATTCAGCCAGGCTTCGATGCCGATGGCCGTCTGTCGGAAGGCCAGTGTGTATGGTTTCCCCAAGATCGCATCTGCCTCGCCCCAGGCTGCCAAACGCGCGGCTGTTGATTTCTGGCCAGGGCTGAATTCTCCTGGCCGCATCCGATAGCGGGCGTTGAACGGCTGCACGTCAATGCCCGCCATGGGCAGGATGGTGTCGCTGGCCTGGCCAGCTTCCCGGAAACGGTCGTCAAACACGGACAGCACAACGCCCTGCGCTGTTCCGTCGCCAAAATGCAGACCGATGGCCTTAGGTTCAGCCGACACGCTCAGACGCAACCGCGTCTCCCAGGTGCGCTCTGGGATTCGCACTGCCTGGCCTGGCACGCCGGCATCGATGCCAGACACAGTCAGGGTGATATTCCGAAACGCCAGAAAAGGTGCCTTGGTTGATGAAAAGCCCCAAATTCCCACCTGGACAAAGGCCGTTCCCGGCCGCCACTTGTTCCGGTGGTTGCCAGGCGCTGCGCCTTGGATGGTTCCGGTTACAACGGTCCAATCCTCAGGAATCGGCTGCATGAACGCCCCGGCGTACAAATACGGACTATCCTCATGCGCGCGAATCTTGACGCCGACAGCGGCTGCCATGCCAACCGCCTCCTTCAGAGTCACTTCCCACACATCGTCAGACACCTGCTTCACGCACGTCACCGGGGCGCGGCGGTTGACATGACGGTTCGGGAGATCAGACAAATCATCCTTGACGTGAAAGACGATATGATGATGCGGCAGGATTTTGGCTCCATTCCGGATCTTCAGAACCGTGTCCTCCGGCTGGCAGGCTGCGGCCAGTTCCGTGGCTGTGCCAGGCCTGACATTGACATGGATGCCGTCCAGGCGCCGCATGTAACGGTCATACGTAATCAGCGCAAAGCAAAATTTCGCATTGTCATCAGCATCGGGCAGGCGTTTGAATTCGCCAGTCAAGACGGTCTTCCCCTCGGGGTTGATCGCAATCAAATCCGTGGTTGCATAGAGTTCGCCGTTGCCTCTGACCGCGCAGACGCCATCGGCGCCGAAACTGTCTCGGCGGGATGGCGCCCAATCCCCAGGGGCGGAAAAGGCATGCGTCGGCGCCTCCTGAGCAACTCCATGAATGGCCATAGCAGCCAACATCGTCCATACAAGATAATTCTTCATAGCGATAAACTTTCTCTTGGCGGCAGCGACAGCAGATCAAACGACTACCAAGCCTCGGAAAGGGACACCCAAGACGCCGACAAGGGATAATATGCCCCACAATGCACGCTTTCCCAATTCGGGTTCCAGGCAAAAAGCCACGAAAAGACTTGAAAAAGCTGCCTAAATAGCATATACTGTAATTATGCAGAATCGATGACGAATGCATAGTTTCAGCCTACTGCAAGGGATTGACCTCACGAGCTGGTGATGCTCCCAGCACGCCTGTTTGCTTTCAAACGAGGCCATCCGCCTTTCATCTCATTCGTGCGTTCACCGTCATCCCTTATCCAAAACGTCGAGGCAAGAGTCATGCCCCATCAAAAGCGTCCCTTGTTTATATCAACCATACATTGAGGTTGCGGCCTAAACAGCCTAAACCCAAAACGCTCGGAATTATTTGCGTTGTTGCATTAATTCCTAAATTCTCGTCAAAGTGCGAAATCTTGTGATGAATACTTCTATTCATGCAATAGATTGCTTTTCACCTAGATTTTTGGGTTCTGTTTCTTGCTTGATGGTTGGGCCGCCAACAAGGAAAGGGTATTGCCATGCGTCGTTACTTCACCTTGATTGAGCTCTTGGTTGTCATTGCCATCATCGCCATTCTGGCAGCAATGCTGCTGCCGGCCCTAAGCCAGGCGCGGGGCAAAGCCCACGAGCTGGCCTGCAAGAACAACCAAAAGCAAGTCGCCCTGGGCTACTACATGTATGCGACGGACAACGACGATACGGCCCTGGGTCGCGACACGTGCCTGACCAACAGCAAGTGGCAGAACACTGGCATAGAGCGGACGCGGGCCTTGGCGGTCATCGCCCAACGCGATCCTGCTAACACGTGGGGCTTCAATCACTGTTCGTACCAAGGCTATATTGACTGGGTCTATACGACAACGGAAATGCGCGGCATCGTCTCCTGCCGTCGGGCTGTCATGCCGAGAAATTTCATCCCCTTCATGATCAATCACCGTCTGACTAACAGCACCGACTACGGCTGGTCGGCGATCGTCTCCTCCGGCGTCTTCCGCATGGATTCCATCCCTTTGCCGTCCTCGACCGCCTATGTGATAGAAAGCCCTGATTTTGGCGACGGGGGCCGCATCATGTTCCCGCATCGCGAGTGCGCCAACATGACCTTCATCGACATGCATTCTGAGACCGTGTCCAGAAAGCGCTTTCCCGCCCCCATCTTGCCGCATGCTTTTGGCGACTACATGGCCTTGAACGTCGCTTGGGACTATCCGCCACTCAATGGCGCTTCCTATTGAAAGCCTGCCGCTGACCTCACCGAAAGCAAAAAGAGGCGCAGGAAAAAGCCACCAATAGACGCCTATTGATTTTCAAGGAAGAAACGCTTCCGACCATTCCAGCCCAAGATTCCACTATGCGCCGTCTTGTCCCGTCTTTGCTTTTTGTCGCCGCTTTGGCGGCCTCAGCCCTTGAATTAAGCCTGTTCCCGGACCCGCTGAACAACAGCTACTCGCCGCTTTTGCGCTTGCCGCCGGAGGCCCAGCCGTCCTTGGCCTTGTCAGCCGCCCGGGGCGAAGCCGTCTATGCTGCCCTGATGCTTTTCAATCCTGGCCCGCAAACCGCCTATGTCCGCATCCAGGTCGACGGTTTTCCTGCTTCGGCTTTGACCCTGCGGGAAGCGGCGCACATCCGCGCCAGCTTTGGGCAGCTGGTTGCAGACGTCCTGCCTATCCTCAGCCAAGATGGCATTGTCGTCATCCCCGCAGGGGAAAACCGCCAACTTTTCGTAGACCTAGACACCAGGGCGCTACCTGCCGGGACACGCGCCGGCGTTATTCGTTGCACGGATACATTCAGCCTCAAGTCTGTCGAATGTCAGCTGACCGTACGCATCAGCAGCGTCCTCTCCCTGCCCTCACGCCATCCGCTTTCGGTACTCGTCTGGGACTGCAGCCTCTACGGCACTACCGGCGAATTAGCCACGAACATCCTTAATGAGCTGACCGGAAATTATGTCAACACCTTCCATGTTTTGGAGCGGGCGTCGGCCTGCTTCAACGCCACCGGCGACATGGTCGAGCCACCTGATTTCAGTGCCCTTGACGCCCGCCTCGACTTGCTCCAGGGCAAGGGGCTGCTCATGCTGAGATGCGCGGCGCCAAACCTGCAAGTCCCACCCAAAGGCGCACTCAAGATCACGACCGAAGCCGGAGCCAAGGCATATAGCCAGTGGACCAAGGCACTTGTCGAGCACCTGAAGCAGCGCAACCTCTCCTGCGAAGACTTCTATCTTTATATTTATGACGAAAACCTGCGTGATGACTTCTACTCAGCAGCCTGCGCCGCCAAGGTGGCCGTCCCGGATATACGCATCTACGCCGACCCTTGCAGCAGCACGAAGCAGGAGGAAGTCACCCGGGCGCTTGAGGCTCGTTGCGTTGACTACCTGCAATACCACGCCGGATGGTTTCAGCATTTGACACCAGAACTGGAAAAAACATCCCGCGAGCAGGTCGCGATTCTGTCCACCTATTGGTGCCCTGTCCATCATAAGCGCTTATCGCCAAGCTCCTTTTACCGTCGCATGGGGGCGTTTGCTTTCCAAAAGAACCTAACCGGCGTCGGTTTCTGGGCAGCATTAGGCTTAGCTGGCGACACTTGGGGGACACCACTGGACGACTTCCGCAAGTCCGCCTCGCCGGTCGCCATCTATCCGGCCGGAGATATCACCGTCATGCCCTCACGACGATGGAAAGGCTTCCGAGCCGGATTGGATGACTTTCTGTTCTTCCAAGCACTTGAGCGGCACTTCGATTCACCGCGTCGAACCGAACTGCTCAACAAGGCCTACGCCGCTGCGGAAAACCGCCTGAACCCTGCTGAAGCCGCCCGTCTCCGCCTTGATATCATGGCATTGCTGGAGGGTAAATAAACCATGCGATATCTTCTTTTGCCCCTGCTGCTTGCTCTCCTACTGGCGACTCCGTCCGCACTTTTCTCCCAGGCGGCGTCCAGCCGCTATGATGGCACGTTCCGCCTCACGGCCGGCCCCAACGAGCAATCACCTGCCCGGCTGCTGAGCGAAATCGCATACGAGGGCAATGTCAGCGTCGACGGCGACGAGCTGGTCATCAGCGGCGGTGGCGACAGCAAGCTGCCCCGAGCGACTATCCGCCTAGACGACAGCTGCCTGGACAAATATTTCAAGCTGACCGTGATGGCCCGCGGCAGTGACCACACCACGCAAATCATGCTGACCGAAGGCTTCCGCTGGGGTTCGCACGATCAGGTGCAGCGTCATATTCGCAGGCGTTTGCAGGCCAGGGATAACTTCGCCACTACCACCATCTTCTTCCATGTGGCGAGCCTGCCGTTTTATCTCAATTTCGGCATCTATCCCCATAACAGCCCTGAGCAATACATGCGGGTGAAATCATTCACGCTCCAGGAAATTGATGCTCAGACCTACTTGCGGCAAACCGGTCAAGACGAAATCCCTGTCACTGATCGTAAGCGCTTCGTCTGCGTTCGCGACGCCCTGGCGCAGTTCATTGGCAATGCCGAACGTCTGCTTGCGGCAGGTTTTTTGCCAGCACCGTTGCAAGAAATCGTCCGCGCCAACGCTGTCAAAGCATCTGGCCTCACGCTAGAGGATTCCCCGGCGTCGCTGGAAGCCGCCGACCCGGTGCTGTCAGCGTGTGAGACTCTTGGCGTCATGCTTGGCCAGGCGCTGGCGCCAGCAAGTATCCCAGCGACGGCTGAACCTGTCCGCCTGACCCTGTTCAACCTGCATTCGCCGCACTCGGTCTGGGCGCGTTTTGAAGCCGACATCCCTGGCGTGGAATACCGGGTGGTCACGCCCAGCGGCGAAAAATACCGCCTCAATCAGGGTCATCTTGCCATTGTTCCGTCCTCAGAGCCGGCCATCATCGAAGTCACCGGGCTGACCGCGCCTGGGCGCCTAACCGTCTTCCCGCTTGACCATCACGGCAAAAACACCGTCACCACCATCGCTGTCCACTGATCACGCCAGTGCTTCGACGGCTGCGGCCGTGCATTCGGCAAAGCATGGCATGGCCGCGTCATGGCCGCCGTCCGGGATTTCCCGATAGTTAAAGTTCGCCTTGTTTGCCAGGAGCGCAGCCAAGACGCGCGATTCGGAGACCGGGATAATGGGGTCGGCGTCGCCATGCCTGAGCCAGACAGGCATGGTCAGCCGGTCAGCCAGAGCGCAGGCCGAATGGCGAGCCAGCAGCGCTTGGTCATGGCGATACGCTGTCATGATGGCGTCGGCGATTTGTTGGCATATCGGCAAAGGCTGTTCCACGCACCATGCGGCATAGCGCGCCAAGTCGGTGGCAGGGCTGTTCGCCACCACCGCGTCGACCATCTCTGGGCGCCGGGCCGCAAAAATCAGATTGCTGGTTCCGCCCATGGAGCCGGAGGCGAGGATGATTTTCTGCCAGCCGTAGGTCGCTTTGGCGAAATCGATCAAGTCGGCCAGCTCCTGCTCGGCTGGCGGTGCCATCCAGGCGTTCCCCCGCAGGTTCGGAGTCATGATGCCGAGGCCGAGCGAACGCAGAAACCCGGCGTTGTGCTTCACGTCGGGACGGGTGTAAAGCTGATCCCCGGTGCTGCCATGACCATGAATGACCACGATTCCAATACCGACCGGCGCTGGCGGATAGACCAAGGCCCAATCGCGATCCTGGGGACAGCCGGGGCTGTCATATTCCAGGCGCAACAATCCGCGCGGCGGCAAACCAGCGGCTTTTTCCAGGTTCGGGTTGGTCTCGACTTGGAGCCCTTTCAGCATGTTGCCAAACCTTTCTGCAACCTCTCCACTACAGCTTCGGCATCTTGTTCAGTCATCTGCGGTGAAATGCCGATCACTCCCAGCCGCCGCATAATAGCACGGGTTTGAGGCCAGGAATCGACAGTGTATCGCGGCCGCTCTTTCACAAACGGACAGCGGAACGGGCATCCTTCCTCCGTCGCGGTTTTTTCCTCCAAGATATGCTCCCAGTTCCAGGCCAAATGCCAATCGCGAACCCCAGTGGTGTCTTTCAAGGCATTGCCGCCGACCAGTCGCGCCTTCTGGGCTCGCACCGCATAGTCTTCATCATCAAACAGCATCGCCAGGTTAGAGCCGCAGACGCCGTTCTCATCTGCTGGCTCCAGCCACTTGATGCCAGGCGGCAGGGACAGGCTGTTCTTGATCTGGTGATAGCGATCTCGCATCCGGGCGATAGTCCAATCCAGGCGCTGCAGCTGAGCCAGGCCAACAGCGGCCGCCAATTCATTCATGCGGTAATTCTCGCCGCAGAACAATTCGCCGGGCATGCGCTCCCGGCCGTACCGATCCGGTCGCCAGCAAGCGGCAGTGTCGTGGTAACTCTGCGCACGGGTATAGTAGAAATCATCGTTGGTCAGCAGCGCACCGCCTTCGCCAGTGCCCATGATCTTGTAGGCGTCAAAGCTGATGCAGCCAAAATCGCCCCACGTGCCCAAATAGCGTCCCTGGAACGAGCCGCCGCAAGCCTGGGCCGCGTCCTCAATCACCACCAAATTATGCTTCTTCGCCAGCGCACATAGAGCGTCCATGCGCGCCGGATGCCCGAGTATATGGACGGGCATGATCGCCTTTGTCCGCGGCGTGATCAGACGCTCGACCGCAGCCGGAGACAACGTCAGCGTCTCGTCAATCTCCGCAATGACTGGAATCGCCTTTGCCACCACGACAGCCGAAGCCGTGGCAAAAAACGTGTAGGCCGGCAGGATGACTTCATCCCCTGGCCCGACGCCGGCCGCGACCAGGGCCGCAATCAGGGCGCTGGTGCCAGAATTGACAGCCAGGACATGCTTGACGCCGACATGGGCAGCGAAACGCTTCTCCAGCTCGGCCGTCTTGCTGCGCGGGTTGTAGTAGCGGAAAAACACGCCGCCATCAGGGCCGTCAGGGGCTTCCAGCAACAGGCAGCGGATTTTCGCCGCAGTGACAGGGGAGACCTTGAAGACGTCAAGGAGTTCCATGATTTCTTCCACGCCGTACTTGGGATCCGTTGAGCTCATTGTTCTTCTCCTTGTTTGGGAACACCCTAACCAAAACCGGAATTAATCATCGCCCATGCTTCTTCCATCGTCTATACTGTAACCGCCCGCAACCCTCCCTGCAATCGCCGTCCTTTGCTGAATGCACGGATAATATATGGATAAAACCACGACACGCTTGCCTTCCGGGCAGGCGTCGGTATATTCTGGGTACCATCCTTTTCACGTGTTACGCCGGCTGTTTTCGGCGTTTTCCCCACATCCATCCGACCGATTGGAACGCCGCCTTAATGTTATTCACCGACGCCTTAACCGCCCTGCTGCATGCCTTGCGGGACAGCGGCGCCAGCTACTACGGCGCGACAGAGGCCCCGGATGGTACGCTGCCAGCCGCCCGTTTTTCATCGCCCTACTATTCGACCCAATCGCATCAGACGCACGTAGAAATGATCAGCCTGATGACCGGGCAGGCGGCGTTCCAGATCAATTCGTCCTGGTTCAAAGTCGACACCCCGCGTCCGCATATCCTTCTATGCGGCGCCGAGCATACGGAGCATTATCTTGCCCCGGAACTGCCCTACCGCCTGTTCTGGGTCTCGGTGGCGCCGACAGGCCTCAACCTCCATCAGACGTTCTACAGCCAAACTTCCGGTTATGGACAATCCGCCGCCCGACTGCACCTCAATCCGCCGGTTGCGCCGCGGCTTTGGGCCTGTGCCTCCACCGCGCGTCCAGACACCGCCCGGTTCCACTATCTGCTGATGGAGGCCATCGACTACTCTCTGCAACACGGCGTCATGGCGCCCGACAACTACCAGGCGGACATCCTCACCCAAATCAAGCAATACCTCGACGATTACTACTGGCGAGAAATCACGTTGGATGACCTCGGCAAGATGACTCACTATTCGCCAGGGCATCTGAACGCCATCTTTCTCCGCCATTTTGGCCAGCCCATCTACACTTATCTATGCCAAGTCAGACTTCGTCATGCCGCCCGTCTCCTGCAATCTGGCCGGATGTCCATCAAAAACGTCGCCGCTGCCGTCGGCTTCCAGGATCAGTGCTATTTCAGCCGTTATTTCCGCAAGCATTTCGGATATCCGCCGTCGCAGGCTGCCGGGCGTATGCAGGGATGAAGTCGCTCGCTGCCAGGCAAATCATGATACGTTCACCATCGTCAACAACAAGGAGAAGGCCATGCAGTATTTCGCTATCAACACAATGATAGGCAAAGGCGCCTACGCCGTGCCGGAGTTCCCTAGCGCCGCCAGCCTCTTGGAGCATCTTGACTACCTGGGCATTGACCGTGCCATCGTCTATTCCGTGGAAGCGCGCGACGCCTCGCCATATCTTGGCAACCAAGACTTGCTGAAGGCCATTGCGCCCTACCGCGACCGCCTTTTTCCAGCCTTTGTAATCACCCCGTCGAACACCTTTGAAAACGGCGTCATCGCCTGGCTGCGACAGCAGGCCGCAGACGGACTGCGCGTTTTCCGTCTTTGTCCAGACGTGTGCCGTTTTCCCATCCGGCAAATCGAGCGTGTTCTGACCGAACTGGCGGAATTTGAACCGCTGCTTCTTTTCGACTCTCGCTACAGCGGCACGGAAGGCAGCTTCCGGGACATTGAGGAGCTGGCGACCCGCTACCCTTCCATCCGCGCCGTCATCTGCCAGCAGATGTGGGGCGGATTCACCAATGCGCTTGACCTGATGTGGCGCTGCCCCAACGTCTATCTCGACATTTCCTGGCTGCACATGCGCGACACGATTGAGCTGGTGCGAAACCATTTCGGCATTGAGCGGCTGCTGTTCGGCATTGGCTATCGGTCGCATTACGGTGCCGCCATCGGCGCCCTGGCGCAGGCGCGAATTTCACCAGCTGAACGCGAACTGATTGCGCATGGCAACTTAGAAAGGCTGTTGAACCTCGCGCCCCTGCCCGCAAAACTGGCACCAGAACACCCGCTCCTGGAAAAAAAGCCGCTCTGGAGAGCCTTCAAGGCCGGCAAGCGACTGGAAAACGTCACCATCTATGATGCGCACGGCCATAACGGCCCGCATGCCAGAGGATGGGTTCTGGAGGTGCCAGACACGCCGGAAATCATGGACGTATTAGTCGAACGCATGAACCAATACGGCGTCGAAAAACTGTTCGTCTCAGACGGCAAGGCACTGTTTGGCGACATCCTCGCCGAAAACCGCCGCGCCGAACTACTCGCCGCCCGCCATCCAGGACGCTTCCACGGATATTTCGTCTACAACCCACTCTATGCCAACGACATCAACGAAGACATCCTCGACGATTTTTTCCGGCGCGACTACTTCGTCGGCTTCAAGATTCTGCCCAGCTACTGGCAGATCACGGTCGACTCCGAGCGGTTCCAACCGGTCTGGGAGTACGCCGAGAAACATCACCTGCCCGTTCTGATTCACACCTGGAACGACAGGTACTGCTCCCCGGCCATGTTGACGCCGGTCGTGCCCCGCTATCCCAACGTCAAATTCATCCTCGGCCATTCCGGCGGCGGCACGCCTGGACGCCTGGAAGCCGAAGCCCTGGCGCTCCAATTCCCGAATGTCTACCTGGAATTCTGCGGCACATTCTGTTCGGACCGGCCGTGGCACCTGGCCATTGACAAACTCGGCATCGACCGGTTCCTTTTCGGCTCTGACACTGACGCGCACAACCAAGCCTACGAACTGGCGGCCTTCCTGTCGATGCCCTTGCCTGACAACGAGCTGACGCCAGCGCTGTCGGCCAACATCATCCGCATCTTGCAGGATCGGCGCTGATAGGGGCGAGCTTAGGGGCGAGGGGTATCTGGACTACATACGGCAACCAACGCCGTCCACCATGTCCCTTAGGCTTGAGCATGATTTTATCTGCACTCAGGCATGATGCTTTCCATCTCCAGGAATGGTGCCCAGATGCGACTCAATGACTTGTGGGAACCTAAATGAGATAAGACGAAAGAAGCGGCGCCCTGCGGCTCAATGTTCAATGGGTGTCCAATGACGCTGACAAGGTATTGGGATAGGCGGATAGACTGCGCACCAGCGGCGTGGCTGCTATCCGGCTTGGCTTGACATTCGTCGTTGCGGTGCCAAAGTATTGTCTAGGCTGTTTGTCCCGGCCGTTGCGGCTGGACAGCGAGGTGAATTTTTCCGGCTGGCGGCCTGGCTGGCGTGTGGTCTTGACTCAAGGTAATTCAGGAGGATGACAGATGACATCTCAAATGGCATTGCAGGTAGGACGAGGCTGGCTGGCGGCGGTGATGCTCGGCGTCTGCTTGTGCGCTCAAGGCGCTCCCATGACCAAAAAAGAAGGCCAGGAATTGCCCTTTGTGCTGACGGCGGCGGTGCGGACGGCGACGCCGCCAGAGATTGACGGCCGCCTCGTCGACGCCTGCTGGGAGGAAGCTGCGGTCGCAGATGACTTTGTCTTGTTCGGTGGCAGAGGCTATGCCACCGCAAAAACCGAGGCGCGAGTACTCTGGGACGCGAACAACCTCTATATCGGCATGCGCTGCTTTGACGCTAATCCCGCCCTCCTCAAAACAACAGCAGTCGAACGTGACGGACTGGTCTGCGGAGATGACTGCGTGGAAATTTTCCTAATCCCGCCGAATAATTCCGTGTTGGCTCGTTTTCCTGCTTCGAGTCGTTATTTCCATCTCGCGGTCAACTCGACTGGTGTGTGTTGGGACGAAATTGGCTCGGAAGCGTCGGATTCCTGGAACGCGCGCTGGACGGCCCGCGCCTCCGTCCATGACAATCGCTGGGAAGTGGAGTTGTCCATCCCCTGGGCTGAATTGAAGAGCAAGCCGCGTCACCAGGACATCTGGGACGTCAATTTCAACCGCGGCTTTCCCAAGCGTGACCAGGCCGCCGCCGAATACAGCGGCTGGTCCATCACTTTTTCCGGCTTTCATGACCCGGAGTATTTCGGCAAAATGATATTTTTGGACCGCTGGCCTGGCGGCAAGAAAACCGTCGATGCCCAAATCGCGGCGGACATCGTCCGCAAAACAGAGCTTGAGCCGCCGCTGAAACAAGCCGAAGCCGCCTTGAAGAGTGCCCATGACAAGCTGCGGCAGCTAGCGGGCACGTCGGAATTGCGCCAAGTTAAGGAAGCCATCGCCGCCGGCAATGCGCAGCTGACCCAGGCGGCCGGACATGCGCAGGCGCTGGCCAAGGAAAGCGCCGTGAATCTGCTCACGCAGTGGGAAAAGCTCCGTGATGTATTCCGTGAGTGCCAGAGGGACGCCGCCGCCCTGTTGGTCAAGGCGGACTTCTATACTGGGCTGACCCTGGCCCAGCTGCGCGGGGAAGCGCCGATATCGGATTTCAAGGTTTTCCTGCTGCCGGCTATCACTAACGTGAAACGTCTGCCCCAGCAGCTGCCGTCAGACGCGCTGCCTGGGCCGACGATGGCCTTGACAGCCTGCCCCGGCGAATATGAATCAGCCAGCTTCGGCATCTTTGCCTTGCAAAATCTGAATGGGATAAAAGTGACTGCCAGCGACTTGACCGGCCCAGCCGGCGTTGTCCCGTCCAGCGCACTTGACCTCCGCGTCGTCAAGGTCTGGTACCAGGCTGGACGCAATGTCGGATTCCAGAATTTGAAGCTCCTTACTCCGGAGCTGCTGCTCAAGGACGACAGCCTGGTGCAGATTGACGAGAAGCGCCAGATCAATATCCTCAAGATGGACAAGGACGCGATGCGCGACGCTGATGTCTTGCAGCCGTTTGCCGTGGACGCCAACACCTTCAAGCAATGCTGGCTGACGCTCCATGTCCCGGCGGACGCCAAGGCCGGCGTCTACCGCGGAACTATCACCATCGCTCCGGACGCCGGCGCGGCGTTTGCCCAGCCGGTGGAGCTGACCGTGCTGCCCTTCACCCTGGATGAGCCGAAGATCATCTGCTCTATATATTATCGCGGCCGTCTCAGCAAAGAGCCGCCGGTCTGCAATTCCGAGCGCAAGACAGAAGAACAGCTGTTGGCTGAATTGAAGGACATGGTCGCGCATGGGGTGACTAATCCGACTGTCTATCAGGGGCTGGGGGCGGACCTTGAGCGTTATTTTCAGCTGCGCCAGGAAGCCGGCATGCGCGGCGGGCCGCTCCTGTTCCTGGGCGGGAGCAGCCCCAATACAGCGAAACACGTCATCGCGCTGGCGCGTAAATATGGCTTCACCGACGTCTATTTCTATGGCATCGATGAGCGCTCCGGCGACGAATTGCGGGCCCAGCGCGACTGGTATGATCGCATCCACGCTGCTGGCGGCAAGGTGTTCGTCGCCGGCTACAAGGATTCATACGAAATCATGGGCGATGTGCTTGACCTGCCGATTTTCGCTTCCCGGCCGGACGTCGCCATGGGCGAGGCCTATCACGCCATGGGGCACCTGATCGGCAGCTATGCCAATCCCCAAGGCGGCGTGGAGGAGCCAGAGACCTATCGGCGCAATTTCGGCCTGGGCCTGTGGAAAGCCGGATACGACTGCGCTTGCACCTACGCATATCAGCATTCCTTTGGACATTCCTGGGATGACTATGACCACGTGAAGTACCGCGATCATGAAATGGCGTATCCGACTGTCAACGGCGTCATCCCCACCGTGCAGTGGGAAGGCTACCGCGAAGGCTATGACGATTTGCGCTATCTGGCCACCCTGGAGAATCTGGCGAATAAGCACCAGCGCACTCCCGGCAAAACCGGTGAATTGGCCCGTGCCACGCAACTCTGGATGCGGCGCCTGGACCCGGCTGTCACCCCCCTGGATGAAATCAGAGCCGGAATCATCGAACGCATCTTAGCCCTGCGCGAGGCCATCGCAGCGCCGTAAGGCTCGTCGCATAGTTGAGTTTTGCGAGGGGGGCGGAAAAAACCCGCAGGCCATTCCGCCCCTTTGCGTTATCCCGCCTTCCAAGTGGCTCACAAGGTCACAGCGGACATGGTGGACGGTGTGGGCTGCCGTATGCGCCCCCCTCGCCCTTCGCCCATGAAATCACGTTACCCAGCGCGACAACCATCCTATTTATTCCACCTCACCCAGGGCTTCGCTTCGCTCACTCTGGGCTTTTATGTTTCAGCCCTGCGAGCCTTCGCCGCAGCGCTGCTGGTTCCCCCCTACAACACCCCCCCCAAAAAAAATCTGCGTCATCAGCGTCATCTGCGGATAAAACAACAGCTCCTCGCCCCTCGTCTCGCCCCTCGTCAACTGTCTACTAAACATCACTCTTCTTGCGTTGCAAAGCAGACAATTGCAAGTAAGTTAATGCCTCAAACGCATGCCCTGTCACCTTCCACCTTTCACTGGCAGATTCATTTTTTATGACTTTACGCGCCCTCACCTTGGCTTTTGCGGCTGTCGCCGTCATCTGCGGCTTCACGTATTTCAATGACGCCGTTCTGTATCATTCCATGTTTGTGGGCAATCATATACCCATGTCCGTGTTTGGCGGACTGTTCCTTTTCCTGATCACGGTCAATCCCATCTTACGCCGCCTCAGCCGGGGCAAGCCGTCTTCGTTGCTGCGGCCGTTCACCGCTCGCGAGCTCTGCCTCATCCTCGCCATTGTCCTCCCTTCCTGCTGCATCCCCTACAGCAGCATGATGCGCACCCTGCCCAGGGCACTCATGCTCCCGCACCACTACGCCAAAACCAATACCAGCTGGAAACTGCAAGACAGCACGGGCGACCAGACGTTCACGCCGGCCACCACCCTCCTGCCCAAGCGCATGCTCGCAGACCCAGAATACGACAATGGCAACGCCTTGCTGGCCATGGTGCAAGGCATGCCCACCAAGCCGGGCCAAAAGCATGTCAGCCCATCCGCCATCCCCTGGGGCGCATGGAAAGACACTCTCTCCCTCTGGATTCCCCTTTTCCTGTTGCTGTGGCTCGCCCTTGGCGGCATTGCCGTCGCCTGTCACCACCAATGGGCCAACAATGAACACTTGCCCTACCCCATCGTCCAATTCGCCCGCACCATCATGCCTGAGGCCGACGGCGCCGTCAGCCTAGTTCTCCGAAACAAATGGTTCTGGCTGTCCTGCGTCTTTGTCTATGTCATCCATCTCAACAACTATCTCTACCTCTATCATTATGACTACCTGATTCCGTTCCGGCGCGTCATCAGCTTGTGGCCCATCTCCAAGCTCATCCCGACCTTCATGCGGGGCGGCGGCTGGAGCCTCGTCTCCATCAGGCTTTATTTCACCGCCATCGGCATCGCCTTCCTGATTCCTGTTGACGTGTCCATGGCGGTTGGCATAGGTCCTTTCATCTTCATCTACATTGCCGGCGTCCTCGCCAAGCTCGGCACGCCCATGCATGCTGGCTACATCTTCTCCGGCCGCATCTCCAACGGCCTCATCTTAGGCGGCTACCTGGCCTTCTTCGCCGTCCTGCTCTACACTGGCCGCCACTACTACCTCAACGCCCTGAAAGGCGCCTTGCGGCTCGGCCCCAGCCAGGACGTGCCTGCTTCCGCGATTTGGGGCACCCGCTGCTTTCTGGTCGCCGCCACCGCCTTCATTGCCAGCCTGACGGCACTCGGCCTCGACTGGCAGCTTGCCTTTATCTACACAGCCCTCGCCATCGCGCTGTTCACGGTATTAGGCCGGATCATCGCGGAAGCCGGCGCCTTTCACTTGTCGCCGGGAATCTATCCCTGCGCCTTGATCGTCGCCATCCTTGGCGAACAGGTCCTTGGCCCCTCCACCCTGGTCATCATGTTCTTTCTGACCACGGTTTTCTTCATTGACCCACGCGAATGCTTCATGCCTTTCATGGTCAACGCCCTGCATTTCTCCGCGAGCGCCCGCATCCGCTTCGCGAGGGTTCTGCCGTTCATGGCCCTCGCCATCATCGTCGGACTCTGCATCGCCATACCGGCGACGCTTTACTTCACCTATGACCGCGGCGTCAACTGGCGGGACGGCTTCGCTTCCTCCAGTGTGCCGCGCTACGCCATCAGCTCCGCCGTCGCGGCCCGCCGGCGCCTCCTGGCCCAAGACACCTTGGCGACCTCTGAAAGTTGCAAGGGCTTCCAACGCTTTGCCGCCATCAAACCAAACAAGCGCTTCATGATCGCTTTTGGGGCGACGTTTACCGCCACCATCCTGTTCAGCGTGGCCAGGCTCCGTTTTGCGCGCTGGCCCATCCATCCCGTCCTCTTCTGCCTCTGGCCCGGCTATGCCGGCTACACCATGGCCTGGTCCTTCATCATTGGCGGAACCATCAAAATCCTCGTCAGCCATTACGGCGGCAGCAAATTCGTCCAAAAAATCAAGCCTTTGATGATTGGGCTGATTGCCGGCGACATGCTGGCCGGACTGACTATCATCGCCTCCGGCGCAATGTATTATTTCATCACCGGCACGCCGCCAAAAGGGTACTGGGTGCTGCCCTGAACGTTCTGACGTCCCTGGACGCTTCCCCTAATCAGGAGGAAAACCGCCCTTTCCTTTCACCCCAGTATAAGCTATGCCAACTGCCAACGCCTCCCTCCTCCAAGCCGCCCGTGCGTTCTTGTCCGGGCAATCGTTGACACCAGTGGAGCAATCCGCCCTGGCTGCCGTGACCGACGACCTCGACGGCTGGTGCGAACGCATCACGCCACCGCCAGCGTTCCATCCGACAGCCCCCGGATGCTCCGGTCCCGACCCAATTCCCGGCTATCCCGACTCCGCCCTGTACTGGCATACGCCAGAAGCCTACCACCCTGACCGTCCCTGTCGGCTATTCCTGTTCATGCACGGCGGAGATACTGACACGCCCAACACAGCGCCGCTGGACAACTACATCGGCCCACAGGCCGTCATGCATCCCTTTCTCAAAAACCTGCCCGTCATCGTAGCTGCGCCCAGTGCCCCGCCCGCGCCCAACGGCAAACGCTGGAACCACCCCGGCGCTGTCGACTACCTTGAGACCATCCTGGACGTGGCGACCAAAAAATTCAACATTGACCACGAACGCATCATCATCGGCGGTCACTCCATGGGCGGCTTTGGCGCCTATCATCTCGGGCAACTACTGGCAGATCGGGCGGCTGCGCTCTGGCTCAGCGCCGGCGCCTGGAAGCTGTCAGACTTCCGAAGCCTGCTCGGCACTGCCATCCACATTTCCCACGCCAAATACGACTGCGCCTACGCCTATCGCGGCGCCCACAAGTGTCCACGCCATCACGACTGGTGCGGGACGTCCTTTGCCCGCGCCGCCCACCAGCTCATGCTCCGCGACCAAATCGACCATGTCTACGACGAGCACGATGGCGGCCACGGCCTGTTCTGGGAGCCTGCCCAGATGTCCTTGCAACGCTTTCTCAACTGGGCACTACTGCAAAAACGGCAGCCGTTCGCGTCGCGCACGGCCCTGGTCACCCCGCGCGGCACGGCTGATCCAGACCTGCCCGAACGGCCGTTTTCCCGCTGGCTGTCCATCGACCGCGCCCTCCCTGGCGAAATCGCCTTTGACCGCGTCAACCTGACCGGTCCCAATGTCGCCTGGACCATCGATGAATTGGCCGCCCAGAGTTTCTTCCTGGACCAGCAGAGACGACCAGGAGCGCGGATTGTCGCCGCTATCGACGGAGCCAATCACTTCGCCGTGGTCACCGAAAACGTCGCCGCCTTCTCAATCTGGCTCCACCCGGAAATGGTTGACTTGAATCAACCAGTGACCGTAAACTGCAACGGGCGCATCCTGAGCGCACAGCCACAGCCATCCCTGCTCACACAGCTCGAAGGCATGCGCCTGCGCCGCGACCCAGCCTCGCCATACGTCGCCAAAATCAGCTTTGACCTGGAAAAGCCCTGACGCCGCTCAAGACGCCGGAACCATGATGACCTCAACATGGCGCATTCGCAATGCCTCAGCGTCAAACGCAGGCAAGGCGTCATCCGTCACCAGCAAATCGACATCGTCAGGAGTGGCAAAGCGGGTCAAGGCCGGACGCCCGAACTTTGTGCTGTCCGTAATCACCGCCACCCTATGCGCCATCGTGATCGACAGGCGTTCCAGGTTGGACAGGTTGACGTCCGCCGTGTAGAAGCCATCCGTGGCCATGGCCGCATCGCAACCGGTCACCAGCCATTCGACATGGTACTCTTGCAGCGTCTTTTCCGCAACAGCCCCGACCAGGTCCATGGAGCTGGTTCGCAATTCTCCGCCCAGCAGAATCACCTTGCATTTGCTGCGGAACAAGGCCGACGCCACTGGCAGCGAGTTGGTCACCACTGTCAGGCGATATCGGTTGAAACGGGCCATCAGGCGTGCAAACATCAGTGTCGTCATGCCAGTGCCCAGAAACAGCGCTGGCGTCGGCAGAATCCGCCGATACAAGGCCTGCGCAATCGCGGCCTTGCGCTCCGGATGGGCGATCGTCACCGTTTCCGGCTCGTAGCACGCCGGGTGCCGCACTGCGCCGCCTTTCACCAGCAAGGCCAGCTGACGGCTCTCCAACTCCCGCAAATCGCGCCGGATCGTCATCGTCGTCACTCCGAATTCCGCCGCCAAGTCCTGGATGCGCACACCGCCGCTGGCCAGACGCTCAAAAATCTTCTCACAACGACTGTTCATGACCAACTCCTCGATAATGCCGCAAAATGATTGCCGCAATGCTAAAATGTTAAAAAATAACATTTTTCTGCGGGATGTCAAGGCATATTGTCTTGTCAAAATCGCGCATAACCCTATTTTAAGAGAAGTTGTTCGCAGGCATTGTGTTTTTTCCGAGTATCCACGCCATCACCCCAAGGAGCATGTCATGGGCAAGTACGATCCCACCCCTTATCAGCTGGATTTGCAGCGCTATCCCCGCCTGGTGTCAGACACGATTCCCGGCCCCCGCAGCAACGAACTGCACGCTCGTGCAGCCAAGCACTACCGCGGCCTGTCTGGGCAGGTGAGGCTGTTTCCGGTGGCATTTGCCAAAGGCTATGGCTGCGTCCTGCAAGATGTCGACGGCAACGAATACATCGACTTCTCCAGCGGCATCTATGTGACCACGCTCGGCCATTGCCACCCGAAAATCTCGGAGGCCGTCGCCAAATACGCTGGGCTATTGATGAACGCCCATGACTTCACGACCGAAATCAAGGTCCGCCTGCTTGAGAAGATGGCGCAATGCCTGCCTGGCGACTTGAAAAGCTATCAGCTCTATGACAGCGGCACGACTGCGGTCGAAGCCGGCCTGCGCACCTGCCGCGCCGCCACTGGCAAGCATGAATTCATCAGCTGCTACATGGACTTCCACGGCAAGAGCGGCCATGCCATCAGCCTCGCGCGCATGACCAAATTCAGCGGGCCAACCCGCTCGCCAGGATTCCACCTGGTGCCCCGGCCAGACTGCTATCGCCCCTGGTGGACACGCCCAGACGGCACCCTTGACACCGAGAAATACCTCGACTTCTACGATACCTTCATCCGCGAGTCAACCACAGGACAAGTCGCCGCCTTCGTGCTTGAACCCATCCAAGGCTGGGGAGGAAGCATCATGCCGCCAGACGACTTCTTCCCAAAACTGCGCCAATTCCTCAATGAACGCAATATCCTGCTCTTTGCCGACGAAGTTCTCACCAGCATGGGCCGCACTGGCAAGTACCTCTGCATGGAACACTGGAACGTCCTGCCAGACATCGTCACCCTCGGCAAAGGCTTTGGCAATGGCTTCCCGGTCACCGCCATGGCCGTCCGCACCCCGTATGCTGACGCGGTTGACAAGATCAGCGCCTCCACCAGCTACGGCGGCAACCCGATGGCCTGCGCTGCTGCCCTGGCCTGCTTTGAAGTCATCGAGGAGGAAGGCCTGCTCGAACACGCCCAGCACCTGGAAGTCCTGTTCAAGAAGCGCATGGCCGACTGGACCAGCAAGTACAGCATCGTCGGCGACACCCGCTGCAAAGGCTGCCTGCTAGGCATCGAGCTGGTCAAGGACAAAACCACTAAGGAGCCGTTCGATGCCGCCGGAAAGATGGTCTATCAAAAGGCTTTCCGCAAAGGCCTGGCCTGGGTTCCAGCCGGCCATATCCTGCGCATGAGCCCGCCCATCGTCATGCCAGACGAGGTCGCCCTCAAGGGCATGGACCTGATCGAAGAAGCAATCGCGGAAACAGAAAAAGAACTGGCCTGAGCCACGCTCGGCTCCCCCCACCTAAAATGGCCGGCGGGCAACCACGGCCTAGTCAGCCCAATTGAAAGGCATCGCATGAAAACATACCGCGTCGGCATAATCGGCTTTGGCTTCATCGGCAAAGTCCACGCATACGGCTACCTGAACCTGCCCTTGTTCTATGACCAGAACGACTTCCGTACCGAAATCACCCACGTATGCACCTCCAAGCCGGAAACGGCCCAGAAAGGCGCCGCCCAAATCGGCGCTGCCCATGCAGTCACCGACTTCCGCGCCATCACTGACAATCCTGACATCGATATCGTCAACATCTGCACTCCGAACCACCTGCATTGCGACGCTGTCCTCGCCGCCATCAAGCACCAGAAGCACATCTACTGCGACAAGCCGTTGACCGCGACCTACGAAGAGGCTCTCCGCATCCAAACCGCGCTCAAGGACTACCGCGGCATCTCCCAGATGACCCTGCAGAACCGCTTCTTCCCGGTCACTATGCGCGCCAAGCAGATGATCGACCAAGGCGCCATCGGCGACATCCTCGAATTCCGCGGCGCCTACCTGCACTCTGGCAGTTCCGACCCTAACACCCCGTTGAAGTGGAAGCTCTCAGGCGAGGCGGGGGGCGGCGTTGTCGCCGACCTGGGCAGCCATATCCTCGATCTGCTTGAGCACCTGGCCGGGCCGTTCGCCAGCCTGACCGCGACCACGCATATCGCCTATCCTGACCGACCCTCCGCCGCCGACCCAAGCAAGCGCGTGGCCGTTGACGCCGAAGACAACATGCTTGCCACCGTCCGCCTGGCTTCCGGCGCCTACGGGAATGTCTCCGCTTCCAAGATCGCCACTGGCACGGAAGACGAGGTGAGCTTCGAAATCTATGGCAGCAAAGGCGCTCTGAAAATGCTTCCCAACGACTGGCATCACCTCTATTATTATGATTGCAGCGCGTCTGCCAAGCCCTTGGGCGGCACCCGCGGCTGGACTGCCATCGACTGCGGCCAGCGTTACGACGCGCCAGCCGGCTTCCCCACCCCCAAGGCCGCCATCGGCTGGATCCGCAGCCATGTCCACTGCCTCTATACGTTCATGAACTCCGTTCACACCGGCAAGCCCATCGGCCCCACCCTGAAACGCGGCGTACGCATCCAGCTCCTGATCGAAAAAGTCCGCGAGGCAGCTGCCTCTGGCCAATGGGTCTCAGTAGCCGAATAAGGCCAAGTGCCCCATTCAGCCAACCATATACCTTTCAAACGCAAGCCTAAACGGAATCATGCCCATGAACAGCAAACTCCGCATCGGCTGGGGTGAAGCCGACATCACCCCTGACAAGGCCAAAGTCGAACTGGCTGGCCAGTACTACCAGCGCCTGGCGACCGGCATCCATTCCCGCATCAAAACCGTCGTCTTAGCCCTGGAAAAAAATAACCAGCAGGCCATCATGATCAGCCTGGACGTGGTCAGCATCCCGGCGACTTTGCAGGAGGAGGTGCGTACCGCTGTCCACCGCGAGTTTCCCGAAGTCGCGCCGGATCGTATTTTCCTAAATACGATTCACACCCACAACGCACCCTACACCAGGCCAGGCGGTCTGTTCCGCGACTGGCTGCCCCTGGCTCCTGACGCACTCGACCCGGCTGACTACGTCGCCTTCCTGCAACGACAAATCCTGGCCGCGGTTTCCCAGGCTTGGACCAGCCGACAGCCCGGCGGCATCGCCCCGGCCTTTGGCATCGCTCGCATCGGCCATTGCCGACGCGCTGTCTATGCAGACGGAACCGCCGAAATGTACGGCGACACTACCCGGCCAGACTTTGTCGGCATGGAAGCCGGCGAAGACTCCGGAGTGGAAATCCTCTTCACCTTCGATGCCAACGGCCAGCCGACCGGCGCCATGGTCAACACTGCCTGCCCATCTCAAGTCATGGAGTCCACCTACGAAATTTCCTCTGACTTCATGGGCGCTGCCCGCGAACGGCTCAAAAGCCATTTCGGCCAAAACTTCCATACCCTCTGCCAAGTCAGCGCTGCTGGCTGCCAGTCACCGCGTGACCTGACCAGAAATTATCGCACTGAGCCAGACTTCTGGCATGCAGACGGCGTCCCTGTACACGCCGAACGGCTCGCAAACGCCGTGACCACGGCCTTTGCGCAGACGGATGGACGCATCGACTTCGACCCGGCCTTCCGGCACGAATGCCATCACGTCACCTTGCCACGTCGGCGCGCATCCTACCAAAACTATGTCCAAGCCAAAGACAACCTAGCCCGGCTAATCGCCATCATGCCGGAAAAAGAGGCTTTCGAGGATTTCTGCCGTGAAACCCATGCCAATGAAAAAATCCCTGGACGGCCTGGACCGTACGACAGCAAGCTGCACCACTTTGTCCTGATTCAGAACAACAAGGCCGTCATTCGACGCTTTGAGACTCAGGATGCGGAACCGACCTTCGCGTTTGACATGCAGGCACTCCGAATCGGCGAAATAGCGCTGGTCAACAACCCCTTTGAACTCTACCTGATGTTCGGACAAATCATCAAAGCCCGCTCCCGAGCCAAGCAGACCTTCGTCGTCCAGCTCTCAGGCGGCTCTGGCGGCTATCTGCCCAGCCCAGAAGCCGAACGCCTCGGTGGCTATGGCGGACTGATCATCAACGGCAATGTCGGCTCTGACGGTGGCTTCCAATTCGCTGACCTGGCCGTCAATGCTATCAATGAGTTGTTCTGAAGTCGCACGGCGGCTAAAACGCTAAAAGCGCGAAAACATTATGGCAGGCTGAAGCTTGAACTACATGCTCCTGCAAGCGAGGTACGTACGGCAAGCTGAAGCTTGAACTACATACGGCAAGCTGAAGCTTGAACTACGTACGGCAAGCTAAGGCCTAAACTACGTACGGCACATGTACGGGACTAATACAAAAAAGAAAAAAACCGGCGCCGCCTGCTTAGACGGCACCGGGCCAATAAAAACATTTGTCATCGCCTCAAGGGCGGAACGCTCTTATTCTTCGCGCTTGCGGTTTTTGCGGGTCAGGGTAGTGCCCACGCCTCCAGCCACGAGCAGAGTAGCGAAAACGCCCGGCAAAGGCTGGCCAACCGGGCCGCCGCCGCCATGGTATTCTGCGCCATACAGGAGGAACTCCACGCTTTCGCCGCCGTTGATGAAACCGAAGTTGACGCGGGTGTTGCCTGCTGCGTCAACCGTCTCGTACTGACGGGAACCCAACTCAATCGTGGGATGCGCACCATCGTGCACGGGGCCGAGTGAATAGCCTATCTGATCGGGATGACCCTCAGTCTTATTCGTCAGCCACAGGCCGATCTCATCTCCGGCCTCAAAATTACCTAAGAAATAGGCCGTAGTCGTAACGTTCAGCGCAGGATTCGTAGGATGTTCAAACGTCTTTGTCGTGGTCTCGCCCGTAGAGGCAAAAACCGTCCCCACCTCACTCATACCGCTCGTTGTGGTCCAGCCGTAATTGCCAGCCGTCATCCTGGCAGTATCCCCCAAATGCCCCACATCATACCAATTGGAGACATAGGTCGTCATCCACAGACTCCCGCCGCTGGTGACCTTAAACGTCAACCGCTTGGCAGGACCCCATTTCTGCTCAGGGCTTTCATAACTGAGGACACCATACTGCAATGCCGCCCGAGCGCCCAGACCGAACAGCATCACCATCGCGGTCATGGCCAAAATCTTGTTCCTCATCATTTTTTCCTCCGATGTGTTTTCGACAACCTTTTTATACCACCACAGTAATCGGTCACCGATTGATAACGAAGCCACAGCACGACTCCACCCTCTGCATCTTCGTTGGCATAGCCGTACGTACAGTCGTTCGTTGACGACTGCCTCTGGCGGGTCAGGCTGTGGGACTG
>Ga0123335_1000870_pt1 | contig 50544 bp, 37 predicted proteins | sample BiotimSIPDNA_2_FD_89707 | JGI IMG/M metagenome (GOLD analysis project Ga0123335, IMG submission 89707) | Anaerobic biogas reactor microbial communites from Washington, USA - Biogas_R2 time_0 SIP DNA | ecosystem: Engineered > Bioreactor > Anaerobic > Unclassified | place: Washington, USA...
TGCAAAACAGTTTCATCCGTGCCAGAGCTCTTTTCCATCAGAATGCTGTCGCGTTTCATAACACTTATTATCTCTGGTTCTGACAGAGGTATTGGTCTTATTTCAGCCCAGTATGCACTGTCTCTGTTATAGGCATCTTCCGCTATGGTTCTCACTGTATTGTTTTTAATTTCAAGGCTTTCGCGTATGCTGTCGGGTTGGGCTTTCTCAGATTCTTTATTCATCAACCGGGCAAGTCTGATCATATCACGGTTAGTCATTTCGTCATCCTTAAGTATCTCCTCAATTTTCTGTTGTTTATCGGAGATATTTTTTTCATTGCTTACTGCATGCCTTTTGAAAGAATCAGTTGTTATAGAAGATGGTTTTTTCAGTAACAGGTTGGGTCTGACTTCAATGTACCTTACTGAGCTAAGGTATTCTGCATCGGCACTTACACCCAAAACACCTATGTTGATTACAAAATTATGGCTGACTGGCAACCATATATCGTCCTGAACGGGTACATATAACTGCTGAATGCTTATCCTGCCGGCAATATTATCATTAATAAGGTCAACACTATGCAGGCACCAGAGATTTTCAATAATATAAATTGTTCCTTCAAAAAGCTGCTGGCTCTTCATTCTGGGAATGACCTGTATCTTGTTCAGAGTGATATTTCCCTGAGTTGTGGCGCCGAGATATCTAAACCTGTAATATGAAAAAGCCTGGGGTGAAAGCGGTGAAATAGCAACGCCCGCCAGTAATGGCTGATAAAAGCTGGCCTGGATAAAATCCATTGGAGAAATATTTTCACCCTCTTCAGGAAAAGTGCTGTTGACCGAAATGACTTTTTGAACATAACTGTCGGGTGCAGTAAACTCAACTTCATTAAAAGATTCCAGCATAAAAATATCACCTTCCAAGACACGCCTGGTTATCTCCCGGTCCTTTTCTTCACTGTTTGTTGTGATGGATATCCTTTTGCGCAATAACCTTGGGATTTTCTTGAAAACCAGATTACCCTTAAGATAAACTTCGGCTTTATAATACTCTGTATTATTCAGATAATAAGGGGCCATTCCTATGGATTTTCTCATTATGCCGTAAGCCGGATCTTCTCCTGTAGCCAATATCTTTACCTCGGGTATCTGGTAGTATTGCATTGAGAGCGAAACATCCTTTGTGGTCGGTTTAGCATTCACTATTATATCATAGGTAAGAGGAGAATAGCCCAGACACTGGTAGCTTATCCGGTACCGGCCTTCAGGAATCCTTATCTCATAATCTCCTTTCCCGTTTGCTGTTGTACCCTGACTGAGCTCATGAATATAGACTGTGGCATAAGGCACGGGATCACCGGATTCATTGCTTATCCTGCCCCTGATAACCTGCGATTCAGCAATAAACGACAAATAAGAAAAAAAAATTACCAGAATAATTTTAGCTTTCATTACAATTATTTGATTTATCCGGTGAGGTGTGGTTCATATCATAAAACTGGTTCGCCCCGGCGCAGTTATGTTTTTTGGTCACTGCCTTTTACAACGATAACTATTTCTCCTTTGGCAGGGTTATTACTGAAATGATCTATAAGTGATGAAAGGGTTCCTCTTATAGTCTCCTCATATATTTTGCTCAGTTCTCTGGATACAGATGCTTCTCTGCCGGAGCCGAAATGGGAGACCATATCATTGAGGGTTTTTATAAGCCGGTAAGGGGATTCATAAAATATCATTGTACGTGGTTCATCTTCAAGAGAAACAAGTCGTTTATTACGTCCTTTTTTAACAGGCAGAAAACCTTCAAAACAGAATCTGTCACATGGTAATCCGGAATTGACAAGGGCAGGAATAAGTGCTGTTGCTCCCGGAAGCGTTTCAATCTCTATACCCTGTTCCAGACAGGTCCTGACCAGAAGATAGCCAGGATCAGAAATTCCCGGTGTTCCTGCATCAGATATCAAGGCTATCTTATCTCCTGCCAACAGTTTTTTACATATCGAATCAACACTTTTGTGTTCGTTGAACATATGATGTGACCTGAGGGCTGCCCTGATATTGAAATGATTAAGTAGTTTTAGAGCCTGACGGGTGTCTTCCGCAAGAATAAGATCAACACTCCCAAGTATTTCAAGAGCCCTGAAAGTTATGTCATTGAGATTTCCGACAGGAGTAGGGACAAGGAATAACTTAGACATGCCCGGGGAATTTTCGTTTTATGAGTTCGAATAATTGTTTTGAAGCCTCACTTTCTGCCATATTTCCGGCATAACCCATAATTATTTCTTTTGCATCTGAGAGACAGGCAGACTTGTTTAACTGTTCAATTGCCTTATTGTAGCTGTCTGTGTTTCCATCAAATATCTCCCTGATAAATAAAAACCTGTCATTTATACCTATTGCATCGTACAGATCGGATACAGGCCTGGCTTTATTGCTGTCTGATAGTTCATTGGGGCCTTTCTGGCCGGATATTTTCTCATTTAATCTGCCAGGTAATGATGAAAATGTATCGGCAATAATGGTCTGTGCCGATACTTTCTTTTTCTCAACTGTTGTTTTTTGTTCACCAGGTGAGCCGGTTCCTGTTATGTTGTTTATTTTGGAAGATTCCGGTTTCCTGATGCCAGGTGGTTCTGGCTGTATTCTTTCAGAAAAATCTTCAGGAATCTTATTATCAGACGGGGAGCTTACAGAAGCAAAGGGTTCTGAAAGAGCAGCAGAATTGTTATCTGTAATAGCCTTTGTGTCATCTTCTGCTTTTTGGGACTCTTTTTGTACTGGCACAGAGAAAGAGGCAGAGCTGTCTTTGAGAAATGATATTATTTCTGCAGCACTTTTACATTTCGATTTTGCCAGTTCCACCTGAAAAGCAGGAACTCCCGGATAATTTTTTAAATCATCGATTATTTCCCCGGCTTCATACAGATCTTTTATAATCAAATCGACTGTTCTATTAAAATCCATATTATTTGATATTTATATAACAAAGCAATTTCCTTATTTTGCAAAATTAAGGATAATTCTGCAAGTGTAACGGAACATTATGACAAATTGGTACTTATTATCCGGTTTAAATACAAAAGGGTCCTTTTAGAAACAGAGTAAGTGCACTGGCAGGCAAAATATGACGTGAAAAAGAACTTACAGATCAACCTGTGTAAAAGATATGATATTATATCAGGGTTGTAGCCATAGCAGGTAAGAGCTTTTATTTTAACTTAGCCGGAGAAAAAACGAAAAGCAATTGAAATTAAAAACATCCGATATTGCCTCCATAACAGGAGGGGAGTTGAAAGGCGACCCTGACCTGATTGCTACGAATATCCTTATTGACAGCCGTCACCAGAATCCTGGAGAGGACCCTGCATTTTTGGCTATAAGAGGTGTCAATCATGATGGGCATCATTTTATCCCGGTCATGTACGATAAAGGTGTAAGGATTTTTATTGTGGAAAAGCTTCCGGATGAGATTGAAAGGTTCTCTGCATCAGCATTTATCATTACCCCGGATACAGTATCTGCTCTCCAGCTTATAGCTACTTATGTGAGAAGATCTTTTAGCTCGCCTGTTTTAGCTGTGACGGGAAGTACAGGAAAGACTATTGTCAAAGAGTGGCTTGCAGATGTTATTGGGTTAACTGTCCCCCTTGTCCGGAGCCCCCGCAGTTATAATTCTCAGACAGGAGTGCCCCTGTCTGTTCTTAAGCTTGACAATAAGTACAGGATGGCTATAATTGAGGCCGGCATTTCACGTATGCAGGAGATGGATAATCTCCGGAAAGTTATTGACCCTTCTATTGGTGTAATTACCAATATTGGTGATGCGCACAGTGAAAATTTTCCTGATAATGCTGTAAAAGCAAGAGAGAAACTGAAACTTTTCAGAGATGCTTCAATGATTATTTATTGCCGTGATTATAAAATCATTCACGAGGCGATAGTAAATGAGCCAGGGTTTCAGTCAAAGATCCTTGTCGACTGGTCTCTCAGTGATCCTGAAGCTAAAATAAGAGTATCGCTGATTACCGGTCGTGACAGATCAACAGATATTGAAATGAATTACAATGGGAAGAAATATTCTTTTATGATTCCCTTCGTTGACCGGGCTTCTGTTGAAAATGCTGTGACAGTGGCATCGGTCTGTCTGGCTTTGCAGATTGACAGGAGAGTTATCAGGGAAGGCCTGGCCTCTCTTGTCTCAGTAGCCATGAGGATGGAAGTTAAATCGGGAATTAATAATTGCCAGCTTATAGAGGATTATTATAATTCCGATCCGGGTTCATTACGAATGGCTCTGGATTATCTGACAACACGTAACAGCAGAAAATCAACCCTTATCATATCTGATTTTATACAGACGGGACGCGATAAGAAGGATCTGTATTCTGAAGTAGCAGCTATGATAAGGGAAACGGGTATTGTGAGAGTTATCGGAATAGGTCCAGAGCTTACAGAATGCAAATCTTTCTTCGAAAAGAATTCAGAATTTTATTATTCTACTGACGAATTTATTCTTCGTTTCAATTCTACTGATTATAAGGATGAGGCTATTCTCCTGAAAGGGGCAAGAAAATACGAGTTTGAAAAAATAAGCCGTCTTCTGGAACAGCAGCTTCATCAGACTGTTCTGGAGATAAACCTGGATGCAATTGCACATAATCTGAATGAATTCAGGAGAGTGCTTCAGCCGGGGACACGTATCATGGCCATGGTAAAAGCTTTTGCCTATGGTGCCGGTCCTGCTGAGATTGCCGCTTTACTTGAGTATCACAGAATAAGTTATCTTGGTGTTGCATATGCTGATGAGGGAGTAGAACTAAGAAACGCAGGGGTTACCATGCCTGTGATGGTAATGAACCATGATCCTTATTCCTGCGACCTGATAATAAGATATAATCTTGAACCGGTTATTTACAGTTTTCTTTCTCTGGAGAGATTTTCAGCAGTAGCTGCAAAACATGGCCTGGTACAGTATCCTGTGCATATAAAAATTGATACAGGGATGCACAGACTGGGATTCATGCCAGAAGAGATACCTGAACTTATAACAAAGCTAAAAAAGCTTGAACAACTGAGTGTAGCTTCGGTTTTTTCACATCTGTCTTCCAGTGAGGATGAACGTTGTGATACTTTCACACACGAACAGGCTGAAGTTTTTAAGGATGCCGTTGCCGGTTTACGTAAAGAGTTGGGATATAATTTTCTGAGGCATTTGTGTAATTCATCAGGAATAATACGTTTCCCTCAATATCATTTTGATATGGTAAGGCCTGGAATAGGCATATATGGTATTGACCATCTGGGCCGACTGGACCTGAAACCTGTCGGTCGTTTTAAAACGCGGATATCTCAGATAAAAAAGGTCGGTGCCGGAGAACCTGTAGGATATGGGTGTACAGATGTGTCTGATGAGGAACGTACTATAGCCATCCTGCCGGTAGGCTATGCAGATGGTCTGAAAAGATTGCTGGGAAACGGGAAAGGCTATCTCTTTATCAGAAATACAAAGGTGCCTATAGCAGGTAATATATGTATGGATATGTGTATGGTTGATATAACAGGCCTGGAAGCTGTAACTGGTGATGAGGCAGAAATATTCGGAGAAAATATAGATATAGGTGAAGTAGCTGGTTTATGTCAGACTATTCCGTATGAGATACTCACCTCCATACCCAGGAGAGTAAGGCGTATTTTCTATCACGAATGATCAGTATTTTGCAACAAGAGGCATCCTTCTCCCGTCACCAAACGATTTGGAAGAGATCCTGAGAACAGGAGGCGCCTGATATCTTTTATATTCATTACAATTAATCATCCCTATAACCTTTTCCACAGTCTGTCTGTCAATACCTTCTCCTGAAATTTTCTCAGGCGGTTTCTGCTGTTCAATGTACTGGTAAAGGATTGAATCAAGTATTTTATAGTCAGGAAGAGAGTCAGAATCGAGTTGATCTGGTCTTAACTCGGCAGAAGGGGGTTTATTGAGGATATTTAGCGGTATATTCTCTCTTTCTCTGTTAATATAATATGCAAGTTTATATGCATCTGTTTTATACACATCACCGATAACAGATAATCCTCCGGCCATATCACCATAAAGGGTCCCGTAACCAACAGCTGCTTCACTTTTGTTAGAAGTGTTTAAAAGGATACAACCGAATTTATTTGAGAAAGCCATAAGATATACAGCTCTTATTCTGGCCTGTATGTTTTCTTCTGTAACATCTCTTTTCATTCCTTTGAAAAACGGTTTCAGATCTTTTTCGTATGCTGTGAAAGGACGTTCAATATTAATAATATCATAACTAACATCAATATTTTTTGCCAGGGACACAGCATCTGTCACAGAATGTTCTGATGAATATCTTGAGGGCATTAAAAGGGCCCGGACATGCTTATTGCCAAGAGCTTCCGCAGCCAGACACAGTACGAGAGCCGAATCAAGCCCTCCTGAGAGGCCCAGAATGCAACCTGAGAGACCTGTTTTTCTGAAATAATCACGGATGCCTGTTATAAGAGCTTTGTGAATAAGTTCTACAGAAGATTTTTTTTCTGGATTCCTGACAGTATTTCCTTCCATAATATCTGAAACAGAAAACGTTTCCACAGACTCTTCGAAAAAGGGAAGCTGGGCTATAAGATCACCCTTCCGGTTAATTATTTTTGAAGCACCATCAAAGATCAGTTCTGTATTTGCTCCTGTCTGGTTAACTGTTACCAAAGGAATACCATGCTTCCTGGCTTTTTTTCTGAAAATATCAGCTTTCATTTCAATTTTTGAATATGAAAATGGAGATGCTGAGATATTTATAATAAGATCCGGCTTATGTTTTGCCAGTTGATCCATTGGAGAAATTGTGTATATCCTCTGCTTTTCAAATTCATTATCAAATGATTGTTCATCCCAGAGATCTTCACAGATGGTAAGAGCCAGCCTGAGACCGCCCAGTGTGAAGATCCTGAAATCTTTGCCGGGTTCAAAATATCTGTATTCATCAAAGATATCATATGTTGGAAGCAGAGCCTTGTTGACAGAAAATACTATTTCTCCTTCTGAAAGAACAAGTGCAGAGTTAAAAAGTTTCTTCCCTCCGGCATCCCTGTTTAGGGTAGGAGATCCTACAATGGCTGTAATACCCTTGCATTCTTTTGATATATCCCTGACAGCATCCTGGCAGTTCGTGATAAAGTCTTGCCGGTCAAGAAGATCCAGCGGAGGGTAACCAGAGATGCATAGCTCTGAAAAGATTATGAGGTCAGCTTTTTCTTCTTTTGCCATTTTTATGGCATCACATATAAGTGTTTTATTCAGTTCGAAGTTGCCAATATGATAATTTAATTGCGCTAAAGTTATTTTCATACGTAAAAAATTTTTATTTTATTGTAAATAAAGAAAATAAAAATTTCCTTAACTCTGTAAACGCTTCGCTCTCACATTAACATTTTTAATCATGTCCGGTTCATTCGTTTATTCAATTGAGCTGTAGTATATTAAAAGATGACACCGAACCTGAATGAGAGAAGTTTATGAGATACCTTATCCTGAGGCTGATCGTTAAGGTCTTTGGTCGTATCAAGAAAATTGTTCTCAAATCCCAAACCAATAATCGCGGCTGTACTGCCTCCAAGTGAATATTCTATACCACCCATAATATGGTAGGAAAGATTTATCTTTCTCAGTTCAGTTACTGCCTTTTCATTTTTTAAATACAGGGATGGGATATCAGCTTTCCCGGCTATCAGTACTTTTGGATCAAGTCCGATATCTGAGAAAAAGGTGTAATAAGCAATCTGATTTGTTTGTAGTTTTAATCCCAGCGGGACAGATAAATACTGGAGCCTGTACACAATAGGTTCATTCTGATTGACTTCCACTAGTATGTCGGGATGGTTAACGAGCTCAAAAAGGACCGGGGTATTATTAACCAGCCTTCCTCCTGAACTTATAATATCGATACCTGTTGAGAAAGAATAGTTGGGGCTGAAGTATCTGTTGCATGATACCCCGAATCTAAAACCCGGTCTGGCTCCCTGGTTTCTTACATCACTGATGTCTGTGGAAAACCAACTGATAACAGGGTCAAGGTGAATGCTGAAAGATATTATCGGAGGTAAACCAAAAACGCCACCATGGTGTCCACCTGGATAGCCACCTGGATAGCCACCTGGATAACCGCCAGGCTGAGCATCAGACACCATTGGAATAATTAATAATCCTGTCAGCAGGAGAATTTTGTATATTATGGAATGAAATTGTCTGAAATATTTCATATATGAATTGATAATAAGTTCAAGCTTTCTTATCAGGAAACGGCTAATTATGAAAATAATTCTGTTTGTTCTGCGAAAATAGCAAATAATAATGGAAGTGATTGCCCCGTTTGAATTGTTATAGTTGTTGAAAAGTGATTAATTTCGGAATCATAAAAAAAGACCCGGATGGAAAATTTCAAATTCAGATGCATGATATTGGTAGTGACTCTTATACTGATATCTTCATGTAAACGGAATCCTTACAATATTGATGTATCTTCGGTTGATATTGATCTCGGAATAAAGCGTTTTGAAACCGATCTGTTCAGTATTGATCCTGAAAAGATTGGAGATAACATACCACGGCTAAGGGATCAGTACGGTAGTTTTCTGCAGCTTTTCAGTTATGTCATTAATGCGGGTGAGGTAGGAGATACAACTTTTAAAGATTATTTGTTAAGCTTTTGTACGGATAAGATTAACAACGAGGTTTATGCTGCAGTGATGGAATCCTATACGGATATCGGATGGCTTGAAGATGGGTTGGAAGAGGCTTTCCGTCATTATCTCTGGTATTTTCCCGGCCGAAATGCGCCAGGTGTATATACCTGTATTACAGGCTTTAATAACAGCATGATAACTCTTAAGGATTCTGTTCTGGCAATTGGCCTTGACAGGTACCTGGGCAGCAATTGTGATTTTTACAGGCGTCTGAATATTTACAATTATCTGGCGTTGAGGATGAACTCATATAACATTTTACCAGATTGTATGTATGCCTGGGCTAAGACTCAGTGGGATATTGAGGACATGAATTATCAGGTTGATAATGTGCTAACAGAGATGATCCATGAAGGTAAGCTTAGATATTTTGAAAGGTGTATGTTGCCCGGGATTGCCGACTCTCTTCTGCTTGGATTTTCCAGTGATCAGATGAGATTCTGTTTAAATAATGAAGCTCAGATGTGGGAATATCTTGTGGAACATGATCTCTTGTTCAGTACTGATCAGATGGTTATCAGGAAACTAACCGGAGAAGCCCCTTTTACCAGTTATTTTACCAGTGAATCCCCTGGCAGGGCATCGGTCTGGATAGGTTTCAGGATAATTGAGAGTTATATGAAGCACAATCCTGAAATTACTCTTGAAGGATTAATGAATGAGACTGATGTTCAGGGTCTTTTGGGAAAATCAAAATATATGCCCCGTTAATAAAGGATAATCCGGTTATTTGATCCGGACTATAAACAGACAAGGGATTTTATTTCTTGATCTTTGATTATTTGGTGTACTTATCGGGGTTATTGGGTAAAGAAATCAAAAAAGGTGTTCCTGGAACACCTTTTTTGATTTTTATGTGATTGCAATTATTATTCAGGATGAATAGCCTCTACAGGGCAAACATCAGCACATGCACCACAATCGGTGCAGGTATCCGGATCAATTTTGTAGATATCACCTTCAGATATTGCTCCAACGGGGCATTCATCAATACATGTTCCGCAAGCCGTGCAATCTTCATTAATTTTGTAAGCCATTTCTTTTATTTTTAATATAGTTAATTTTTCGTTAATCGCACAAATTTATTTAAATTTTATAAATAAAAAAATGTAATAATTATCATGCAATAATCATGCCTGTAATTGAAGGAGGGTATTAATCAGACATAAAGGAAGATATGTTCAGAAATCAAGGCTGAATGAGAGGTAGAATACCCTTGGCAGTATATAATGATCTTCAATACCCCAGGCCCAGTCAGCTCTTATGAAATATCCTGCCAGTTGTGCTCTTACACCAGCACCGAAGCCGGCAATAAAGGGTTTTCTGTTTGAATCAAGAGTAACTGTTACAGGTCCGTTTTTAAGTATTTCAGTATCGTAAGCATTCTCACTGTTCCATGGTGATTTGCCGGTCCAGGCAGTGCCTATATCCCCAAACCCCACTATTTGTAAACTGTTGAGAAAGTTTGACCGGAGTGGATGTCCGGCAAAATATCTTACAAAAGGCCATCTGATCTCACTATTAATAAGGGCGAAGCTGGTACCGTTACGTGCATTCTGGATGAACCCCCTCATATTTGTGGCAATTGCCTGGAACCCGTAATCAACATTGTGACTGACCGGTATAGACCTGTCGAACATACCTGAACTATTGAACAGATATCCCATCCAGTTATCAACTCCGCCAAGATAGTACAAAAGCTTGGTAGGACCGTAGGAAGTACTGGCGGCAAAGCGATTTGCCCAGATGAGTTCCCGATGTATCCGGGTATATTTTCTGAAGTCGATACCCAATACTATCATATCAGATTTAGCTGAAGATATTCTTTTGTAATATTCTCCAAATATCTTAAATCTCGTTCCATAATATATGTTTATGGATCTCTTTCGTGTATTGTCATAAATGATTTCTCCCTTAACAGTGGCCCAGTGTCGTGACATGTTTTCGCTGTTAAGTGTCATTAGGTCAAGGGGCAGAAAAACATGTCTGTCGTATCTGTAGGCTAAGGTGCCTCTAAGTGAGAAAACGGGGGTAAAGGGCTTTGATAGAGTAAGGTAGACATTATGTGTATGGGATCTGACAAGTGAATCACCTGAAATACTTTCATAGGCCTGGCGGTGTAAGATAAACTGTTTGTCAAATTTCCCCTTAAGATTTTCCACACTGAAAAGATACTCATTGCTGTTAAAATTTCCTGAAAACCGGAAACCACCTGTTATCCTGTAGTCTTCAAAAAGATCTGTTATACCGAACATTGAAAGAATATTCATGCCGGGATTATAATATGAAGAACCGTCACTATATACCTGGTATGCATTATTCAGAAAAGTAAAATCTATCTGGTTGGCTATATAGTTATTGTAAAAAGAAGTCTGATAGATCCTGAGCAAGGGGATGTCGATAGTCCCGGTGTCAAGATCGATATCCATATAATCTTTTCTCCACAGTTGATCATAATAATTCTGCTTCTCTTTTTCAAAGATATAGTGGTTGAAATCAATGGATTCTTCGGTAATAAAATACTCATAGTAAGGCTTGGTAAGGGTATCTCTGCGTTTTTTGTCTTCAGTGATCAGCCATTGCCTTATCTGTTCTATGCTATCGGTTTTGTGATGGAAGAGATTTTTTTCCTTCCTGAAGTTACTCATGGTAAAATCATCTTCAGGAATAGGGGAAGAGTCTTTAAGGTTGCCTTTTCTGAGCAGGTATCTTCCGTTGCTGAAGATTATTTCACTGAAAGAATCCGATCCATCTGCCAGTGAATGTTCAAGTATGTTTCTGTTGTAATTGGTCACGGGAGAAGAGGAAAGGAAATACCTGTAATGAGTGGTTGTGTCGATAAAACTGATTGTACTGTCAAAAGTTGCTGTATAGCGGTTAAAAACTCCGTTTTTGTTACCTATATATGATATTTTTTTGTCTGCTGAACCTGATGCAGAAAGCCGGTCATTGTATTGGCCTTCTGTCAGACGTGTGAGCAGATTGCTTTTTCCTGAAAGATCATAAGTGAAAAGATCGTATGTAGTGGCCGTTTTTTCAAAGGGATCACCTGTGTTTGTAAGAGTGTCAGTCAGTCTGTTGGAAGAAAAAATGATCATTCTGTCTGAATTATTAAGAAATGAAGGATTTTTGTCATCGGCAATGTCTTTGGTTATTTGTTCGTTTATTCCGGAAGCAATGGTATGCAGGTAAATATCTGTCATCCCGTCTTTCACTGCAGATAATATCAGGTTAGTTCCTTCAGGGGAATATGAAAAGTCGAGTATTTTATCAAAATAGAGAAGATTTCTTTCTTCTGTTGATTTTTCCTCTAATCTGTAGAAGTATATATTAAGTCCGGCTTTTTCCTCATTTATGAAAGTCAGTATCCTTCCGGTGGGATGCCATGCAAGGACAGGGTATGTCTTATCGCTCGCATAATCATATTTGGGTTCAGCTCTGAATATTACCTTTTGTTTTTCTGTTGTCTGGTCGTACAGCCATATTTTCTTTCTTCCCAGATCATTGGTTACATAAGCAATATAATTACCATTGGGAGAAATTTTTACCTGTTGATAAATCTGTTCTTTTCGTGACTGGTGAATAGTATTTTTGTCTGTTGCAAGAAGACTTTTTTCTCCTGAATATTCATTCAGGTAATAGATTTGCCATTCAGCCAGTAATTCTTTAAGTTTTTTGCCAACAACATATAATATCCCGTCGTCAATTTTTCTGTATACTTTAGTGAGATAAATTATATTTGGAATAAGGGCATCACCATATTCGTTTCCAATATATCTCCAGAACGACTGACCGGCATAAATAGCATCTTCATATTCAAGACTGGTAATGTTTTTATACTTACCTGACATAATACCATCTTTTACCCTGTTCTCGACATCGAAATCCCAGCCCCAGCCCACATAGTTAGCTAATCCTTTAAGATACCAGTCGGGCAGATTGATCATTGAAGAACTTGAAACCCTTTCCTTGACTTCTGCATTATAAAGCATTTCATTTACAAGAACCTCAGTGATGGCTGTGGCTATCTGTTTTTTGAAGGCAATATAATCTTCTTCGTAGTAAAGCGATATCTTGTTTGTTATCAGCCTACTATAGCCCCCTGTGTTATAATTGTCATCATCAAATGTTACCAGTCCTATATTTGATTGTTTGTATTCGGCATTCTTGTTATGAATTATAAAAATAAGGCGTTTTTCAAGGGAATAGTCGAAAAAGTCTTCTATTTCTTCCAGTTTATCTGTTACATAATCAGCTGTAAACTTTGCCAGATCGCGTCCGAACTCATTGAAGTAAATGTCAAAATCATCAAATCTGTAGAATGTCCAGTAATAGTCATAATACTGCACCCTGTTCTTGCCAAATTTCATCTGGTGGCCATTATAGAACTGGCCATAGCCATTTAGGTAACATAAGCAGGCCAGAGCGATAATTATCAGCCTCGGGGTCTTTTTCATACTTGTATCACTCATTGGATCCAATAGATTATTGGCGGCAAATTTTGTTCCAACAGTTAATCTTTCAGAAGCAAAACTAACGATATTATGGTTTAAATTACCGAAAAAATTTAAACTTTATTAATTTTGTTCCGTTAAACAGATTAATTTTTACGGTCTGATTTTCGTTAATTTTGTTATGCAACCTTTTTTACAACATAAGAGTTATAATAAAAAACAAGAGAATAAATATATTTAGTATATTTCTAACAAAAATATTTAAGTTAATATGAAGAAAATAGCATTCATAATTCCGGTCATTTTTTTAAGTGTGTCTTTGTTTGCACAGCCGGTATTGAAGCTTTCAGAGACCACTCATGATTTCGGGAAGTTCAAGGAAGAAGCAGGCAGGCAAACATTTGATTTTACTGTAACAAATTCGGGCAATACCCCTTTGATTATTCAGAACATTGTAGCATCGTGTGGATGCACTCTCCCTGAATGGTCCAGACAACCCATTCCCCCTGGAGGTAAGGGTACTATTAAAGCTATTTACGATCCCAGGAACAGACCCGGTGCTTTCAATAAAACTCTGGCTGTTTACACTAACGGAAAGCCTGAAGTTACTGTTCTGACTCTGAAAGGAGAAGTGATCCCAAGAGAAAAGACTCTTGATGAATTATTTACTTATCCTGTGAGTTCAATACGTTTTGAAAGCAATCATCTTGCTTTTACAAATGTAAAGAAAACCCAGAAGAAGATAAGGGTAATGAAAGTGGTCAATACATCAGATGAACCGGTTAAAATTGGTTTCGAGAGGATCCCCGCCCATTTAACACTGAAAGCTAATCCTGAAGTCCTTAAGCCCGGGCAGCAAGGTATTATTGAAGGTACTTATGATGCAACAAAGAATAATTCATGGGGACATGTCAGTGACATGGTGAGAGTTGTACTTAACGGAAATGTTGAGCAGAATTCTTATTATTATGTCTCAGCCAACCTTGTTGAGGATTTTTCAAGCCTTACAAGAGAAGATATGGAGAATGCCCCTGTTTTCAAACCGGCTGTTACAACGGTCAATCTTGGCAAAATGCAGGGTAGTACTCAGAAAGAAGTTGAATTTAAGTTTACCAATGAAGGTAAGTCCGATCTGATAATAAGGCATTTGCGTTCGACATGCGGATGTACAGCCATTCAGCAGGGACTGCAGGGTGTTGGAATTAAACCGGGTCAGTCAGCTTCAATCAAAGCAGTTTTCAACTCCGGAGCTTACAAGGGCAGGGTTACAAAAGCAATATATGTATATACCAATGATCCAAAAAATTCAGAAGTTGTTTTGATGCTCAATGCAGAAGTTGAGCAGCTGGCAGCATCAAAATAGGATCTTATATAAGAGTTTTTTAATTAAGACAGGGTACCGGCAAACAAACTGGTGCCCTTTTTGTTACTTTTACATTATCAACTCTGATATTATGCAGGAGAAGCCACAGAAAAAAACAGTCAGAAGAGAAGAAGAGTCTGGTCTGCCACTCAGTGTAAATCCTTTCATAATAAATAGCAGGAAGAGGAAGCCCGCCGTTCATTATTCTTCGGGAGATTTGATTTCAGGCATAATGTCCGGTGACAGGATCCTCCTCAGTCAGGCTATCACCCTGTCTGAGAGCACACTGAAGGAGCACAGGGAAATAATAATGGAAGTTATTGAGGGATGTATCCCATATAGTGGCAAATCCATCAGAGTAGGTATTTCAGGAATACCGGGAGTAGGAAAAAGTACTTTCATTGAAACACTGGGATCAATAGTAACGGATGAAGGCCGTAAACTGGCAGTGCTTGCTGTTGATCCAAGCAGTACTGTTTCAAAGGGTAGTATAATGGGCGACAAGATAAGGATGGAAAAGATGAGCATTCACCCCGATGTTTTTATCAGACCTTCTCCTTCAGCCGGCCTTCCGGGAGGCGTTGCGGGAAGGACTGGAGAAGCCGTTATAATGTGCGAAGCAGCAGGTTTTAATACAATATTTATTGAAACAGTAGGTGTGGGACAATCAGAAGCAGCAGTTCATTCAATGGTGGATTTCTTTCTCCTTCTTATGATGGCAGGAGCAGGAGATGAAATACAGGGTATAAAAAAAGGTATTCTTGAAATGGCAGATTCAGTTGCTATAACTAAAGCTGATGGCCGGAACGTGAAAACAGCTCAGAAAGCCGCGGAGATACTCAGAAATTCTTTCAGCTTGTTCAGTGTGTGCCAGTCAGGTCTGAAGCCGGAGGTTTTTGTTTGTTCAGCTCATGAGAACATAGGAATGAAGGTAATATGGGAAACAGTAAAAAGTAATGTCTCAATAAGTAAACAGTCGGGTTATTTTGAAGAACGAAGACGGCAACAAGCTGTGGTACGAATGCATGATACCATAATGGAATACCTCAGGGATTCTTTCTACAATAACCAACACATAGCCTCCATTTTACCAGCTGTTGAACAAAAGTTAAAAGAGAACAGAATATCATCATACAGGGCGGCCACGGAAATAATAGATAAATACAGGCAGATTTTATCAGATGACAATAATTCCTATATTTAACAAATGTTTTAAATTACTCATCTTGTTCAATTATAATAACTGACACTAGAATAACTTGCGAAAGAACATCATTTTTTACACAAACAAGAATGATTATTTTTTTAAGGCGGTTCCACGAAAATTAAAAATAAAAAAATAAACGTATGAAAAAACTAGTTTACCTGTTGATCCTGGCAGCTTTTACCGTTGCCTGCAGTACTGAGCCTCACTATGTAATTAAAGCCGATATTGAGGGTGCAGATGATGAGTTGTTTTACCTTCACAGAGTGGTTGACGGAGAGATAGCTGTTATCGATTCTGCTGTCTCCAGTAAGGGTTCATTTAAAATGAAGGGTTCTGTTGATTATCCCGATCTCGTACAGCTTGTAGCCTGGAATAACGGGAGCAGGGTGAATTTTTACCTCGAAAATGCGTCTGTAGAAATTAAAGGAAATATTGATTCATTGGATATTGCTCTGATAACAGGATCAAAGAGTCAGGATGAATATCAGGCTTTTCTTGAAGCTAATAACGCTATAGGTGAAAAAGGCTCGGCCATAAATCAGGAATATCAGGTTGCCCGTCAGGTCAATGATACTGAAAAAATGGCACAATATGAAAAAGAATTGGTGGAACTTGAGAAAGAACTTATAAATCTTCAGAAGGATTTTGTCAGGAATAATCCTTCGTCTTATGTAGCTCCTGCAGTTTTAAGGAGTATCACATATTATCTGGAAGCTGATGAGTTGTCTGAACTGGCAAATGGTTTTAATACCGAAGTGTCAGAAGTACCCGTCGTGAAGGAACTGAAAGAGCTGGCTGATGCTATGAAAATAGTATCAGTAGGCCAGAAAGCACCTGATTTCACTATGAACGATGTTAACGGTAATCCTGTCTCCCTGTCTTCCATGATAGGTTCAAAACTCCTGTTAATTGATTTCTGGGCAGGATGGTGTGCTCCATGCCGTCAGGAAAATCCCAACCTGGTTAAGATATATAGGCAGTACAATAAAAAAGGATTTGATATTTTCGGGGTTTCACTCGATCAGTCCAAAGAAACATGGACAAGTGCTATTGCTGATGATAATATTACATGGACCCAGGTCTCAGACCTTCAGTACTGGAACAATGAAGCTGCACAACTATATATGGTCAGAGCTATACCAGCAAATTTTCTTCTTGATGAAACAGGAACAATAATTGCCAGGAACCTGAGAGGAGACGACCTCCTGATCAAAGTCCGTGAAATTCTGGGAGAGTGATCTGAAAAAATACTTAAGCGGAAACTGTTCAGGATCCTTCCTGAACAGTTTCCTCCATTATAAAACCTGTGCCTCTGACAGTACGAATATCAATATTCTTATCTTCCGATATGTATTTCCTTAATCTGCTTATAAATACATCCATACTTCTCCCGAGAAAATAATCATCCTCTCCCCATATTTCTGTTAAAATATCTTCTCTGGCAAGTACTTTGTTCTTGTTGATAATAAAATATTTGAGAAGCTGTGCTTCTTTAAGTGTGAGTTTTTCTTTGGTATTACCACAGCTAAGCTCAAGGGTATTGAAATTGAGAACAGTGGATGATATCTTGAAAACATCATTTGATGATGAATAAGCTCGTTTCAGAATATTGTTTATCCTGAGAATGAGAACATCAGGATCAAATGGTTTTGTTATGTAATCGTCCGCACCTATAGTAAGACCTTTTACGATATCTTCCTTAAGACTTTTGGCTGTGAGATATATGAGTGGAATGTCAGGATCAGTCTCTTTGATTTTTTTACCAAGAGTGAAACCGTCCATCTCGGGCATCATGACATCAAGAACGCAAATATCGGGTTTCTCATTATTGTAACATTCCCATGCTTCTTTACCATCGCGGGCCAGTGTTACATCATAACCGTTAATTGAAACATATTGAGACAGGATATTTCCAAAATCCCTGTCATCTTCAGCTAGAAGAACTTTCATACTCAGTCTGGTTTTTATAAGGTATTATTACTGTAAATATACTGCCTTTTCCGGGTTTACTTGACAGAATAACATCGCCTCCATGAGCTGTGGCTATTTTCTTTACGTAATATAAGCCGAGTCCCAGCCCTTTGTATTTATGAATGTTTCCGGAAGAAGCACGGTAAAACTTGTCAAACACACGCTTCTGATCATTTCTGCTGATACCTATTCCGTTATCTGTTAGACGAATAATAATATTATTATCCTCAACATAACCTTCAATTTTTATTACAGGATCCTTTTCACAGTATTTTACGGAATTCGAAAGCAGATTATTTATCATGGTTGTGAAATATACTGTGTCAATTTCAGGTTTAATACCTTTGAAATCATAATTCTGTGTCACAGCAGCCGTATCACCTGATCCATTCTTAAAACAATCAACTATGTCATGCATAAGAGACTCAATGTCAACTTGTTTTTTGCTGAGTTCAAATTGTGTCCGCTCCCACATACTTATTTCAAGTATCATATTTATTAATTGGTTGAGATGAACACTTTGTTTACCTATCAGTCTGGCTGTTTCAACTATTTTAGAATCATCTTTCCTTATTTTTTCTATTTCAAGGGTTTTCCCTGCCACAGTTATTGTTGCCAGCGGTGTTTTCAGCTCGTGAGTCATATTATTAATGAAATCCGTTTTAAGATTGGATAATCTCTTTTCCTGCATAAGATTTCTGTAGGTAAAGAGAAAAATGGTCATAACAATAAGAATGCTTATTATACTTGTTGCAAGAGATGCTGATGTTTCCCGGAGGATCATTTTCTGTTTATCGGAAAAATCGATATAGTATTCAAAGAAAAGAACATAATAGTTATCCATCAGGGCATAACGGTATACCAGTATGCTGGACTTTGAATAGTTGTCAGGCGGAGATGATGACTGACTCCTTTCGGTAAGGCGTTGAGTCCTGAAGAATTCATCCTGAAAAATATGGACCGTGTCCATGTCTATAAGGTCAAGACTGATTATTTCAATTCTGTGCTTAAAATCATCTTCGTAGCCTTGTCGCCTGAAATAATCTGTAAGATAAACAGACAGATCCTGTTCTGTATTAAGTGTATATGAAAAAAAATCAAAGATCTCCTGTTTCTTGTTTTCCAGTTCCAGACTGTCTGTTATGGAAGCTAATTCATTAATTACTACTTCCGAATAATTATCAAGGATGAATCTTACCGTGTCGTAGACATCAACAGATCTGCGCATACGCATGGAGCCGATTGCATCCTGAGAGTTTGACCTGTACCTAAGTGAAAGCATTTCATCTTTTTGGTTCCATACCTCTCTGATAATAAAGAACTGAGCTGTGATCAGGACTATTATTGCGAAGATGCCAAGCATCAGGATAGGATTCCTCTTTATCATTTTATGTTTTGTTTTTCATCAAATGTATTAACTTTTTCGGATAAGGAGGGCCAGAAAATCATAACATTAACCCTGCATTAACCCTTTGTTAACAAAAGAATGATAAAAACGGCATTACCTTTGAATCAGGATAATAAAAAGAAAAAGTTATGAAAAATAAATATATCATATTAAAGATTTTTACCCTTATTTCGCTTTTCTTATTTATGCCTGTTGTAAACGCTCAGGAGAAATCGAAAGAAGAAAAAGAGAGGGAGTTAAAAATGCAGGAGGCTATCATGGAGCATAAGAAAGCCATGTCTGAGTTGCGAAAGAACGAGAAAGAAATCTCGGAAGCAATTGAAAAACTGCAGGAGGAGCATAAGAAAGATTTTGAAGAACTGATGAAAGATTTTAATGATAAATTCAGTGATCCTGATCAGATGAAGAGGTTCTTCAGGGGGAGTGGCGAGCCGGACAGAAACTGGCAACAGGTTCCGGGACAGCCGGCGCCTTTTTCAACTCCCGGCTTCGATTATTTTAATGGGTTTAATTTTAATGCCCAGCGGACTTCCTGGGAATTTTCAAAATCATTGAATAAGAATTCTTTCTCCAGGGATTATGTTTTAGATGTCGATCCCACAGTAAAAAATGTTGTTATGGCTGTTTTTGGTGATTGCAGCGATGGAGAGATTAATATAAAAATAGTAATGCCCGACGGAAAAGTATATGCTGACATAATCATTGACGAATTTGGCAATCTTAACTGGAGAAAATCATTTAACATTTCAGAAACAGAAAACCAGGATAAAATAGGAGCATGGAGGTATGAGATCAAATCGACCGAAGCTACCGGATATTTCAGGATATCTCTTCAGGCAAACTAGATATTATAGTAGTAGGTTGATTTTTTATTACGTTGAAAGCGGGGTTGGTACGTGGGGTTCCGGCTCCGTTTTCATTTTGATACCGCAGTGGCACGGCCCCCTTTTACACTTTCAACACTGACAGTATATTTTTTTCCACCTTTGACTATCCATTTGAGATTTATTTTCTGATATCCTTTTATATTTTGTATCTCCATACGATGAGGATCCTTTTTCTGTTCAACACATATATTACGTTCGATATCTTCCACAATCATACCTGCAATGACTGTTCCGCCTTCCAGAAAAATGTAATCAGGAGGATCAATTTTGTATTTCTGGTTAGTAGCATAATGAGTTGGAAGCATCTTGCTGTTATATACTGTTGCGGTAACTTCATTGAGACTCCCACTTAGTTTTCTGACTTTTATATCCTGTATCTCAAGTTTTGATGACTGATAAGCATTGTAAATACAAAAGGCAGCATTACGATGGGCATCTGATTCCAGGAGGAAACCGGGATGTAATCTTCCTGCATTTTTACTGAAGCCTCCTATTTCCACTTCTCCGTATACCGGATGATTAACTTTTTGCCATGGAATGAAAGAGTCTTCAAAGAGGAGGAGCTTGTCAAATTGATAACTATCGGTATCCGATTCATCATAAAACATAAGATAATTGTTCCATAACTCGTTGGACCATACATAACAACCCATTGCACCATGCCACCAGTCCAGCTCTCCTCCATAAACAGTATCCGGCCAGAACAGAAATCAGGATTTTTAGAATAAATTTCATGGTTTTGAAAATATTTATTTTGGTGAATGGGGAAACACCATTTTCTTTATTTGATTATTATCAATATTCTGTAAAAATATAATTCACATTTTTTCATTTATAAGAAAATAATGTCAGATCGCTCATCTCAATCCCATAAGTGGGATATGTTATATGTGATAAAAGAATTACTATTTTCTATTTTTGGAATTGTTTTCCAAAAAATAAACTATATTATTTTATATGCAACGGTTTAGTCAATTGTGATGGTAAATGTTAAATTTGTAATTATCAGGAGGGATTGTCCGGTATCGTGAAAAGGTCGTTGTTTATGTTGATGACCATTGTCTCAACAGGGATGAATTAAATTATTCATATTAAGATAATCAGTTTTAAGCATATATCTGAAACAATGTTTCAGGAAATGAACAGATCAGGGCAAAAGTTGTTATTATACAAAGAGATCATGGAAGGATGAGCTGTTGTTTTATATTTTTTGCTGATGGATACCTGAGATAATGAAGTCATCATCAGGAGAAATCTTTCCGCAACACGATTAAGATACAGATATTCAATTTATAATATAATAAGTCACACAATTACATATATCTATTGATCAATAACTATTTACGAATATGGATTACGATCTCATTATAATAGGCAGCGGTCCCGGTGGTTATGCAGCTGCAATCAGGGCTTCACAGTTAAAGATGGAAGTGGCGGTAATAGAGAAATCGGAACTTGGTGGAGTTTGTCTTAACTGGGGATGTATCCCTACAAAATCCTTATTGAAAAGTGCTCAGGTACTAAGCTATATCAGACATGCTTCTGATTACGGAGTTTCACTTGAAGGAGAGATAAAAGCCGATTTTGGGGCTATTATTGCCCGCAGTCGTAGTGTAGCCGAAAAAATGAGTAAAGGGGTTCAGTTTTTATTCAGGAAAAATGGCATAACACATATTCAGGGTTTCGGCCGTCTATCCGGCAGTAATTCTGTTGAGGTGGAAGATCATAATGGTAAGAAGAGTTCATATACGGCAAAAAACATAATCCTGGCTACCGGGGCAAAAGCAAAAGACATACCTGCTATTAAGCAGGATGGAATTAAGATTATCAGTTACAGGGAAGCAATGGTATTGAAGGATCAGCCACATTCGATGGTAATTGTTGGAGCAGGGGCTATCGGTACTGAATTTGCAGATTTCTTTCATACTATAGGTACTGAGGTCACACTCATAGAATTACTTCCCCGGATAATTCCCAATGAAGATGAAGAGATCTCAAAACAACTTGAGAGATCTTTTAAGAAAAAGAAGATGAAAATAATGACGGGGTCTTCGGTTGAATCGGTTGATACATCCGGAGATAAATGCCTTGTAACAGTTAAAACACCTGATAAGACAGAGACCCTCACTGTCGATATAGTCTTATCAGCCAGTGGAGTGACTCCGAATACTGAGGGTATGGGACTTGAGGAGACGGGAGTAAAGACAGAGAAAGGGAAGGTTGAAGTGGATGATTTCTACAAAACATCAATACCTTCTGTTTATGCAATAGGAGATATAGTTCATGGTCCTGCACTTGCTCATGTTGCTTCAGCAGAGGGAATAGCATGTGTTGAAAAGATCGCAGGCTTGTCAGTTAAGCCTATTGACTACAATAATATACCTTCCTGTATATATACCAGTCCGGAAGTTGCGTCAACAGGTATGACTGAAGCAGCTGCAAAAGAGGCCGGTTATGATATCAGGGTAGGTAAGTTTCCTTTTACAGCCTCAGGAAAAGCCAATGCCGCCGGATCAAAGGAGGGGTTTGTAAAACTCATTTTTGATTCCAGGTATGGAGAACTTTTAGGAGCACATATGATAGGAGATAATGTAACAGAAATGATATCTGAAATTGTTGTTGCCAGAAACCTTGAAACTACTGCTCATGAAATAATTAAATCGGTCCATCCGCATCCTACTTTTTCGGAAGCAATCATGGAAGCAGCCGCAGCCGCATATGATGAGGGTATTAATGTTTAATCCTCCTTTTGCGCTGTTTCAGTAAGCAACCTTTCGTAACTTTTTTTCATCAATCTTATGTCAGTGTTGTAGGATTTAAGACAATTTGTTTGTATTTTTATATCAATCATTAAGGTTATTAACCTTGCCAGATATCAAAAATATAATAAGTGGTTGTCTTAATGGTAACAGGAGAGACCAGGAACTCCTTTACAGACGGCATTCAGCGAAATTATATGCCGTATGCCTGCAATATTCCGGTAATGATGAAGAGGCAAGGGATATCCTGCAGGAAGGATTCATCAAAATTTTTGCAAATCTCAATCATTACAAGTTTGAAGGTTCTTTTGAAGGATGGATGCGGAGAATAATGGTGAATACCGCTCTTGAGAGATACAGGGGCAAATATAACCTATACCGCGTGGATGATATTGAAGCTCTTCAGGAGTTTGGTGCAGAGCCTGATAGTGAGGATTATGCAGGGCTTGAGGCATCGGATCTCCTTGAGATTATAAGGGAATTGCCTCCTAAATACAGGATGGTCTTTAACCTTTATGCTATTGAAGGATATTCTCATAAGGAGATAAGCAAAATGGTCAATATTTCCGAGGGAACATCCAAATCGAACCTGTCACGGGCTAGAATAATCCTCCAGAGGAGAGTCAGCTCTTATACAGGGATTAAGAAAAAAGTATCCAATGGATAGGCAGGAAGCAAATATAGATTTATTATTTCGTAACGGACTTAAAGATCATGAAGTCCTGCCACCAAATGATGTCTGGAATACATTGCAGCCACTTGTCAACAGACCTGACAGACTTTTAATCATTTTAAGATCAGCTGCCATGATAGCTGTACTTGTTTCTCTTGGATTGCTTATCATGAGATACAGCAGGCAATTACCGGTCAGTTACGGAGATAATATGACCAATACACTTCAGGAATCAGATAATCCTGTTATTAATACAGCTGATTACCAGTATTTTTCTTCCACCAGAAAATCCTCCGATGCAGATTTGATTGCAGATGCATCTTTTCAAGACAATACGAAGCAGCCAATACCTGCTGTTAATGATGGTGTAAAAAGGACAGAAAGGATCATTTTTCAGGGATTATCTGAAATCAGGCCTCCTGTAAATATTTCAGGTCCGGCGAAAAAAGAAGTGCCATCACCCGAAAATAATACAGATTTTTTACTGAATCAATTTGAGAATTCAAATATTTCAGGACCGGTAGGTGATCCCGGACCTAAAACACGCAAATGGACCATTGCAGCACTGGCTTCTCCGGCTTATTATTCCAGGTTCATCTCCGGCAATGAGGGTATCGCTTCAGCCATGACAACAGGGCAACAACCAGCTTTTTCTTATTCCGGTGGTGTAGCAGTATCCTATAAAATAAACAAAAGATTAAGCGTACAGTCCGGTCTCTATTACTCCTCTGTGGGCCAGGATCTTTCAGGAATCTCAACCTATGGAGGTTTTCAGCAGTATGATTATACCAAAGGTGACCCTAATTTTTCAGTAAGAACTGCTAATGGCGTGGTAAAGACACATAATTCGGATGTATTTCTTGTTGATAATATTGCAGCTAACAGAATTCTTACAAGATATACCAACGATGTATTCGATCCTGCAAAAGCCAATCTCACATATCTCAATAATTCTCTCCATCAGAGCTTTGCTTATCTTGAACTACCTTTTGTCCTTAGATACAAACTTGTTGATAAAACATTGGATTTTAATCTGATAGGAGGAGTATCTTCTAATTTCCTGGTTAACAATTCTGTCTACACATCCTATGAGGGACGCAGATATGAAATTGGAGAAACAGAAGGTCTTAATTTAATTTCATTCAGCAGTTCTTTCGGAATGGGTATGGAGTATAATCTTTCAAATAACCTGTCCTTTAATCTCGAACCTACTTTCAGATATTACATTAATCCAGTCAGTTCTGTGGAAGGCATAAAAATACACCCCTATTCATTTGGTGTCTTTTCAGGGATTACATATAAATTCTGATAGTACCTTTTCCCTTTTGTAATTATTCCTCATTTTGACTCTGACAAATTTACTTATAAGGGTTAAAAATATTACCTTTGCACTTTGTTTTTAACTATGCTTTATTATGACTAAACCTTACAGGAGGACACTGCTTGCATCAGTTATCCTGATAAGCGCCGTGATTTTCATGTTTTCCATACTGATTGGGAACAAAGGATTCAGTGCTGCCGGACCGGAACATAATTTAAGTGATACTGTCAGCTCAAATATGCCATACAAGCTGCCCGGGAAAATGACATTCGCCGGAGAAGAAGTCCCCTTGCATAATTTTGATACCTGGGAGAGTCTTGACCGTGAATTATTAACCAGTGCATTCCGTCATTCCTCGACAATCCTGATAGTCAAGAAGGCTAATAGATATTTTCCTGTTATAGAAGAGATTCTTGCAGAAAATAATATCCCTGATGACTTAAAATATATGGTAGCTGCCGAGAGTGAATTTTCTAATGTTATTTCTCCGGCTGGTGCTACAGGTTTCTGGCAGATAATGAAAGCCACAGGGAGAGAAGCCGGAATGGAGATTAATGAGGAGGTGGATGAGAGATATCATCTTGAAAAATCAACTCAGTTCGCTTGCGATTATCTGAAGAAGTCATATGAAAAATATGGTAGCTGGACTCTCGCAGCTGCATCCTATAACGGCGGAAGAAACGGTATTGAAGAACAGATGAGAATACAGAATCAGAACAATTATTATGATCTTCTTCTGAATGAAGAAACTGCCCGTTATATCTTCAGGGTAGTGGCTTACAAACTTGTAATATCTGATCCTTCAGAGTATGGCTTTACCATTAGCAGGGATGAGCTGTATCCTGAACTGGAGTATTTCGAAGTAGAAGTTGATACTACAGTGAGTAATTTTGCTCATTTTGCTGATTATTTCGGTACTAATTACAAATTATTGAAATTACTTAACCCCTGGCTCAGAAAACCTTATCTGACGAACCGTCAGAACAGGAAATACGTTATCAAGATCCCGGCTCACGGGATGAGGAACAACATCGGTAAGCAACTAACATACTGATTGACTGACAGTATAGATAAGATGAGTGAAGAAATCCAGGTTCTGGGAGCCAGGGTCCATAATCTGAAGGATATTGATGTCATTATCCCACGTAACAGACTTGTCGTTATTACCGGCCTTAGCGGAAGCGGGAAATCATCACTGGCTTTCGACACAATATATGCTGAAGGACAACGCAGGTATATGGAAACCTTGTCGTCGTATGCCCGTCAATTTCTCGGTAGTATGGAACGCCCCGATGTCGATAAGATAACAGGGCTGAGCCCGGTGATTTCAATAGAGCAAAAGAGCACGAACAAAAACCCCCGGTCAACAGTCGGAACCATAACTGAGATATATGATTTTCTCAGGTTACTGTATGCCAGGGCAGGAGAGGCCTGGTCTTATGCCTCCGGTGAAAAAATGGTTAAATACACCGATGACCAGATTATTGAGTTGGTAAAGACCCGTTTTGCCGGGAAAAAGGTATTTTTTCTCGCTCCTCTGGTAAAAGGACGTAAAGGGCATTATAAGGAACTTTTTGAGCAACTCAGAAGAAAAGGTTATCTGTCAGTGAGAATTGACGGAGAGATAAGGCAGATCATACCCGGTTTGAAACTTGACCGGTATAAAAATCATTATATAGAACTTGTAATAGATAAATTCATTACCGGAGATGTAAGCGATAAAAGAATGTCTGATTCTGTGAAAACAGCTCTTGATCAGGGAGATAGTATAATGATTGTTCTTGATCTCGAGTCAAATGAACCCAGATACTTTAGTCGTAATCTGATGTGTCCTGTGACGGGTCTGTCTTATAGTGAACCTGCCCCTCATACATTTTCCTTTAACTCACCCCAGGGAGCATGCCCCCATTGTAACGGACTGGGAGAAGTGTCTTCAATAGATGAGAAAAAACTGATACCCGACACGGATCTTAGCATAAGAAAAGGAGGCATAGAGCCACTGGGAAAATACAAAAACACATGGATCTTCTGGCAGATAGAAGCTATTGCAGAAAAAAACGGTTTTACTCTTGATACTCCCATAAAAGAGATACCTCCTGATACTTTTAAAAAAGTACTGTATGGCTCCGATGAGATACTTAAGTTATCAAATACTCCGTTGGGAATGACTTCAAATTATTCCCTCACATTTGAGGGAGTGGTTAACTATGTCGGGAATATGGAGATAGTTAATGGAAAAAGGAACGGAACAAAACTCAGGGATCAGTATATTCAGTATTCTGTTTGTCCCGAGTGTAAGGGTAAAAGGTTGAAAAAAGAAGCTCTCTGGTACAGAATCGATGGCAGGAATATTGGCGAATTGTCACAAATGGATGTGAGAGAATTGCATAATTTCCTTCAGGGTATAGAAGAAAGGATGAGTCCGAGACAACAAAAAATTGCTTCAGAGATATTAAAAGAGATCAGATCAAGACTGGGTTTCCTTCTTGATGTAGGTCTTGATTACCTCTCACTAAACAGAGGTGCCCGGACTCTTTCCGGAGGAGAAAGCCAGAGGATACGGCTGGCTACACAGATAGGGTCTAAACTGGTAAATGTACTTTATATACTGGATGAACCCAGCATCGGCCTTCATCAGAGAGATAACAGACGCCTTATTGAAGCACTAAAAAAACTAAGGGATTCAGGTAATTCAATTATTGTTGTTGAGCACGACAAAGAGATGATGCTGTCGGCTGATCATATCATTGACATGGGGCCCGGTGCAGGTATTCATGGCGGATTGCTAGTAGCTCAGGGAAGCCCCCAAGATATCTTGGAAGCAAATACTCTTACTTCGGCCTACCTTAATAAGACAAAAAAATTCAATATCCCTGAAACCCGAAGAACAGGTAATGGTAAATTTTTGGGTCTTTACGGAGCAACAGGACACAATCTGAAAAATGCAGATCTGATCATACCTCTTGGAACCTTAATCTGTGTTACAGGTGTTTCGGGTAGTGGAAAATCATCTCTCATTAACCAGACTCTTCATCCTGTTTTAGCCAGGCGTTTTCATAATTCCGGAAAACAGTATCTTCCTTTCAGAGAGATAAGCGGAATTGAGAATGTAGATAAGGTAATAGAAATTGATCAGTCTCCCATAGGTCGTACCCCTAGGTCAAATCCCGCAACTTATACAGGTGTTTTTACAGATATCAGGAAACTTTTTGAACAGACGACTGAGGCAAAGATCCGGGGTTTCAGCGCAGGCAGGTTCTCTTTCAATGTAAAAGGAGGTCGTTGTGAAGGGTGTCAGGGAGCCGGTGTTAAAACTATTGAGATGAATTTTCTTCCCGATGTATTTGTCACATGCACTGAATGTAACGGGAAAAGATATAACCGCGAAACACTTGAGGTGAAATTTAAAGGACAGTCTGTCAGTGATGTATTGGATATGACGGTGAATATGGCTGTTGATTTCTTTGAGAATATCCCTTCTATATATCATAAAATAAAAACAATGAAAGATGTGGGTTTAGGGTATATCAGACTGGGTCAGCAATCAACCACACTTTCCGGTGGAGAGGCTCAGAGAGTGAAACTGGCGACAGAACTCGCCAGACGGGATACCGGAAAGACACTCTATATACTCGATGAACCGACTACAGGCCTTCATTTTGAAGATGTCAGGGTATTGCTTGAAGTGTTGAATAAACTGGTAGACAGAGGAAACACAGTGATAGTGATTGAACATAACATGGATGTCATTAAAATGGCCGATTATGTTGTTGACCTTGGAAAAGAGGGAGGCATGAAGGGTGGTGAAGTTATTTTTTCAGGTACACCCGAAGAACTGGCTCTTTGCAACAATAGCTATACCGGATTATTTCTAAGATCAGAATTGCCGGCATTGGAAAATAAGTATATTTGATTTTTAATTTTTTATAACATGGGTAAACACGATAAACCAGCGGATCTAATAAAAGATGCATTTAAGGAGAAAACATGGCATGAAATTCATACAACCGAATCCTGGAGAGTATTCAAAATCATTTCAGAACTTGTGGAAGGTTTTGAAAAACTGGCACGTATAGGTCCCTGTGTCTCAATATTCGGTTCGGCAAGAACACATCATAATAATAAATATTATCGCCTGGCAGAGGATATAGCTTTAAAGCTTACACAAAAAGGTTATGGGGTTATCACAGGAGGAGGACCCGGAATAATGGAAGCTGCAAATAAAGGTGCAAAAAAAGGAAAAGGAAAATCAGTAGGCATAAATATTGATCTCCCTTTTGAACAAAGCCACAATGGTTATATTGATGCAGATAAACTGATAACCTTCGATCATTTCTTCGTCAGAAAGGTAATGTTTATGAAATATGCACAGGGATTCATTGTATTACCAGGCGGATTTGGAACATTTGATGAACTCTTTGAAGCTATTACCCTGATCCAGACCAAGAAAATAGGAAAATTCCCTATTGTACTTGTCGGAGTGAAATATTGGAAGGGACTTGTTGATTGGATCAGGGAAGAGATGTTGGCCTCCGGACGAAATATATCTCCGGAAGATATGAATCTTTTTACTTTAGTTGATACTTCAGATGAGGCTGTTGATGTGATCGTCAAATTCTACTCAAGATATCTGCTGAGTCCGAATTTCTGATTACCCTGCTATTTTTTTCTTAGACGGTCCAGCTCCCTTTCGGAGTCCTTTTTCTTTATTGACTGACGCTTGTCATATTCTTTTTTGCCCTTTGATACAGCTATCTCAGCCTTGGCAAGGCCACGATCATTGAGAAATACTTTTGTAACAATTATTGTCAGGCCTGATTCTTTAATTTTTCTTTCAATTTTTCTCAGTTCCCGCTTTGTTAGTAGCATCTTGCGTTCCCGCAAAGGATCATGATTATTAAGGTTCCCCCACCAGTATTCAGCAATGTGCATACCCTTTAAGAATAGCTCTCCTTCCCTGAAAAAACAATAGGAATCAGCAAGAGCAGCCTTTCCAAGGCGTATTGATTTTATTTCGGTGCCAGTCAGCTGAATACCTGCAATATACTTATCAAGGAACTCGTAATCATAAGAGGCCTTTTTATTCTTTATTACTATATTTCCAGTCTTGCTTTTCAAAAGTTTGGCAAAAATCATAAATATTAGTGGCAAAAATAGGTAAATTTACGCTAATTAGCCTGTAATCTCATTACCTTATTATATGTTAACGGAGGATGATATCAAATATGATATGCTTGTAGTGACGGGACCTACGGCATCAGGGAAGACATCTCTTGCTGTTGCTCTTGCAGGCCGGCTCAATGGAGAGATAATCAGTGCCGATTCACGTCAGGTGTACAGAGGCATGGATATTGGAACAGGGAAAGATTTCCATGAATATATCACACCTGAAAGGCATATCAGGTATCATCTGATAGATATAGTTGATCCGGGTTATAAATATAATCTGTTTGAATATCAGAGAGATTTCATTGCAACCTTCAAAATGCTGAAAAAGGCAAATATATTTCCTGTTGTGTGCGGTGGCTCAGGTATGTATCTTGACAGTGTGGTAAGAGCTTATGAGATTATGGAAGTGCAGCCAGACATTGGATTGAGAGCACAGCTTGAAAAGAAATCCATGGAAGAGTTGATAAAAATATTGAAGACATATAAAAATTTGCATAATTCAACTGATATTGATACAAAAAAACGGGTTATCAGAGCCATTGAAATAGAACAGTCCAGACGGTTAAAAACACGAAAAATGTCGAGGATGCCTGTACTTAAACCTCTTGTTGTAGGTATCATGACAGACCGTGAAGAGAGGAGGAGAAGGATCAGTGAACGACTCAAAAGAAGGCTGGCGTCGGGAATGATAGATGAGGTAAAAGGATTACTGGATAAGGGTGTACCGGAAGAAATTCTTCTTTACTATGGACTTGAATATAAATATATAACACTGTATCTCACCGGCAAAATGGAATATAATGAAATGAAAAGATCTCTTGAGATTGCAATACATCAGTTTGCAAAGAGACAGATGACATGGTTCAGGGGTATGGGAAAAAAAGGGATTGTTATTCATTGGATAGAAGAAAAAATCCCTAAGGAACAAAAAGTAAAAACAGTTATTGAATTACTGGCACAATGATATTATTCAGGAAAGAACGGATACAAGGACAGGTTCTCCTGTCCGGCTCCATGTCCGTTTAAAAGCTATGATTTTATATAGACATCCCTTAGAGTTAACAATTTCCTGCACGTCTGTAAACGTTTAGCTCTTACATATCTTTATTATTGTTTGTACAATTTCTGAAAAATCATGTTCCTGTCATATATGTTTCGAGCCATTCAAAAAACTCTCTTTGCCATATTACTGAATTCTGAGGTTTTAATACCCAGTGAGACTCATCTTCAAAAAACAATAACCTGCTTGGAACATTATTAAGCTGTGCCGCAGTGAATGCTTCCAGACTTTGCGTGTATGGGATTCTGAAATCATTGGCTCCCGTTATAATAAGTATTGGAGTATCCCAACTACCAACATTAAGATGAGGTGAGAACCTGTAGCTTTCCGGAAGATCCCAGTACGGTCCTCCATAATCCCAGTCGGGAAAGAACAGTTCTTCTGTAGCACCATATTCACTGATGAAGTTGAATACACCGCAGTGAGAGATGAAAGCCTGAAACCTTCCGCCATGAATACCTGCAAGATAAAACACTGAATAACCTCCGTAACTTGCGCCAACAGCTCCTACTTTTTCTGTATCAACATAAGGTTCTTTCATCATAACATCTGTGGCATCCAGATAATCCTGCATATTTTTCCCTCCATAATCCCTGGATATCTGTTCTTTCCATTCCTGCCCGAATCCTGCTACACCCCTTCTGTTCGGAGCATAGACAATATATCCTTTTGCTGCCATCATCTGAAAATTCCAGCGGTAAGACCAGAATGGCCCCAGGGTGCTCTGTGGACCTCCGTTACAAAACAGAAGTGCCGGATATTTTTTTGACGGGTCAAAATCAGGAGGATAGACGACCCACATCTGAAGATCCTGTCCATCTCTTGTCTTTATATATTTTTCTTCAAATTGGCCCATCCTGATTGATTCATAGATATTTTCATTAATCCCGCTTATCTGCTTTATCTCTCCGGTACTGATATCTACAGAGGCAATTTCCGGAGCCATGGCGAATGACATAATGTTGACAGCCATTTTTCCTGATTCCAGTTCAAAGGAGTTAATCTCATGATTCCCCTCAGTTACCTTATCTACTCCTTTCCCGTTGATACTCGTTTTAAAGATCTGTGATGTGCCCAGATATGCACAGGTGAAATAGAGATTCTCATTATCAAACCACTTAATATTACCTGTATCAAACTGCCATCCTCTGGTTATCCAGTTACGTTTGCCGGTTTTAATGTCGTAAACGAAAAGTCTGTTAAGGTCTGATTCATAACCGTCTCTTTCCATACTCTGGTACGCAATCTTTGTGCCATCGGGGGAGAAAACGGGACTTCGGTCATATCCTTTGTTCCCTTCACTTATATTTACTTCGTTGCCAGTGCTTACATCGAAAAGAAATATGTCAGAATTGGTACTCCTGGCATAGTCCCTCCCGCTCAATCTCTTTGTTGTGTAGGCAATATGTCTGCCATCAGGGCTCCATGTTATTTCTCCTTCATCAAAGAAAGGAGCAAGAGGTGATTCGAACCTTTGACCTTCCATTATATCCTTTATATTGGTTACACTTTCCCCATTGAAATTGCCGGTAAAAATATGACTGTAGGAATAATCGCTCCAGGAATCCCAGTGTCTGTACATTAAATCGTTTATTATCCTTACCCGGGCATTTGGAAGCTTATGTTTTTCATTGGCAGTTTGTTCAAGCTTAACTCTCCGTGTGAAACAGATCTTATCTCCGGAAGGAGCTATTTTGTAGCTTTCGAAGTCATCCAGACCTTCCACCCAGTTGATGACTGATCCATCAGGATTCATCAGAACCAGTTTCCCTTCATTGTCGACAAAAGCTATTGCTTTGCCATTATTTATCCATTGAGGAGAACTGCCTCCCGCACTTGTCAGTTGTACGGGTTCACCTCCTGAAAGGGCGATACTGAAAATATTTGTTGTAGAGGTTTCCGTATCAAGGTTTGTTGAAGTAACGGTATAAAGAAGAGTAGAACCATCCGGAGAAAGAGTTATGCTTCCTAATCTGTCAAATTTCCATAATACTTCCGGAGTCATAAGACCATCAGCTTTTTCCTTTTCAGTGAGCTGGTTCAAAGAATGTGGTACTGTTATTTCTTGTGTTGATTTATTTTCATTACATGATACAACCAGCACGGCAAGAATCATAATTGCCTGAACAGTAAATAGTTTCATGATTTCCAGGATTATTGATTTTTAAGAGCTTCCTGCACTTTGATTTTAAGTTCTTCGTATAATTCAGGATTGTCTTTCAGTATTTGTTTCACTGCATCGCGACCTTGTCCTATTTTTGTTTCACCATAACTGAACCACGATCCGCTCTTTTTTATTATATTAAAATCAGTGCCAAGATCAATTATCTCTCCGAGTTGAGAGATCCCTTCACCGTAGAGGATGTCAAAGTCGGCTTTTTTGAAAGGTGGAGCCAGTTTATTCTTTACAATCTTCACCCGTGTACGGTTTCCTATGACTTCATCTCCTTCTTTTATCTGGTTTGTTCTCCTGATATCAAGTCTGACAGAAGAATAAAATTTCAGAGCATTTCCTCCTGTTGTTGTTTCCGGATTACCGAACATAATGCCGATCTTTTCTCTCAGCTGATTGATAAAAACGCATGAAGTATTTGTTCTGCTGATGTTTGCAGTCAGTTTTCTTAGGGCCTGTGACATTAATCTTGCCTGGAGTCCCATCTTTGAATCACCCATTTCACCTTCAATCTCTGCTTTTGGTGTCAGTGCTGCAACTGAATCAATTACAATGATGTCGAGAGCTCCTGACCGTATAAGGTTGTCTGTTATCTCAAGAGCCTGTTCTCCGTTATCCGGTTGTGAAATAAGAAGGTTCTCAACATCAACGCCCAGTTTCTGGGCATAATGTCTGTCAAAGGTGTGCTCGGCATCTATTATGGCGGCAATACCACCAGTTTTCTGGGCTTCAGCTATGGCATGTATGGCCAGGGTTGTCTTGCCTGAAGCCTCCGGGCCATATATTTCTATAACACGTCCCCGGGGCAGCCCGCCTATACCCAGTGCCGCATCAAGACTAAGAGATCCTGTAGATATTACCTGTATGTTTTCGATTGCATGATCGCCAAGTTTCATAATAGTACCCTTCCCAAAATCTTTTTCAATTTTACCAAGGGTTACTTCAAGAGCTTTTAGTTTCTCCTGGTTGATAGTCGCTTTTTCTTTGCTCATATTATTGGTGTTATTTGTATAATCTGAATATCTGGTCGGAATGGTTCTTTGTTTCTACTTTGGAAATGATTTTTTCTATAGTCCCTTCTTCATCAATAATGAATGTAGTCCGGACTGTGCCCATAAATGTTTTACCGTAAAGGCTCTTCTGTCTCCAGACTCCATAATCATCAAGTATTTTTTTTGAGGTATCAGCAATAAGGGGAAAAGGCAGGGAATGTTTTTCAGCAAAGCTTTTATGTGATTTTTCCGTATCCATACTGACACCTACTACGGCAAAGCCCTCTTTTAATAAAGTATCATGATTATCACGAAGGTTACAGGCTTCACTGGTACACCCCGGAGTGTTGTCCTTAGGATAGAAAAAAAGAACAAGCTTTTTCCCTTTATAATCACTAAGTCTGATAAGCTGTCCGTTTTGATCTCTGCCTTCAAATGGAGGAGCTTTCATCCCTTCTTTTAATTGATTCATAGATTGTATAATTTTGTAATAAAGGGTAAATTTACGAAGTTTGAGCAGTATTCTGAACAAAAAGTTTTTTTTCTTTTTAACAGTTTATACGCTTGAAATTAAGTAATAATGTGTTATTAAAAAATGTAATCCGGATAATAGTGAGAGAATGTGCTGGCTCGGGTCTGATGATCAGGTTATATTTAATATGTTTTTTGTTCCTCGTGAATCTCTGTATTTATGAGAATAATGTTTTTTCGCAGGAGGTCCGGCCGAAACCTGTGAGGCAAATGTCACTGGAAGCATTTTCGAAGGGTGATTATGCTCAGGCACTGGAGGGTTTCAATGAATTACTTGTTTTATATCCCGGTGACCCGCTGTATAAATACTATGCTGCAGTTTCTCTTGTCAGACTTGAAAGAGATACTGAAAGGGCTGTAATGCTCCTTGATGAAGCCCTCCGGAGCACTTATGCCATCAGAGAAATACCTTCCGATGCATTATTCTGGCTGGGCAGGGCACAACAATTATCCGGCCGTTATACGGATGCTGTTTCGTCTTACGATAAATTCTCAGAGACAGCAGGAAGGAAAACGGCAAGGAAACTGGGAGTTCAAAAATATATTAAAGAGAGTAAAGAAGGTATTGGTAAGACAACTCATGCAGGAGAAACAAAGGAATTGCCGGCACAGAATTATGATCATGAAAGCAGATACCTACCTGAGAGGATACCAGAAAACAGCACTGCGGAAGGCAATTCTGACCTGCTTGTCAGAGAAAGAGAATGTCTTCCCGGAGAGTGTGACAGTATTCTTACTGAAGCCCTTATTTATCAGGCTAAAGCAGATTCAGTACTGAGGCTTGCAGATGAAATCAGAAATAATCCGGATTCAACACAGATCTTATCTGAGACTGAACTGACTGAAAAGCTGACAAAGAATGAGGCTGTAGCTGACAGCTTGCAGAAACAGGCCGATATCAGATATGGCAAAGCTCATTTGGCAATTGAAGAACTTAATAATATACAGAAAGAAAACGGGAACGATGTAACTCTGAAAATCACAGAACCTGAACCCTCAGAAAAGCTTATAAAGGATGTGGAGCTGACTGAAAAGGGAGAACAGTTGAAAAATGAAAAGACAGAGCTCTATCAAAGCTTCAAACTTATTGAAAATCCCGTGTACGATCTTAATGAAAAGATAGTTATCAATCCGGACATACCTGATGGTCTGATATACAGGATTCAGTTGGGTGTCTTTCGTAATGAGGTGACCCCTCCCTTTTTCAAAGGGATAACCCCTGTATATGGTTTTAAACAGGAAGGAGCAGACCTGACGGGTTATTATGCAGGTGTTTTCAGACGAAAAAATGATGCCGGAAAAGCACTCCTTCAGGTCAGGCAGAAAGGATTCAGAGATGCTTTCATTGTCGCTTTCTCAGATGGTAAAGTCATCTCAGCTGACAGAGCAGCTGTTTTGGAGGACGATTGGGGTAAAAAACCCTTTTCCATCAATGATGTCCCGATTGAAGGAACATCACTGGATACTTTGCCTCCGACTTTGTCGTTCAGAGTAGAGATAATGAGGTCACCTAAGCCTGTCGATGAAGAAATGAAGGAAGGATTTGAGAAGATATCGACAGGAAGGGGACTTGATATTTGGCAACTAAATGACGGGACAGTTGTTTATTTAATCGGTAATTTCATTACTTTTGAAAGCGCTGAAGAATATGCAAGTCTTCTGTCCAGAAACGGATATGAAGATGCTAAGGTGGGTGCATGGCTGGGGAAAAAGGAAGTGCCCTTAGAAACAGCCAGACAATTATTTGAGAGACTGGAATGAAACTTACATGAGCAGAAACTCACAAAAGGAAATGATTATTTAATCCATGTAAGTTCCATGCGGCCAATAAAATAATAATTAAATATACGTGTGAAAGAAAAGGCAATACGCAGAAAGAAAAATATAAAGACCGGTGATAAGGTCAGTTTACTGGTTCTTTACAATGATAACTTCAATACATTTGATCATGTCATCAAAGCTCTTGTTGAGGTTTGCGGACATGATTACATACAGGCAGAACAATGTGCCCTGATTGTCCATTACAGAGGAAGTTATGAGATTAAATCAGGCACATCTGAAATACTGGCAGCTATGAGCAGGTCGCTAAATGCCCGTGGTCTGAATTCATTAGTTGTCATCTGATATAATACCCGATCATATCCCTTATTGCCTGCCGGCATACCTGACAAAATCCTTCAGGTGTGTTCATGTTCATGGTACACTCAATAGCCGGACGATAAATACCCTTTGCAGAATATCCTCCACCTTCAAATAACCCTGTTGTGTGTATGTATGTTTCTTCAGAAGGTGTTGGCAGAGGTGTGTCTTCCGGTATCATCATCTTCCATTTACTCTCAAAACTGACAAGAGTTGTGATATTTGGTTCCCATGGTTCTACATCAAGCGGGTAATAATCTTCATAAGCAACATCTTTGGAGTAGTATTCATCAGCCAGCCCGGCAAAAGCATGGCCTAATTCATGTAAAAAGAGATATTCAGCCAGCCTGTTGTCGGAAGTTGTTCCGCTGTAATAATTATATACACCACCACCTCCGTATCGCGGACTGTTGATAAGTATTATAATATTATCATGTGGAACTGTGGCAGCATAATCATTCACTGCTTTGATATCATTAGTCGTAAGATACCGGTCCACATCGAAGGTGTAAAAGGATGAGTTAAGAGCTGTATTTACATATATGTTCTCCCCGGGAACATCAGTCCCTGATTCTTCTGAAACAGCTTCCACCGCCCGTATATTAAATTTATCCTTATACTCATTATAAGGGGCTTCCTTAAATAATATATCAGCCAGCCTCCCGGCATCTTTTCTGAATTTTCCCATTTCCTCCAAGGTATATCCTTCTGCTATTACAACCAGATCGACACAGACAGCAGGATCGCCTGAAATAACTATGTCAGTGACTTTTGCGTCAACAGTTTTTTCCTTTCTTATGAAATAGTTTTCAGGATCAATATATGTTTCATACAAAACGGTAAATGATCCGTTCCTCTCTCTTATGGACAGTACAAATTTTATTTTGTTCTTTGGGAAAGGCATAGTAGCAACTTCATAGAAACTCTTTTCTGTTTTCCTGGCCTCGGGAGTTGATTGCCACTCCTGAAAAAGAGTGCAAAAGCCACGGGAATATATCAGAGTGTTATCAGAAGCATCATATACATCATATTTGAAGTTCCCGTAATCAAAAGGTGGAATAAGCTGGGTTCTGGATCCTGCAAAAAAAGGTTCTTCTTTCATTTCAAGAGGATAGACAACAGTTTTACCGTAGTCTCCCGCAAGCATAAAATCAAAACGGAGAACCTTATCAGTAAAATAATTATCATAATCTATCCGGGCATGTGCTCCGTTGCAAAGGAGCAACAGAAGGATGATATACACTATTCTCATGATGCAAAGTATTATTATATTAGTAAAGCTAAAAATAATAGGTGATTTGCAGATTAATAATTTACCTAAATTTGCCAAAAAAAAATAAATTACCATGGCTGACAGGAATACAAGAATCAGTGACTTTGTCTGGAAAAATCTTAATGAAAAGCAGGTCACGGCCCGAAAGGATGTTTTTTGGGAATCATTGCATGATGCCGGGACAGAGATATGGCTTGATACAGGTGATATAGAGGAAGCTGAGGCTAACTGGACGGCAGAGATGAGTGCTCTGACTACAAATAATACTCTGCTTAACAATGAGATACAGAAAGGGATCTATGATGTTTTTATTTCTGAAGCCAGGAGTCTCGTCAGGGACCTGTCACCGGAAGAACGTGTGAGAGAACTGGCTTTCATTGTCAATGCCCAGCATGGTCTCCGGCTGGCTTTAAAATTCGGAGGAATGGTAAGTGTCGATCTGCATACTTCAACTGCCCGTGATATTATGGGTATTGAATATTATGGAAAACGTTTACATGAGATCTGTCCTGATCAGTTCATTATTAAAGTGCCATTTACTGCTGAAGGGTTAATAGGAGCAAGACGCCTCAAAGAATCAGGTATCAGAGTTAATTTCACTCTTGATTTCAGTGCCAGACAGAATATTCTGGTTACACTTGTTTCAAGACCTGATTACCTGAATGTTTTTCTGGGAAGGATTGGAGCATTTATCAGGGACAATAAGCTGGGTGCCGGCACAGGAGCCGGAGAAATGGCGGTTATTGCATCCCAGAACTGGGTTACTGCATTTTCTTCAAAAAATCCCTGGCAGACAAAGCTGATAGGTGCCAGCCTGAGGCATGAAGAGCAGATTAACCTGCTGGCAGGTACAGATGTTTTGACAATACCTCCTACTATAGCAGCAGCAGCAAAGAAGTCCTTATCAGGAGAATTCGTTTCGAGAATGCATGAAAACTATGAAGTGAGTCTCTATGAATCGGCAAAAGCCGCGCATATCGAAAAGTTCTGGAAAGTGGATGATTGTGTTCTCAATCTGGCAGAAAGACTTGCTTCAAAGATACCTTCAACAGGTATTGAACTAATTCATATTGCTCATGAGGAAGGCTGTGGAGATATGTTTCCCTTATTAAGCAAAGAAGAAAAAAATTATCTCAGAACAGATGGTAAAATACCTGTGTATTCAAGATGGGAGAACAGTATAAAAGAAGGAAAAACGGCAGCCGACAGCCTCCTTACGCTGGCAGGTCTGGAGTCTTTTGCCATAGATCAGGCTATGCTGGATGAAAGGATAAGGAGCCTGATATCTATTTAGCAGATTTTCTCTGCCTTGCAATTTCATATATGAGTATTCCGGCAGCTACGGATACATTAAGAGAGCTGATAGTTCCTACCGTAGGGATATTTACAAGATGATCTGCAATGCTGGTCAATTCGCGGCTGATTCCTTTATCTTCAGATCCGAGAATAAGTGCTAAAGGGCCTGTCATGTCAGTGGCTGATATTTCCTGTCCGCTATTTTCTGCTGAACAGATAACTTTTAATCCTGATTTTCTTAGATATTCAACTGTTCTGACAACAGACCTTTCCCTGCAAACAGGGAGAGTATGCAGGGCTCCGGCAGATGTTTTTATTGCATCAGCCGTTATCCTGGCTGATCCTTTTTCAGGTATCACCAGAGCATGAACTCCCAGCGATTCGGCAGTACGGGAAATAGCCCCGAAATTTCTTACATCGGATATTCCATCAAGAACAATTATAAGAGGGTCTTCACCTCTCTCATAAATCATTGGAAGCAGATTCGAAAGATTCTGATATTCAATAGATGACAGCCAGGCAAGTACTCCCTGGTGGTTCTTTCTAGTGACCAGCTCTATCCTTTCTACAGGTACGATCTGATATACAATATTATGTGTTCGTACCAGAGCCATAAGCTCACGGTATAGTGATCCCTGCAAACCTTGTCTGATAAGCAGACGGTCAAGCTGTTTGCCAGCTTTAATAGCTTCGATCACCGGCCTCAGACCAAAAATACAATCGGATTCTTTTTGCATCAGGTTTATATATCTGCAGGGTTATCAAGCCGGAAGACAATTCCTCTTTTCCAGCTGGCTATAGCCTGTGCCCAGTAGGTGATCAGGCTTTCATTTCTGCTCAGATAATAATCATTATCTGAAAAAACACTGTCTTTCTTTCTGAAAGTGAAATATAAATACTCGTCGCTTACAGTGTATCTGTTGCCCCACCTTGACTTGATGACTGGTTTACGGTAACCCCAGTCTTCTCCGTCAGTGGTCTTATAGACCTTGTCGGGAGGGCCGTAAATAATGTAAATCATACCCCTTTCAGTACGCCAGCCATCTTTGTAGGATGTGAAATAACGATTTGCATATAATACTCTTGTATAATATATCCTTATCAGTTCACGTGATCTTTCAATATTACCTCCACATCCGATCCAGAATTCATCAAGAGCCAGTTTATGCTTTGGTGCATTAAAGAGTGAATCAAGTTCGGCAGGATCAGTAAGATATGCAAGAGGCTCAATCATTATTTCAGGTGTATTCATTTCCGGAAATACAGGCCCCAGATTTAAGAGAGTGTATCCTTCCGTTGTTTCTCTCCCTGTACTTATCTGGTAAATACCTTCATTCGGGAAATTCAGGGGAAGAGTATCAGAGTAGGGAAGAGGTACTATCGTATCCGGCCCATAATCAATAGTCCGTTCCGGAACAATCATTGACGGAGGATCAGGGATTTCGGTAAACCTTCTGTAATATGACACGTAAATTGAATCAGGAGGATGCGTCAGATGTATGAGATTAACAAATTCATCAGGTTTTAATACAGTATTAAAAACCTGTTTGCCGGAAAAATAATCCAATACCCTGAAATTATAACGGTTATCATAAGAAAAAGTGTTGAAAGGTATAAATGTCTGGACTACGTCATTCCGCAACCTGTCAACAATCTTTACCTCAGCTGTGTATTCCATTCCAGGACTTACTTTTAGTGCTATGTTATAGACATATTCTGCTCTGTCTCCTTCTTTTGGTATACTGAGGTTATAAAAGGCAGTATCTGCCAGAATCCTTCTTCCGGTAATATTATACAGTTTTACTGTGATGAGCATCTCTGCCAGCGGTTTTCCCTGAGGATTCGCTTCAGAAAAGAATAGCTGGTCGGAAGGAAACATGACAGACAGATCCGTTACATCATCAGACCGGTTGGAGATATTGTACTGCGGATTAAAGAGATTCTTTGTCGGATTATAAAGATATGATAAGTCCTTAGGATCAAAGGTGACACGTGAGGTTGAACAGGATACAAAAAACAGAAAGATGATAATCATCCCTGGTAAAAAACCGGTTCGGAGGTCCATGCTCTTATAGTCTTTATTGACTGCCATTTATATCTTATTTATCCCTTCTGTCATTTTTTTCCCATTCAATTCTTACCCTGCACAGATCTTTGTTATCGTTGGCTCTGATTAATGAATGGTTAAAGATAGCTGTTTTGCCATTGTTTTCCTCAGATGTCTTTATTACTATTTCGTCTCCAAAAACAGATTCTGCAAGATAATTTATTTCTACGGAAGTTGGAAGATGCCTGATAACGAAATTCAGATCATAGGTATTGTATACCCATTTGAGGTAATTGACATTATTGGTATGCAGATTGACATCAAGATCCCCTATTGCTACTTTAAAAGGAGGGGATATACGACCGTCGTGGGGGAGATCAGGCAGTTTGTCAGCGCTTCTTATAAATTTATTATCAAATTGATTGGTGAAATGATAGCCTTCAGAAATATTGTAAGGCCTTCTTATCTTCTTTGTTGTATGGTCAATGATTAGCCATGATGATGAGGCCATTGCAATAATTTCACCGTTGGGGAAGCGGATATCATAGTTTCTCATTGCAAAGAGTTTGTCTGTACCGGCCGGCCATGTTGTCAGACCTATGGTATCTCCGGGAGAAGGGAAAGAGTTTATTGAAGCATACATTCTGGATAGAACCCATAAATTATTGTTTTTCATCATATCATCTCTTCCATAACCGAGCCTGATAGCATGTTCAGCAGCTATATCCTGCATGTAGTCAAATAATGAATAAAAAACGGCCTTCCCGTCAGGACCTGTTTCATAAACATGAACCCTGTATTGTTTCTCATATTTGTGAATGGAGATATTCATATCTTATTTTGTAAATAAACTTCCACATCCTGAGTATATTGTTCCCATTTCAGCATTTCTTCATAATGACGTTGTTCAAGCTTCCGGTATCTCTCATAGATAAGATCCGTATTCCTTTCAGTATTACCTTCAGTACTTAAAATTCTATTCAGTTCCAACATTTCTTTTTCCATTCTTTCTATTTCAAGCTCAGAGTTCTCGACTCTTTTTCTGAGTTTTCTCAGATTGCGTTCATAGTCTTTCTTCTCCAGGTATTTTTGTTTATTGGATGATATATTTTCCTTATTATCAGGATTTGTATTTTTAATGGTTTTGTCTTTTCTCTCAATTTCTCTCAGATTGCTCATATCTTTTTTTCTCAGGAAATCGTATATTCCTCCAAGATGTTCTTTTAATGAATTATTCCGGAACTCAAAAACCTTACTGGTTATACCGTCAAGGAAGTCACGATCATGTGATACTACAATCAATGTTCCGTCATATTTCAGCAGAGCTTGTTTTAAAATATCTTTAGACCTTATGTCAAGATGGTTTGTAGGTTCATCAAGAAGCAGGAGGTTATAAGGCTCAAGGAGTAATTTGATCAGTGCAAGACGTGATCTTTCACCACCTGAGAGAACTTTTACTTTTTTATCTATATCATCACCCTTAAAAAGGAAGGAGGCCAGCATATCTCTTATACGGGACCTTATTTCTCCTTTAGCTATATAGTCTATGGTATCAAAAACAGTAAGGTCTTCATTAAGCAATTCATCCTGGTTTTGTGCAAAATAACCAATCCTGACATTATGTCCCTTAGTGATGTGTCCTTCATGGTCAAGTTCTCCTGCAATAATTTTTACAAAAGTGGTTTTGCCCTCACCGTTTCTTCCCACAAAGGCAACTTTTTCACCTCTGATCAGTTTAAAATCAACATCCTTTAATACTTGTAACGAACCGTAAGTCTTTGACAATCCTTCTGTCTCAATTACTGTAGTACCTGATCTTGGTGCAGGAGGGAATTTCAGGTTTATTGAACTGATATCTTCTTCGTCAATTTCTATTCTCTCAACCCGGTTCAGCATTTTGATCTTTGATTGTACCTGGACGGCTTTTGTGGCTTTATATCTGAAACGCTCAATGAATTTCTCTGTGTCACCTATCATTTTTTGCTGATTTCTGAAAGCAGCTGTCTGTTGTTCCCTTCTCTCTTTCCGTAATATCACAAATTCAGACCAAGAGACCTTGTAATCATATATTTTCCCGAGGGATATTTCTATTGTCCTGGTAGTTATATTGTTAAGGAAAGCTCTGTCATGTGATACAAGGACAAGCGCTCCGTTGTAAGAAGCAAGGTAATCTTCCAGCCATTGGATTGATTCAATGTCCAGATGGTTTGTTGGTTCGTCCAGAAGAAAAACAGAAGGCTTTTTGAGGAGGATCTTTGCCAGTTCAATCCTCATTCGCCATCCTCCGCTAAGCTCACCGGTCAGTCTTTCAAAATCACTTCTTTTAAAACCAAGACCCAGGAGAGTGCGTTCAGCTTCTGCAAGATAATTATTGCCTCCCAGAATACTGTATCTTTCCTCAATGAAAGCCAGATGATCGCAGAGCCTTAGATAATCTTCAGATTCATAATCTTCTCTTTCTGTAATTTCTTTTCTGCATCTCTCAATTTCTTCAGATAATTCTGTTATTTCCCGGAAACCGGAAACGACCTCATTAATAATTGTTGTGGAGTCCTTTATTCTCATTTGCTGAGGCAGGTAACCGATAGTTATATCTTTCGGCATATCAACCAGACCCGAAGAGGGCAGTTGAAGACCTGCTATGATCCTAAGGAGAGTGGACTTGCCTGAACCGTTTTTTCCTGCCAGACCAATACGGTCCTGATCATTGATAAGAAATGAGATGTTTGTAAGCAGATCAAAGCTGCCGAAAGAAACACAAATATCCTGAAGCGAAATCATCCTGAATAAAATTCATGCAAAGATAAGAAAAGTAAGTAAGGCTTCTTCTGGCCGGATAAATCAATATGATATATCTTTGCAAAGGATAAGTTTGAAGAATAAGGAATACAGATATGGTAATGAGTATTAAAATGAGAAAAAATAGGTTTTTACTGAAGTTGCCCGGGATAATACTAATAGTAATATTTTCAGTAGTATCCTGTAAGAAAGACAGCGAAGAGGAAAAGGCTTATGATTATTTTGTGTCCGGACAGTTGGTTTTTTCATTACCTGCTTCATCTATATCTGCAGTTATTGATAACCTTGATGACCAGTATCCCGGGCTCAACGATATAAAGCCCTATATGACCTCGGGGATCAAGGTTTACAAAATAGTTTATAATACAATTGTTTATGGTAATCCGGTGCAAGTATCCGGACTGATATCTATTCCTGATACGGAGGGGGCATATCCTGTATTGAGTTTTCAGCACGGTACTATAACGGAAAATGTTTATTCTCCAAGTGAATTTCCCTTAGCGTTGGATAATCAGTTGGTTGAGTTTATTGCTTCAATGGGTTTTGTTGTCCTTATCCCCGATTACCCGGGTTTCGGTGAATCAGCTGATATACCACATCCTTACCTTGTGAAAGAACCAACAGTTCAGTCGGTAATTGATTTTTTAAGAACCGCTGAAGAGATCTTTCCTTCTGAGTATCCCGGAACGGAAATAGAAAACGAGTACTATCTGTTGGGTTATTCACAGGGTGGTTGGGCAATTCTGGCCACTCACAGAAAAATGGAACTTGATTTTGCCGGTGAGTTTAATTTATCAGGCAGTGTATGTGGTGCCGGTCCATATAATATTTATGATCTTCTTGCAGAAATACTGGAGTTGCAAGAGTATCCGATGCCATCCTATATTGGTTATATATTAAATTCTTACTCATTTTATGATCAGTTTTCCAATCCGTTAACGGACATCCTTAAAGAGCCTTATGCTTCGGATCTTGTTTCCTTGTATGACGGAAGTATGAGTCTCGGAGAGATTAACAATCATCTGACAACAAATATCTCAGATTTATTTAATTCTGATTTTCTTGCTGCTTATGCCAGCTCGGATGACTATTCCTCTGTAAGAGGAGCTATGGTCAATAACAGTATCCCTGCCTGGAATACTGCAGTGCCTTTGTCCCTTGGACATGGTGATGCTGATTCGGACGTATATGTATCGGCAACTGAAAATATGTATAACGCTATGATAAATGCAGGTACTTCTCCGGCTACCTGCAGTAAGGTTATATACAGTGGTCTTGATCACAGGGAAGCCATAGTGCCGTGTATTAGGGATGGGCTTCTGTTTATTCTTGATTTAAGAGACTGAAAGGTGCCGGATCATTCATAATTTAATCAGTGTTATTGTGACAAGAAAGAGGGCAAAACCTTTACTGGAGAAAATCCGGATAACCGACATAGGTGCTGAAGGTAAGGCATTGGCCAGAGTTGACAATCAGGTGATCTTTGTTCCGATGTTGGTACCAGGTGATATTGTCGATATACAGGTAACGAAGAAGCATAAAAAGTATATGGAAGGCAGGGCTGTCCGTTTTCATGAGCTCTCATCCGACCGTATTAAACCGGTATGCCGGCATTTTGGTGAATGTGGGGGCTGTAAATGGCAGCATCTGCCTTATGAATTACAGCTCAGGTATAAAGAAGCGCAGGTGATGGATAACCTCAGGCGTATTGGGAAAACAGATATACCCGATAATATGCCGATAATAGGTTCAGAGGAAACTTTCATGTACAGGAATAAGCTTGAATATACATTTTCAGACAAACGTTGGCTTACATGGGAGGAAATGAATTCCGGCACTGATACAGGCGGGAATGATGCTCTCGGTTTTCATGTCACCGGTTTGTTTGATAAAGTGATGGATATAACAGAGTGTCATTTGCAGCCGGAACCTTCAGGTTCCATAAGAGATGCTGTGAGACGCTTTGCGCATCGCAAAGGATACCAGTTTTTTAATCTGCGCCAGCATACAGGTTTTCTGCGCAATCTGATAATACGCAACACCCTGGACGGAAAATTTATGGTGATAGTGGTTTTCTTCCTTGATGAGAAAAAGAGGATAGAAGAACTTATGGAATTTCTTGCATCTGAATTTCCACAGATAACATCATTATTCTATGTGATTAACAATAAGGCCAATGATTCCCTTTTTGACCAGAATCCGGTGCTATACAAAGGAGACAGTTTCCTGACTGAAGAAATGGATGGCCTTAAGTTCAGAATAGGTCCAAAATCTTTTTACCAGACTAATACAAAGCAAGCTTCTGTCTTGTATGGTATTGCAAGAGATTTTGCGGGGTTGACAGGGAAGGAAATTGTTTATGACCTCTATACAGGAACAGGAACAATCGCCAGTTTTATTGCTCCATCTGCTGAAAAAGTGATTGGGATTGAGTATATCGAAGAAGCAGTAAACGATGCACTGATTAACTCACGAATAAATAATATTTCAAATACATTTTTTTATCACGGGGATATTAAAAATATATTGTCGGAGGAGTTCGTCAAGGATAATGGTCATCCTGATGTTATCATTACGGATCCTCCGAGAGCAGGAATGCATCCGCAGGTGATTGAAAGGATTGTTTCAATCTTACCCGAAAGGATTGTGTATATAAGTTGTAATCCTGCAACTCAGGCACGAGATATTTTCCTTTTATCGGATAAGTTTTATGTGTCTGGCGTGCAGCCGGTTGATATGTTTCCACAGACACACCATATTGAAAATGTTATACTTATGAACAAAAAAGGAGGGAATGGTTAATAAACTTCTGTTGATGAGAATAAAATTAATGTATCTTTAACTCTTGCGAAAAAATGCATTTATGGACTACAGCAATCATCAGAATCTTGATCTTGTCTCCCTGGTTCAGAATCAGAAGATGGAAGACCATCTTGCCAGCCTGCAGTATGCCAGGATGATTCAGAGAGCTTTGCTACCTGATCCGGAGATGCTTAAAGGACTTTTTAAAGACTATTTTGTTTTGTTTTTGCCAAGGGATATTGTGAGTGGTGATTTCTATTATGTTTTCAGTCGTAATCAGTATATATGTGTTGCAGCCGGTGATTGTACAGGTCATGGTGTCCCGGGAGCTCTCCTGAGCATTCTCGGGATTAGTTTTCTTAATGATATCCTCCAGTTGAGGAGTGAACCTAAGGCTAATCGTATTCTTAATCTGATGAGAGAAAAAGTCATGAAAGCTCTTCATCAGACAGGCGCCAGGACAGAAGCTAAAGATAGTATTGATATAGGATTGTGTATTATTGATCCGACAGAGGGGAAGCTCCAGTTCTCGGGTGCTAACAGACCATTAATAAGAGTTAGAGAGGGTTCTCTGTCAGAGTTCAAACCTGACAAAATGACTATCGGAGTTGCTCCGGTAAGAGAACAACCTTTTACAAATCAGATACTGGATATTTTGCCAGGTGATACTTATTATCTTTATTCTGATGGTTTTTCAGATCAGTTCGGAGAAGAAACAGACAAAAAATTTAAACAAAAACAACTGAAAAATCTGATTGAATCTATCTCGGATTTGTCTATGACCAGACAAAAAGCCTTTTTGAAGGAAACATTTTTCCAGTGGAAAGGTAATTGCCAGCAGATAGATGACGTTCTTATTTTCGGTTTTAAAATATAGTTTTTTCAGGAGTATGATGAAGCTTATTGCTTTCAGAATAAGGAATTTCCGGTCAATAGTAGATACCGGATGGCAATCTTTATCTCCTGATAACATTACATGTCTGATAGGTCAGAATGAATCAGGCAAAACATCTATACTCGAAGCACTGAGAGTGTTTTATAATGAAACCATCTCTGAAGATGTATTACGAAGTGACCTCTCTATGCCTGATGTAAGCTGTCGCTTCAGTGTCCCTGAGGGATGGCTTCTGAAGATAACAGATAATGGAGGTACGGAACTTAAAGAACTTTTATCAGGTCTTTCGCATATTGAATTGACAAGGAGCTGGTTACCCGATCTCTCCTCTATTATAAAAGTGAGTGGGTCTGTTAGCCAGTATCTCGATTCTCTCGAGGATGCATGGAGAATATATCTCGGCGATGTTACTGTTAAGATGGAAGAAGAGCTGTCAAATATTTCCAGCCTGGAAATGGCTCTGGAGAATCTTAAAGCTAAGGAATCGCAATTGAGAGACCAGCTTCCAAATCATGACCCGAAGAAAAAAGGCATTAAGGGGATCTTTATGAAGAATCAGACCGAAGATGTTCCCTTAATTGCAGAAGACCCGGCTGTGATTGTTGAACTAAATGAGGTGCTGAAACAAAAAGACAAGCTTAGCAAAGAATTATTGTCCAGGCAAATAATGAAAAAGACAGGAGAGGGCTGGAGGAATTTGCTGGATAAATGTAATGCACTTGAAAGTCATCTCTCAGAACTTTCTCAGAAACTGGAGGAAAGACATCAACAAATGGCCTTCCTGATGAGACCAAATGATGAGGATGATCTGGCATGGAAAAATGTTCTGAATGACTACAGAATAACCAGAAGAGACAGAGATATAACAAAGGCTGAGCTTGACAGACATATTGCATATACAGGGTACATAATGGACGGATGCAATGAAAAAGAGGCCAATACAAAGGTTAATGATATAATTCAATCGTATAAGTCACAATATAACAGCGAAATACTTGGCAGGAAATATTTTGAGTATTGCCCGGTTTTTGAGGTCTTTGAAGATTTTGGAAGTCTTCTTCCCAACCGTATTGATCTGGATGATATAATATCCGGAAATGAAAATGTTGAAGGCTATAAAGCTGCCCGTAATTTCCTGTCAATAGCACAACTTGACTATTCATTTTTCCAGCAGCCTTCAAGTCGTATTTTAAAACAGAAGATTGAAAATCTGAATTATACTCTTACAACCAATTTTCAGGATTTCTGGCAACAGTCTATTGGCCGTAATAATAAAATTCATATTCAGTTTGAACTGGACCATTATAATGCCTCTTTTGGTGACAAAGCAGGTAAACCTTATCTGGAGTTCTGGATAAAGGATGATGGGGAGAGGTTATATCCTAAACAAAGAAGTCGTGGTGTCAGATGGTTTCTTTCTTTTTATATGGAATTGAAAGCATCTGCAAATATTAATAAAAGAATGGTCTTGCTTATTGATGAACCCGGAGTGAGTCTTCATGCAAGGGCACAGGAGGATGTTCTGAAGGTTTTTGAAGATATTAAGGATAAAATACAGGTCATATATACAACTCATTCTCCTCATCTTGTAGAGATAAACAAACTGCATCGTATACTGGCTGTACAGAGAGATGATCTTGATAGTCTGAGGAGTACAACCAGGATACTGGATCCACTGCGTTTATCAGCCGCTTCTCCCGACACTCTTACTCCTTTGCAGAGTATACTGGGCAATCCTGTTGCAGGAGAAGGTTTCTCATCAAACAAATTCAATCTGATTGTTAACGATACAGGTTCCTATTACATGCTGAATGCCATTATTCATCTGACAGGCTTCACCAACAGGATTAGCGTTATTCCTTCAACTAATGTTTCTTCTATTCCTTTGTTGTGTAATGTTCTTATGGGATGGGGATTGGAGTTTGCTGTTCTGCTCTTCGAAAATGATAAAGAGAACCAGGTGGCAGGATTACTGAAGGATACTATTTTTAAAACTGACAATAGTGGCAGGGATCTTATTGTCAGGATGCCGGAGTCTTTATATAATGCAGAAGATCTGTTATCTACTCTCGATTTCAAGAATCATATCCTTAAGACCAGAGAAGGGATTACTGTGGCAAATTCAGAGTATGTAAGAGATAAAAAATTATCCAGAGGCTTTCTCTTTTCCAGGTTCCTGACTGAAGTTACTTCCGGAGGAATTAAAATAACAGATTTTGATGAAGAATCTCAGGAGAATTTCAGGCAATTGATAGATGTATTAAAAGCAATGAAATAAGTTAAGGTTTATTTTGCAAGTTCTGCGTGATTTTCTAATTTTGTCGGGCTTAATCAGGAACAGGGTGATTTATCTCCTTAATCACTGTCCCTGCGAAAAGAACGGAGTTCTTTCATAAGTATCAGGAGAGATGGGTGAGTGGCTTAAACCAGCAGTTTGCTAAACTGCCGTATGGGTAACTGTACCGGGGGTTCGAATCCCCCTCTCTCCGCAAACAGGTCCATAACCGTACGCCTTTGGCGTACGGTTTTTTTATTCTGAGAAGTCCGCATCAGGTTTACCTGAGAGCGGACTTATCAGAATAAA
>Ga0123335_1000872_pt1 | contig 50506 bp, 46 predicted proteins | sample BiotimSIPDNA_2_FD_89707 | JGI IMG/M metagenome (GOLD analysis project Ga0123335, IMG submission 89707) | Anaerobic biogas reactor microbial communites from Washington, USA - Biogas_R2 time_0 SIP DNA | ecosystem: Engineered > Bioreactor > Anaerobic > Unclassified | place: Washington, USA...
GCTGTTCTCCCGGCGCGGGCGCCTGGCACTCCCTGGCCTGGCCAGTATCTCCTGCATCACCACGGCCTGAATCAGGGTGCTGCGCGTAATGGGCGGGATGACAGGAAAGGCTTTCGTGGAGGGCTTCAGCGCCGGCGCCAGGCTGGCCCGCCTGGTACGCCCGGGGCGGCCTTCCTCTGAACTGCGCAAGGCATCTTCCGCCGCTGCCATACTGCCCCTGAACGCCTGCTCCGTGAAGGGCGTTTCCAATCCCCTGGAGCTGCTCCCCAAGTTCCGGCTGGGGGACCCAGCCGTCTCGCTTTCCTTGGCTTTTGCGGACTCGGCCTGGACAAGCTTTGCGGCCTCGTCCGGTTCTATGCCCGCAGCCCGCTCAATAGACTCCTGCAACTGGCGCACAACCTGCTGAAACGGTCCGGCCGGCACGGGCCTGCTCTGATTTTTCTTGCTCTGGCTTTCCGCTGCCTGTTTTTGCTGGGCGCGCCGGTTGACCACGGAGGCAACGGCAAAGAAGATAATCAACAGGAAGCCAATCTCAAACATGGGCTGCCTCCTTTCCCGCGGAACGGAAAAAACGATACTTCATTATTTGTCCGGGTTGTTGCGGGGGTTCTCCCAGTTCTCCTGGTCGGCGTCTGCAGCCTTCGCGATGCCCTCGCGCATCTGGGTGTCAGCCCTGACATTCTGCATCTGGTAGTAGTCCATCACGCCAAGCTTTCCGGTGCGCAGCGCATCGGCCATGGCCAGGGGTACCTCGGCCTCCGCTGCCACCACCTTGGCGCGCATCTCCTGAACCTCGGCTTTCATCTCCTGCTCCCGCGCGACAGCCATAGCACGGCGCTCTTCCGCGCGGGCCTGAGCAATACGCCGGTCGGCCTCCGCCTGGTCCATCTGAAGCTGGGCGCCAACATTGCGGCCCACATCCACATCAGCGATGTCGATAGAGAGGATTTCAAATGCCGTGCCCGCATCCAGCCCCTTGCTGAGGACTGTATGGCTGATCTTGTCCGGATTTTCAAGCACCTCCTTGTGGGAAACGGCAGAGCCGATGGTGGTGACAATGCCCTCGCCCACGCGCGCCATGACCGTTTCTTCTCCGGAGCCTCCCACCAGCTGCTGAATGCTGGTACGCACCGTTACCCGGGCTTTGGCCCGCAGTTCAATCCCGTCCTTGGCGATAGCCGCCACCGAGGGGGACTCGATTACCTTGGGAATAACGCTCATCTGGACAGCCTGAAGCACATCGCGGCCGGCCAGGTCAATGGCGCCCGCCTGCTCAAATGTCAGCTTGATGCCCGCCTGCTGGGCGGAAATCAGCGACTTGACTACCCGCTCAATGTTGCCGCCTGCCAGGAAATGCGTTTCCAGCTGGTTAACATTCAGGCCGAGCCCAGCTTTACTGGACATGATCAGGGTGTCCACCAGGCGCTGGGGGTTGACCCGGCGCAGGCGCATACCAATCAGGCTGAAAATGGTCAGGGGGACGCCGGATGCCCGTGCCCTGATCCACAGCCCGATGGGCACATAGCGGAAAAAGACGACGAACAGAAGAATAACTGCAATGATAACAATTCCCAACATAATCTCTGACATACCAAGACCTCCTCCAAGTTCCTCAAAAAAAGTGCTCACACTCATACCTCCAGCCTTTCCACCATCACGCGGGACCCCTCAACCTCACGCACCCTGACGCGCACTCCTCTGTCGATAAAACTCCCGTCGCTCACCACATTGACTCGTTCACCGTCAACCTCCGCCATGCCGGCCGGGCGCAGCACCGTAAGCGTCGTGCCTTCCCTGCCCAGGTATTTGTCGTATTCGTCTGTGGCGATAAAGCCTTCCTCACGGCTCTGCCCGCCCTTCAGAACCAGCGGGGAACGGGAGAGGCGGCCCTTGGTGGCGGACCTGATGGAGATGTATATCGCAGCCCCCACAATCACCAGGAGGATCAGGCTCACCCCCAGGCCGGCAATGTAACCGTACTGATTCCAGGTAAATGCCGCCGCCATAATCAGCAGGACAATGCCCGAGATGCCGGGAATGCCAAAGCCCGGCATGAAAAGTTCCACGATGATCAACCCTATCCCGACCACCGCACAGATAAGAATCGGCAGATTGTTGAGAATAAAATCCATATCTCTTCCTCCCTGGTACTATTCTACCGCACAAAACGGGGCCATAAACGGTTTCGCCCACGCTAATTCGGATGGTCCCTGCTATTCTTCTCTTTTTCCGGTAATCCAGACAATATGTCCCGAAGCCGCTTCAAATCTTCCCAGGCGTCCTTTTTCTTGCCCGGATCGCGCAGCAGAGCCGCCGGGTGAAAGGTGGGCAGGATGTAGACCCCCTTGCTGAGCACAAACTGCCCCCGGGCTTTGGTAATCCTGAGTTCCGGGCCCAGGATATGTTTCAGCGCCGTTGCCCCCAGCAAAAGGATGGCCTGGGGGCGGATAAGCGCCGTCTGCGCCCGCAGATAAGGCAGGCAGTTGGCGGCCTCCCCATCTGTGGGCACGCGGTTGCCCGGCGGTCGGCACTTCACAATGTTGCCGATGAAGACTTCCTCACGGCTTAAACCAATGGCTTTCAGCATTTGGGTGAGCAGCTGCCCTGCAGCACCCACAAAGGCCAAGCCCTGACGGTCTTCCTGGGCTCCGGGGCCCTCGCCGATCACCATCAGCCTGGCATCCGGGTCACCCTGGCCTGGAACCTTATGGTTGATGCCAGCGGAAATCCCGCACTTTGTGCAGCCGGCGATGTCCGCGTTCAACTGTGCCCAGGATGTCAGCATATCAGCGGAAACGGGAGTTCAGCAGGGTGAAGGTGGATGCGATGTCCCGCCAGAGCCAATTGAGCAGGCTTAAAATCAACAGAATCATGATCAGGATGACCACCGCCCCAAGGATGACGCCCACAAAATCGCTCATCCCCGACGCGAAGCGCAGATGATCGCGCCGCTCCTGGCGTTCTTCTTCCTCCACTGCCATATAGTCCTGTTGATCCAAATCCGTCACCTCCCGTTTTGATTCTACTCCATCCGGGCCCCGCGCGCAACGCGCCGGCTTTCCCAAACGCAGGGCTTGGGGTATACTGGGACTATTAAATACAAGCGGGAGGTAATCATGAAGGAACCAATACTGGTGGTGATGGCCGCAGGCATCGGCAGCCGATTCGGGGGCCTGAAGCAAATGACGCCCTTTGGGCTGCACGGGGAAAGCCTGATTGACTACTCCCTTTTTGACGCGCTGCGTTCGGGTTTCAAGCGCGTTGTTTTCATCGTCAACGGGAAAATCATCGATGATTTCAAGGACCTGGTGGGCAGCCATGTGGAGGGCCGGATGGAGGTCACCTATGTCAACCAGGAGCTGGATATGCTGCCCCATGGCCTCACCGTGCCGCCTGGCCGGGTGAAGCCCTGGGGCACTTCTCACGCCGTCTTGTGCAGCAAGGATGTGATTGACGCGCCCTTCTGTGCCATCAACGGGGATGACCTGTACGGCCTGGACGCCATGCAGAAGATGTACGCCTTCCTGAAGGCGGGCCCACAGCCCCATGAGTATGCCATGGTGGGCTTTGACCTGAAAAACACCCTGTCCGAGCACGGCTATGTGTCACGGGGTATCTGCCAGGTGGATGAAAACGATTATCTGGAGAATGTCATTGAGCGGCTTCACATCATCTCCACTGTGGACGGCCCCCTGCATACCCTGGACCAAAAGACCTATCACCGTCTGCCGGAAGACACCACGGTGTCCATGAACATGTGGGCCTTCACGCCCCAGGTGCTGGATGAGATTGAGGCCCATTTTCCCACGTTCTACAAGAAGGCCATGGCGGAAAATCCGCTGAAAGCGGAATTCTACCTGCCCAACCTGGTGGGTGACCTGCTGAGGGAAAACAAAGCCACCGTCAAAGTGATGCGCTCAAGGGATAAGTGGTTTGGCGTCACCAACGCCTCGGACCGCCCCATTGTGGAGGAGGCATTGAAGGAACTGACCCGCCATGGCGTGTATCCCGATGGGCTCTGGCGCTGATACGGCCTGCCTGACAGGGCCGGCAACACGGGCTGCCAGCATCATCCGGCAGAAAATGCTGCCAATTTGACGGGGTGGATCGGCCTGCTGCACATCCCGCCGGGGCGGATTGTTTGCGGAGAAATCCATCCCAAGGCCCCCCGAACATGGCCACTGACACGCTAAACCGGCAGCGCGGGCTGCCGGTTTTTTGATGCCCATTTTCAGGATCGCCTGATCAGCAGTACCGTCAGGTCATTTACATTGGTGCCGGTCGGCCCGGTAATAATGAGGCCGCCAATCGCCTGAAGCGCGTGGTAAGCATTGTTGTCATCCAGGTATTTTTCAGCCTGGATGCCCTTGCCTATCAGCTTGCCGGCGCTTTCGCCGTCGCAGTAGCCGCCCGCGGCGTCTGTCGGCCCGTCGGTGCCGTCGCTCCCCACGGAAAACACGGCAGTATCCTTCAGCCCCCTGATGCCAATCGCTGCTGAAAGCGCGATTTCCTGGTTGCGGCCTCCCTGGCCCCGGCCCATCACTTTGACCACCGTCTCCCCGCCCAGAATCATGGCCCGGGAAGGCCCTTCCTGATGTTCCCTTGCGATGGCGCCCAGAAAAGACCCGGCCTCCCGCGCAACACAGGTAAGGGACGTCGTCAGCACCTGAGGTACATAGCCCAAGCCCTGTGCAGCCTTAGCCGCTGCGCCGCACAGCTGTGTAACCGACCCCGTCACCCGGGTCTCCACATTGTCCAATGCCTTCGGCGTTTCCTCGCCCATCAGCCTAAGCGCCTCGGCGCTCAGTTCAAGGCGAAATTTCCTGGCGACCTCCAGGGCTTGGCGGCTGGTGGAACTGTCCGGACAAGCGGGACCGGAGGCAATCATGTCAAGTGGGTCGCCGATGATGTCCGAGAGCACCACCGCAAACACCCTGGCCGGACGGCATGCAAGCGCGAACCGTCCGCCCTTGACGTTTGACAAGCGCTTGCGCACCCTGTTCATCGCCACAATATCGGCTTCGCTTTGAAGCAACTGCCGGGTAATGCCCTGAAGCTCAGGCAGCGGGACACGGGGACTCTCAAACAGGGCCGAGCCGCCCCCGGAAATCAGGAGCAGCACCCTGTCCTGGGGCTTAAGGCTCCGGACCATCGCCAGGGCTTCATCCGTAGCCTTGATGGTGTTCTCATCGGGCACCGGGTGGCCGGCCTCCCGAAGCATAATCCCTGGAAGCGCGTTTCCCCCATGTCCGTACTTGGTGATAACAATTCCCCGGCTGACTCGCGAACCCAGTATGCCAAGGGCCGCTTGGGCCATGGGATACGCCGCTTTCCCAATCGCCACCAGGACAATCTGGCCGCCAAAACCCAGGTCAAAATCCGCCAGCGCCTTTTGCACCGCTTCGTAAGGCTGGGAGGCCTTGAGCGCCGCACCGATGATGGCCTGCGCGTCCTGCCGGAGGTTTTCTGCCATGGGGAGTCCCTTCTATTGCCTGGCTGCTATAATTTTTGATTCAGCCTTGCATTTGATATGCCTATCGTATATAATGCGCGTTGCGCGCTGATGTAGCTCAGGCGGTAGAGCACCTCCTTGGTAAGGAGGAGGTCATGGGTTCGAGTCCCATCATCAGCTCCAACTCAGCCGGCCTTGACAGGCCGGTTTTTGTATGCAAACCCCTCTGGTTTACGCAGCCCAAAAGCAAAAAGGACGCTGTCACAGCGCCCTTCTTTCCTGGCCTTATTTCAAACCCTCCACCAGCTTGGTCAGATTTCCCAGCCCCACCTGCAAGCCGTGGGAGTTGTCCAGGGTATAGTCCGCACAAGCGCGGTAAAAACCGATGTGATGATTGAACTCGTAGATGACATCTTCATGGGTTTTTCCGTTGAGGCCGCTGTTTCGCTCAGTCCTGATCTCTGCCAGGATCTGGTCCAGCGGGCGGTCCACATGGATGATGACGCCGTGGTTTTGCATCAGCTGCACATTTTCCTTGATCATTGGAAGCCCGCTGCCGGTGGAAACGATGCAGGGTGCCCCCCCCACCAGTTCAATGAGCACGCCGGTTTCGGCGTTATGGTAGAAATCCTCCCCCAAAGACGCATAAATCTGCCCGATGGACATGCCCAGCATCTCTTCCACCCGCTGGTCCGTATCAATAAAGCGCAGGCCCAGGTTGGACGCCACCCGGCGGCCCAGGCTTGTTTTGCCGCTGGCGGACATGCCGACCAGGAAAACATGCATTGGCAACATGCAACCCCGCCTCCTTTTGACCCTGCTATTATTTGATGACACAAAGTATAGCATACCGGGATGCCCATACGCAAGAAAAACCGCGCCGGCAAGGGCGCGGTTCCCAAAAAAACGGCCGGCTCAGGCGCTCTTGACGGATTCCGCCAATTGGGAGAAGGCGCCGGCGTCGTTCACCGCCAGGTCCGCCAGCATTTTGCGGTTCACTTCGATGCCCTTGCGCTTAAGGCCGCTGATAAAAGCGGAATAGTTAAGCCCGTTGAGCCGGGCCGCGGCGTTGATGCGCACGATCCACAGCCGGCGGAAATCCCGCTTGCGGTGCTTGCGGCCGACATAGGCATAGGCCAGCGAGCGGCGCACCTGTTCGCTGGCGGCACGGTACTGCTTGGACCGCGCGCCGTAATATCCTTTTGCCAACTTCAGCATCTTCCGACGCTTTTTCTGGGCGTTTACCGCCCGTTTGATGCGAGCCATGTGTAGGTTCCCTCCTTAAATAAAAGCGATGAAAGCTTACTGCTGGATGAGCAGGCGGATGGTCGCTGCCTCTTTTTTGTTCTGAAGCGTGCCGCCGGCGCGCAGCTGCCTGGTGCGCTTGGTCTTCTTCTTGGTCATGATGTGGCCCAGGTTCATCTTCTTGTGTTTCACCAGGCCGTTCTTGGTCACCCGAAAGCGCTTGGCAGCGCCGCGGTGGGTTTTTTGCTTGGGCATGTGGGATGGTCCTCCTTTAGTCTGATACTGCGTTTACGGGGCAGGGACAGGCTTCTGCTCATCCTTTTCCGGCTTTCCCGGTTTTTCCACTTTAGGGGCAAGGATCATGATCATGTGCCGCCCTTCAAGGTTAGGTTGGCGCTCGATGGCCGATATGTCGTTTAAGCGCTCTGCGAACTCCTGCATCACCTTTCGGCCGATCTCGCTGTGGGCAATCTGCCGGCCCCTGAAGCGGATGGTGACCTTGACTTTGTCGCCGGCTTTCAGGAAGCGGACGGCGTTCCTGGCCTTGGTCTGGATGTCGTTCTCCTCGATGGTGGCGGAGAGCTGGACCTCTTTAAGGGTAATGGTTTTGTGGTTTTTGCGGATTTCCTTCTCTCGCTTGGACTGTTCAAAGCGGTGCTTGTCATAGTCCATGAGCTTGCATACCGGCGGGCGGGCGTTCGGCACGATTTTTACAAGGTCAAGCCTGGCTTCATCCGCAAGGCGCATTGCCTGCGCTGTCGGCATAACCCCCAACTGTGCGCCGTCACTGCCAATGAGCCTGACCTCAGGGTCACGAATGCTCTCGTTGATCATCAGATCCGTGTTGATAAAGTACACCTCCGAAATAAAAGATTGGCGGGCTTCACGACCCGCCAATCCGATTGGATAGACTATTACGTCCTGCCAAAACCAGACAAATCAACATTCGTCAGGTGAGAAGCGGGCAGCTTCTGCTTTCGCGTTCTCTATCTTACCACCCGCTCATAGCCCTGTCAAGGGTTTTCCACAGCCTCCGGCGGCAGTTCTTCCACCGACTGCTGAAGCGCTGCGGCTTCCTCAATCGCCTGGTCGATGGCCTCCTGATGGTAAACGATGTCCATTTCCGCCATCCAGCCCTCAAAAGCCTGGCCATACACTTCGTTTTCCCTGGCGCCGGCGAGGTACTGGGTGATCTCTTCATGGATGGCATCGGTCATGATTAGGCCGGAGGGAATATCCATCAGGTATTTCAGGATGTGGATGCCGTTGGCACCTACCACAGGGTCACTCACATCGCCCACCTGAAGCATCTTCCCGGAGAAGGCGCCTGATACGAAAGCCGGATCCCAAAGGATAGAGTCCCGATGAACAGGATAGCCGTTTTGCAGGTTGTCCGGATCGGTCATGCCGGGATCCTCGCCATATTCGCCAATCAGCGTTTCAAAACGCTCGCCCTTGCCCAGGCGGTCATAGATTTCGGCGATCTCATCCGCCTGGTCGTCAAGCACCGCCTGGCGGGCCAACTCGATCATTTCCGGAGTCACCGGCTCTTCAGCCGCTTCGGCGGACTCCTGCTGCTGCTCCTCAAACCGGGCCTCCAGGGTACGCACCTGGTCCACCAGCTCCTGGTTTCCCGTCAGCAGGATGTGAATGATGCCCCGGTAGCCGGTCGGGGTATACCAGCTGGTCTGGCCGGAGAGGCGGGTCATGTACTCATAGGTCGGAACGTCGCTTTCGTACTGCTCTTGATAGATGGGACCGACCTGGTCAAACACCTCCCGGACTTCCTCCTCTGTGGGCTGATAGCCGCCCATGAGGTAAGCGGTCATCCTTCCCTGGGCTTCGCGGTTCTTCACGCTGTCAAGCAGCATATCTGGCGTCAGCCCCTGATCCCGGTAAAAGGCCACGGCCTGCTCCAGGGCATGGGCCCGGGCCTGCTCGCTGTCATCGCTTTGGTTATAGTCCGCGTATTCCTCAATGGCCGCTTGCCATTCTGCCTGGGCTTCCTGTTCAAAAGCGGTGAGCTCCTCCGGTGTGAACTGGTCAAAGCCCATATCCGCGATTTTTTTCGCCATCACCTTCTGGCGCACCAGAAAATTCACCGTGGCGGTATAGTCAGACGCATCAGCGATATACTCAAAATTCACAAGGGCTGGAATCAGTTCGTCTGCCTCCGCCCTGGTGATCTCCTGACCGTTCACCGTGGCCAGCACGGGGGACCCGGGAGCCGCCAGAGGAGCCGCCTGGGCATAAGCCAGGGTCGCTATCAGCAGAAGCCCCATGGCCAGGGCAGCAAAGCGTGTTTTTTTCATGGTTCTCTTTCCTTTCAACTGCGCAGACTGATATGCGCATTATGTCACAGGGCGGGTTTGCCCGCAAGCAAACGGCGGAAAATGTTACAGTTCGTTCACGCGTCCTGAAGGATTGCCGTAAACCCCTCATCCTGTGAGCGCGTGCCAAGAAGAGCGGCGCCGTCCGCCCTTGCAGCCCTCAGGTAATCAATCGCCTCCGGGCTGATGACCTCGCCCGGCACCAGGATGGGCACCCCCGGCGGGTAGACGGTCAGCTGCTCGGCACACACACACCCGCTTGTGGTCTCCATCGCAGCCAGCCTAAAGGGCGCACGCTCGGCCTGGTGCATCGGGACCGCGCGCTGGGCTGTTGGCATGGCACGGGGGGCTTTTTTGCCCTCACGGGGCCCAAGGCGCTGGTCAATCTCCCGCAGGGCTTTGCCAAGGCGGGAGAGGGTGTCTACGCTGTCCCCCATGCCCGTCATGGCCAAAACCCCTTGGGGAAGGGCCATCTCAGGCTCGATCCGCCATTCTTCCCGAAGGCACCGGGCCAGCCCGGGGCCTGTCATGCTTGATGGCAGGGTGGAGATAAGCAGTTTGCCGGGGTCCAGTCCCCAGATGTTTTGGGGCAGCGTCCCATGATGGCGCCCATAGCCCATCACCTGCAGGTGTTTAAGCCCCCCAGCCAGGCGGTCAAAGGCGGCAAGCGCCTCTCCCCAATGCGCAAACAGCTCCTCTCCCCGCTCCCGGATAAGCCCCACACACCCGTCAATGCTGGCCATGAGAAGATAGGATGGGCTGGTGGTTTCAAACACGCCCAGCTGACGCTGCATCTCCCGGGCCAGGGAAGCGTCCCTGACATGGGCCAGGGCCGTCTGGGTAAGGGAAGGGAGGGTTTTGTGCAGGCTCTGAATCACGATGTCCGCCCCCGCTTTCACCGCCCCATCAGGGAACAGCGGGTTAAGGCCCAGATGGGCGCCATGCGCCTCGTCCACGATCACTGGGATCCCGTGGCCCTGCGCCAGGCGGATGATGCCTGGCAGATCGCTGAGCACGCCTTCATAGGTGGGGCTGGTGATCACCAGCGCCCTGGCAAACGGGCGCTTCAGGATGGCTTCTTCCACCGCACGGGGCGACAGGGAGGCAGTTATCTGCCATTCCTGGCTTAGCCCGGGATAGATGTACTCCGGGTCAAGCCCGTTGAGCGACACGGCGTTGTAGGCGCACAGGTGGCTGTTGCGCGCCAACAGGATCCCGTCCCCTGGCCGGGTCAGGGCACGGACAGCGGCCAGCATGCCCACCGTGCTGCCGTTTACCAGAAAAAAGGTGTGCTCCGCCTGGAACACACCCGCAGCTTTTGCCATGGCCTCTTTCAGGATGCCCCGGGGGGCGTGGAGATTGTCAAAACCCGGGATTTCCGTGATGTCCCGGTCCGCTCCCAGACTTTTTAGATAGGCCGCCAGGGCGGTGTTGCGTTTATGCCCCGGCATATGCATGGGCGTTCTCCCGGAGCCGGCGGCGGCCAGCAGATCAAACAGCGCTTTCACAGCCAATTGCCCTCAGGGCGCTTCTTCCACTGTGAAGACCAATTCGGGTGTGGGGCTGGGCAGGAGCGCTTCCACCTGAATGGCCCCACTTCCCGGCGCGTCCGTGGGCAGCGGGGTGGGCGCTGGGGTGGTATTGATGGCCGTCTGTTCATAAAGGAAGTTCAGGGTTTTCTTGTCAGCGTTGCCGCTGGAGCCCAGTTTGTTGGCCTGCTGATACGCTTTCACCGCTGCTTTCGTGCCCTCACGGTAGCTGCCGGTAACCGCTCCCTGGTAGTAACCCAGCTCTTTAAGCTTCATCTGCAGCCAGTATACATCCGCCCCCTCAGATCCCACCTTCATGCTTCGGGCTTCCTCAGGCGGGCGGGACCCGTCATAATGGGGAACGGGAGTCGGTGCGGGCGTGGGATTATGCAGCCTGGTGCTGCTGTTGAAGTCCCCGGGCCGGTTGGCGTATTTCAGCTCCGGGTCCAGCGGCGCGTCCTCATGGATCCACACCTCAACTCCCTGGCCGATATTCTCATACATCCATTTGGCGTCCGCCACCGTCAGGCGGATGCAGCCATGGGACGCCCGGGAACCCAGTTTTTTCACCGAGCTCATATTGACGCTTTTGGTGTCATAGGAGTTGTAAATCACGGAGTGGAAGGCGATTTCCGGGTTGATGCGCAGCCAGTACTGGGCCTTGCCGCCGCCCCAGTTGGGGAACTCCGCCCAGCGTGCCCTGCGGCCCGTGAGGGTGTAGGTACCCACCTCGCTGGGATAGGATTTGGTGCCGGTGGAACAGGTGAAAATCCTGTCCAGCACGGAATAACCCCCCATGCCGTCCGCTTTGAAAATTTTGATGAGCTGGTTGTTCACATCCACTTCGACAAAGTAGGGCACGGGGGTGGGCTCCGGGGAGGGCCGGGGTGTGCCGTCGGAACGCACCACATCAAGGGAGAAGAGCGCGTTCCAGGTGAGCTCCCCCACCACGCCGTCAGGCACCAGGCCGTTATAGGTCTGGAACTTCTTCACCGCCGTGGCGGTATGCTCATAAAATCCGCTGGTAACCTTCCGGTCAAAGAAGCCCAGTACGGTCAGGCGCTCCTGAACCATTTTGACCCTGTCGTTCTTGGCGCCGTAGGAGACAACGCCCTTGAAACCGGTATCCTCCGGCAGCGGCGCGTCAGGGAGGGGCGTGGCCTGTACGCTGTGGTCGGGGGTGGGCAGGACGATGTCGTCGGAGTAGATTTTCTCAAGGGTTTTCACATCGGCGTTGCCGGTTTTAGGAAGCCCGTTGTCCTCCTGGAAGTGGCCGACGGCGGCGGTGGTACCATCCAGGTAATTGCCGCTGATCTTGCCCCAGTAATAGCCCAGCTCGCTCAGGCGCGTCTGGAGCCGGCTGACATCCTTGCCCTCCAAGCCCTTTTTGAGCGGACGGTAGCAGTCGCCGTAAATGATCTCCTGAAGCGCCAGATCCGCCCGGCCGGTCACCTCCAGGCCATAGGCCTCCTGGACAGCACGGATGGCGCTGCGGGTCACTTCCATATAGTTGCCGCTGACCGGGCCGTTATAATACCTGAGGTCCTTCAGCCGGGCCTGAAGAAGGCTGACATCCTCCCCCTTGTCACCGTATTTGAGCGGGCGGCCTTCAGAGGTCACGATGACCACATCTCCCACGCCCTCATCCGGGCCCACGCTTGATTCCTGCGCGTGAACCGGGGTGAGAAGTGCCAGCAGAATGAGCAGGAAGACCAGCAGTTTGCGTTTCATGACTTACCTCTCCATCATAGTACGCACAATTGTAAAATATCAGAAACAATATTGCAAGTTTATTTCCATAAAATTTCACACATCGTCATAATCCGTCATGAGTCCGCGCCGCGGGCAATTGACGTGTTCCCGGTATCTGCTATATTTCCGGCGTATCCCGAACTGAAACGCATAAGAAAGTGACCCTGCGCCATGTTGTTTTCCATTCGCATCAAGTAATTCCCGGGCTCCAACCCTCCAGCAGGCGGCATCCGTGTGCCGCTGCTTATAACGCGAGTGAAGGAAATACCATGGCAGATAAACACAGCCATTGGAAACGCAATATCTACACCATCCTGACAGGGCAGGCCCTTTCATCGGGGTGCTGGTTGACCGCTGGAACCGAAAAGCGTTCCTGATCGGCGCTGATATTCTCATCGCCCTGGCAGGCGCGGTTCTGGCTGCGGCCGCCGCGCAATCGACGCTTCCCACCTGGCTGATCCTCGCCATCCTGTTTCTCAGAAGCATCGGGACCGCCTTTCATACCCCCGCCATGAACGCGGTTACGCCGCTGATTTTGCCCCGGGATCAGTTGGCCCGCACCGTCGGCTTCACCCAGGCCATCCTGTCAATCAGCTATATCCTGAGCCCCTTGGGCGGCGCCCTGTTTTACGCCATCTGGCCGATGGAAGGGTTCATCGCCCTGGATATGGCGGGCGCCGCCATCGCAAGCCTGGCCGTCGCGGCAGTTAAAATTCCTGCTCTGCCCGCCGGGGAGCGGTCTTTTCCCGCCCCTTTCCTGGAGGAACTGGCGGCGGGTTACCGGGCGCTGCGGGCGCATAAAGGGCTCTTCACCCTGATAGCGACAGGTACCTTATATATGTTTGTGTATATGCCGATAAAAGTGCTTTTCCCTTTGATGAGCACAATGTACTTTGGCGGCACCTCCGCTCACGCGGCCGCGGCGGAAATCGCTTTTGCCATCGGCATGCTCCTGGGCGGCCTTTTGTTGGGGGTTTGGGGCGGGTTCAGGCGAAAAACGCATACCATCTGCCTGTCCATCCTTATGATGGGCACGGGCCTGGCCGTCGCCGGCCTTCTTCCCCGCCGGGGATTTATTGGGTTTGCCGCCTGCTGTTTGGTGATGGGCGCTTCCGGGCCGCTGTATGGCGTGGCCAATGTGCTGTATCAGGAACAGATCAAGCCCGAGTATCTCGGGCGGGTGTTCTCGCTGTCCATGAGCCTGATGTCCCTGGCCATGCCACTGGGGCTGCTGTTTTCCGGGGCACTGGCCCGGAAATTCGGGATCAATCGTTGGTTTTTGCTCTCAGGCCTAACCATCCTGACCATAGCGCTTCTCCCCTGGCGCCATCCCGACATCCGCGCCATTGACCCCAAAGAACCGGCACCTGAAGGCCGGCAAATCTCCTGATTACGCGCTTCGCGTGTATTCGCAGAAGGCGTAGCGAAAGCCGTTTTCTTCCCGCTCCGGTTCGCACCCGGCCAATTGCCAACCAGGCCTCCTGTCCAGGTCAGGAAAATAACGGTCTGCCGGGGCCGCTGCATTGACTTTTGTGACAAAGGCTGCATCGCAGCGGCTGATCAGCAGGGCGTAGATGTCCTGCCCGCCGATAACCATCACATCTTCAGGCGGTATTGCGGCAACAAGCGCATCCAATTCATCAATGGAGCGCGCCGCCAGGACACCTGGCGCCGAAAAACCCGGATTGCGGGTGAGGACGATGTTCGCCCGGTCTTTCAGCGGCCTCCCACCCGGGAGGCTTTCCAGTGTCCTGCGCCCCATCACCAGGGTTTTTCCCCGGGTCAAACGCGCGAAATGAGCAAGGTCGCCTGGCAAATCAAAGAGCATCCGGCCCTTAAGGCCAATGCCCCAGGCCTGATCCACGCAGGCGATGGCGCGCACTCAGGCACGCTCCTCGCGGGCGAGCTTTTTCCCCAGCATCACGCCCATGGCGGAGGACATCATCAGGCCCCGGGTCCAGCCGCTGGAATCCCCCAGGGAATAAAAGCCGGCGATGCTGGTGTTGAGTTTTTCGTCCATTTTCACCCGGTTGGAGTAGAACTTGAGTTCCGGTGAGTACAGCAGCGTCTCCGGCGAGGCGAAACCGGGCACCACCATTTCCATGGCCTGGATGAAATTCACGATGTTGGTCATCGCGCGGTAGGGCATGCCCGCTGTGATGTCCCCTGCCACGGCGTCCTTGAGCGTCGGACGCACGTTTGCCCTGAGCAGTTCCTTTTCCCATGTGCGCTTGCCGTCCAGAATGTCGCCAAAGCGCTGTACCAGGATGCTGCCGTTGGCCAGCATATTGGTCAGCTCGCCGATTTTCTGCGCATAGGCGATGGGCTGATTAAAGGGATGATTGAAGTTGTGGGAGGACAGGATGGCCAGGTTGGTGTTCTGGGACTTCCTTTCCTTATAGCTGTGGCCGTTGACCACGGCCAGGTCGTTGTCGTAATTTTCCTGGCTGACAAACCCCCCGGGGTTCTGGCAGAAGGTGCGCACCTTGTCCTTAAAGGGGTGGGGATAGCCGATGAGCTTGGACTCATACAGCGCGCCGTTGACCTCCTCCATGACCTCATTGCGCACCTCCACGCGCACACCGATGTCCACCGTTCCCGGCTGGTGGGCGATGCCATGCTCCTGGCAGATCTTCTCCAGCCATTCGGCCCCGCGCCTGCCGGTGGCCACCACAATGTCCCTGGCCCTGATCTCTTCCTCCCCGCTGCCGTCAGGATTCTGGGTCACAATGCCCGCGCAGTGGCTGTTTTCAAAGATCAGGTTGACGCAGTTGGTCCCAAAGCGGATTTCTACACCGTTATCCAGTAAATGGCGCTGGATGGCGCTGTAAATACCGTGCGCCTTTTCGGTGCCCATATGGCGGATGGGGCAGTCCACCAGCTGAAGCCCCGCCTGGATGGCCCGCTTTCTGATGGCCTTGATTTTGTCAGTCTGCTCCAGCCCTTCGACGCGGGTATCCGCGCCAAAATCCAGGTAGATCCTGTCGGTATAGTCGATCACTTCCTGGCACAGGGCCGCTCCTACCAATTCCGGCAGCTGGCCCCCCACCTCGTGGGAAAGGGACAGCTTGCCATCCGAGAATGCGCCCGCGCCCGCGAAGCCGGCGGTGATGTGGCAATAGGGACGGCAGTTCACACAGCGCCCTGCCTGGGGTTTGGGGCAATGCCGCTTTTCAATGGGGCTGCCCTTCTCCACCATGACGATTCTGCGCCGGCTGCCCTGGCGTAAAAGCTCAAGCGCCGTGAAAATGCCCGCCGGACCCGCACCGACAATCACCAAATCATAAGCCATGGTTATCTCCTTGAATGCATTAAGCCACGCCCAATTATAGGTAAGGACGGGCTCCCTTGTCAACGAAGGGAGAGCGTGCTCTACGGCGCCCTGGCAAAAGACGAAGGGCATGGATATGAAATTGGGTTAATTATGTCCCGGGGGTTGATTTTGATCCCGATCAAGGGTAAAATATGCGCATCACAAGCACAAGGAGGTACCCCTGGTATGCCCAAGACCAAAAGGCTGCTGTCCCTGGCCCTCGCCATGACGATGCTGCTGTCCCTCACCGCCTTTGCCACACTCCCGCCCGGCACCTATGAAGGCGAAGGGAAAGGCATGTATGAAGGCCTGAAAGTGGCAGTCACCCTCAGCGACTCAGCCATCCAGAAGATTGAAGTCCTTGAACATCAGGAAACCGCTCCCGGCTGGCCGGCACTGGAGAAATTGCCTGAGGCAATCATTGCCGCCCAGAGCCTGCAGGTGGATACCATCGCCGGTGCTACCCGCACTTCTGAAGGCATCCTCGCCGCGGTGAAGGACGCCCTCACCAAGGCCAATGTGGATGTGGCCCAGTTTGAAAAGAGCGTGGAAGAGGCCCCCGCAGCCGCTGAAAGCTACTATCCCGTGATGGGCTCTTTCGAAATGCCTGACAAGTGGGATGAAACCTATGATATCGTTGTGGTGGGCGGCGGTTTCGCCGGCCTGGCCGCCAGCTATGCCGCGGTTGGGAACGGCGCCAGGACCGTGCTGATCGAGAAACTCTCCACCACCGGCGGCAACAGCGCCATCAACGGCGGCCAATACGCTGCCTACACCTCCAAGCGCGCGGCGGAGCTTCAGCAGAAATTTGATCTGGTACCCGACACCGCCGAAAAGCATATTGAGGACACCCTCAAGGGCGGCGATCTGATGAGCATGCCCAGGCTGGTGGAGAATATGGTCCATGCCTCCCCTTTCTATTTTGACCTGCTGCTGGACAATGGCCTGGTCATCCGCGACACCCTGGCCCGTCCGGGCGGACACTATGGTTACCGCACCTACGTCACCGAAAACCAGGTGGGCAGCGATATCACCAGCCTGCAGCTGAAGATCCTTGAAGGAACCAACTGCGATGTCCAGCTGGAAACCAAAATGGTGGAAATTTTCCGCACCCGTGATGATGCCAACCGCGTGGTGGGCATCCGGGCAGCCACCAGGGACGGCTACAAGACCATCAAGGCTGAAAAAGGCGTTATTCTCGCCACCGGCGGATTCGGCGCCAATGTGCCCATGCGTGAAACCCAGGTGCCCTACCTGTCCGGCGATATTCCCACCACCAATAACCCCGCGGTGTCCACCGGCGAAGGGATCTACCTGGCCCAGGCCGTCGGCGCCAACACCACCCAGATGTCCAACATCCAGCGTTATCCTTTTGCCGATGCCAACAATGGCGTACTGGACAAATATGCCGTGTGGCCCTTCACCGGCCCCTCCTTCGGCATCGTTTATGTGGACTACCAGGGCAACCGCTATGTGAACGAAGGAGAACGCCGCGATGTGTGCGCCAATGCTGCCGCCAACTCCGGCTTCGTGTCAACCTACTCCGTGTTCACCTGGGATGTGGTGAAGGGCTTTGCCAAACCTGAGGAGTTGGAAGCAGGCCTGAAAACCGGCCGAATCCTCAAGGGCGAAACCTTTGAAGAATTGGCCGGCGCCATCAACGCCTACGCCGTCAAGGGAGAGTTCCCCCAGGTGACGGCTGAAAACCTGAAAGCCACCATCGAGAAGCACAACGGCTTCATTGATGCGGGCAAGGATGATGATTTTGGCAAGGTCATGACCGGCACCATGGTCAAGATCGAGGATGGGCCCTACTACGCCCTGAGCCAGTTCCCCTCCGTGCATCACACCATGGGCGGCCTGGTCATCGACGAGTACACAAATGTCAGGGACATCTACGGCAACCCCATCCCCGGCCTGTATGCAGCGGGCGAGGTCACCGGCGGCGTACACGGCACCAACCGGCTGGGCTCCAACGCCGATGCCGATGCCTGCGGCATGGGCTACATCTCCGGCTACTACGTATCCTCCGGCGAAATGCCCGCGTTCATCCCCGAGAACTGATAGCTGACGCATCCTCTCCGAAAACAGGCAGCCCTCCCGGCTCAGCGCCGGGAGGGCCTTCTCTTCTCGGGACAGTCAGTTGGCGCAGTAGATGTCCAGCGCGTCCCGCAGAAACGCCGCCATCCCCGGTGCGATGGCATCGTAATAGGAAGTGAAGCGGAGGTCGGATACATACATCTCCCCAAGTCCCCTGTGCGCTTCCTTTGAGTAGCTCCCCTCCGGCCAATAACGCATCAGCCACTGCCGGTGCATTGCGCAGGCCTCCTGGGCCAGGGCTCCCCCGGGCCCACCGGTTTTCATCGCCCTTTTGAGTGTTTCCTCGCAGCGCGCCCGGAGTGTTTCAGTTTCACTCAGCCGGCTTTCATCCATATCCATCAGTTTAAGGTTGGCCGCATCAACCATGTCATGGCCGTATGCCTGCCGGATTTCGTCACCGTAAGCCCTTTCGTTGTCTTCAACCATCTGCTTTTTCAGTCCCTCGAACTTTTCCCTGTCGCTCATTTCCCTTTCCCCTTTTTCGCTGTCAATCGTTTTCTTCACGGTTTCAATCAGTTGGTCCAGTTTCCGGCGCTTTGCTCTCAGGGCCTGCAGGTGCTCTTCCAACGCTTTCCCGCGGTCGAAACCCGGCGCGTCAAGAATTTCGCCAATCACCATGAGCGGGAGGCCCAGTTCCCGGAAAACCAGAATCTGCTGCAGCCGGTCCACCTCCTTCGCCTCGTAATAGCGGTAGCCGTTTTCGCGGACTCCGGACGGACTGAGCAGGCCCAGGCGGTCATAGTACCTGAGCGTACGGGCTGTGACGCCCGAAATCTCCGCCAGCTGCTTCACATGATAAGCCACTTCCTCACCTCCGCCCTTATCCTAAAGCATGACGCAACGTCAATGTCAACCCTTTTGGGGAGAGTAAAAACACTTTTTCACCGGCACGCTTCGGCGTGCCAGGCGCCAGAAAAATGCGGGCTGCATTTTGCCCCGGGAAAGCCTTTTTTTCGCAGTTGACGCTTTGGGCGCTATTGGTTATAATAAGCGACGGTCGCCATCCGCCGTGAAAACGGCGTATGCCAGGCGAGATGAGCGAAGGGGGGGAAATGAGTGTCTGAGATCCGTGTAAAAGAGAATGAAACGCTGGAAAGCGCGCTGAAACGCTTCAAGCGGCAGTGTGCCCGTTCCGGCGTTTTGGCGGAAGTCCGCAAGCGTGAGCATTATGAAAAGCCCAGCGTGAAGCGCAAGAAGAAGGCGGAAGCCGCCCGGAAGCGCAAGTACTGATTCCGGCTATCTGAGCCCGCGGGAACGCGGGCTTTTTCTTTTGCGCAGCGGGTGATACGCCGCCGCCGCCTTTCGGGACATTTTCTGCCCGCTCGGGCAAAAACGCCTTGCAGGAGGAAGGTTTCGGTGGTATAATCCCATAGGGCCGAAAAGGCATCCCCATGTACATTCCCGGGCACTCCCCGGATACATTTAAGGAGGAAACCATGGTAAAGATTGGTATCAACGGCTTTGGACGCATAGGCGGCCTGGTTTTGGGCGCGGCGTTGGAGCATCCGGATGAAGTGCAGGTGGTCGCCATCAACGACCCGTTCATCGACGCGGAATACATGGCCTACATGATCAAGTATGACACGGTGCATGGCCGCTTCCAGGGCGAAGTCTCCGTGGATAAGGAAAACAACACCCTGACCATCAACGGTAAAAAGGTCAAAACCTACGCCATCATGAACCCTGAGGAGATTCCATGGTCTGAAACCGGTGCTGAGTACATCGCCGATGCCACCGGCGTTTTCACCACCACCGAGAAGGCCAGCGCCCACCTGAAGGGCGGCGCAAAGAAAGTCATCATCACAGCGCCCGCCAAGGACAAGGAAACCCCCATGTTCGTCATGGGCGTCAATCACAAGAACTATCAGAAGGACATGGTGATCGTGTCCAACGCCTCCTGCACCACCAACTCCCTGGCCCCCCTGGCCAAGGTGATCAACGACAAATACGGCATCAAGGAAGGCCTGATGACCACCATCCATTCCATCACCGCCACGCAGAAGACGGTGGATGGCCCCTCCAAGAAGGACTGGCGCGGCGGCCGCGCTGCCAGCGCCAATATCATCCCCTCTTCCACCGGCGCCGCCAAGGCTGTTGGCGTGGTGATTCCGGAGCTGAAGGGCAAATTGACCGGCATGTCCATGCGCGTGCCCACGGTGGATGTGTCCGTGGTAGACCTGACCTGCGTACTCAATACGCCCACCACCTACGAGGACATCAAGGCCACCATGAAGGCCGCCTCTGAAAGCGAAGAATGGAAGGGCATCATCGGCTACACCGAGGACGCGGTGGTCTCCAGCGATTTCATCCACGACCCCCGCACCTCCATCTTTGACGCCACCGCCGGCATCATGCTCAATGATACCTTTGTAAAACTCGTCTCCTGGTATGACAACGAATGGGGCTACTCCTCCAAGGTGGTGGACCTGATCCGCTACATGGCCAAGGTGGATAAGGCCTGACGGCCTGAAAAGGGCCGCAGGCCCCTGCCGCAGAAACCGCCCTCCGGGGTGGTTTTTGCGTATTGGGCAGCGGAGCGTATAATATGTTTGGAAAGGATGGGACAGCGATGTATGAGCTGATTGAGCAACAGGCGCGCCAGGCCGCCCTTGAGCTTCTGGAGCAGGCGGGGCTTGAGCCCGGCCAGATGCTGGTGATAGGCTGCTCCTCAAGCGAGATCCTGGGGCAGCGCATCGGAAAGGGCTCAAGCCTGAAGGCAGCCCAGGCCGTCTACCGGGGCATCGCCCCCCAGCTTAAGGCCCGGGGCCTCCGACTGGCCGCGCAGTGCTGCGAGCACCTAAACCGGGCCCTTATCGTGGAGCGGGAAACTGCCCGGGCGTTTGGGCTGGAGATTGTAAACGCCGTGCCAAAGCCGGATGCCGGCGGCGCCTTTGCAGTAACCGTATACGGGAACATGGCGGACCCGGTGGCGGTGGAGCAGGTTTTGGCTGACGCCGGCCTTGACATTGGCGGCACGCTCATTGGCATGCACCTGAAAGCCGTGGCGGTGCCGGTTCGGCTGACCCTGGACAAAATCGGCAGGGCCAATATCCTCTGCGCCCGCACCCGGCCCAAATACATCGGCGGCCCCCGCGCCGCCTACCGGGAGATGTGAGCATGGCGCATACACCTGACATGGCCCTTCTGGCAGACCGGGTAGCCGCCGTCCGCTTTCACATGGCGCTGGCCGCGGCACAGGCTGGCAGAAGGCCCGATGAGATCAAGCTCTGCGCCGCGTGCAAGAGCCGAAGTTCAGAGGAAGTCCGGCTGAGCGCCGGGCTTGAAATCGACCTCTTCGGGGAAAACCGCATGCAGGAACTGGCCGCGCACATGGCGGACGGCGCCTATCTGGGGAAGCCCTGCCACTTCATCGGGCATCTCCAGACCAACAAAGTCCGCAGGGTGGTGGGCCAGGCAGCCATCATTGAAAGCGTGTCCAGTATCAGGCTGCTTTCCGCCATCGCGGCTGAGGCCCGGAAGCAGGGCATCGTGCAGGATATCCTGTTTGAGATCAACATCGGGGAAGAGGACAGCAAGATGGGCGCCTCAGCAGAAGCGCTGTGGCCCATGATGGACGATGCCGCGTCCCTTCCCTCTGTGCGTTTGCGGGGCCTGATGGCCATTCCCCCCGCTTTTGACAATTCCCCCGAGTCCAGGCGCTGGTTCGCCATGATGCGGGCGCTTTTTGAAAAGGCAAGGGCCCGGCACCCGGGCAGCGCCCACCTGGACACCCTCTCCATGGGGATGACCGGCAGCTACATTGCCGCCATTGAGGAAGGTGCCACCCTCATCCGGGTGGGGACAGGCATTTACGGGGAACGGAGCTGACGTGCCGCCGCCCGGCCCCGGGATAGGGGGGGCGTCCGAGTTTTATGCCCGCACCCGGGCGATGTCCTCCCCCAGCCAGTATTTCTTAAGCGGGGCGTACAGCAGTAGCCCGATGGCAACGGCCACGATCACCTCCGGCAGCATATACCCCCCGTTGTAAATGAGGCTGTACATGGCACCCGGGAGGCCCTGCTCGTTGGGCCAGAGGGCGTTCCAGATCATCCAGCCGGAGGCAAAGTGGCAGAGGAACCGCAAAGCGCCAGCCAGCACAATGCCCAGCGCCAGCGCCAGGGGTTTGCTTTTCATACGGTGCTTCAGCAGGCCTCCCAGGCTGTAGGCGGAATAGGCCACGATATAGTCCAGCAGGGCGATTGCCAGCATCTGGAAGGCGTTTTGCCCATAGGTCACATTCCTGATGCCAAGAAGCAGCTGGATGAGGGAGAAAACAAAAGCGCTGAACAGCCCCTGCCTGATCCCCCAGCGCCAGGCGACCAGCACCAGCGGCAGCATGCTGCCCAGCGTGATGCTGCCCCCGAATGCCCAGGGGGCATCCACTTTGATAAACTCGTTGAGCACGGTGGCGATGCCGATGAAAATCGCGCTTTCCACCAGTTTTCGGATGGCAAGTTGTTGCCTGGGTGCGGACATGGGACCCTCCTTTTTGTTTCGCCGGGAAAGGAAAAACCGTTTTGCGGAAAGCAAAACGGCTGACAGAAGAACTGCTTTCCTACGCCGGCATTATCCGGATCAGGTTCAGGGGTTTCGGGCATACCGCCTTTTCTCAGCCGGCCAAACGCCAGCTCCCCCGCGCCAACAGGGCGCATCACGAGTATAGGCATCGCCCTGAAAGTTGTCAAGGGAATGGCAGCGTGTTAGAATGCAGGGGAATGCTGATGTAATCGGAGGTTGCCAAGTGCCCTTATTTTCAAGAAAAAAAGACAGCCCTGACCTTGAAGGGCTGCCCCTGGAGGAATACCTGCACATCGCGGAGACGGAAGAGGACCCGGAGATCATCCACGCCGCCCTCACCCACGCGGAGGCCCTGGCGCCGGACAACCTGGACATCCAGCGCAGGCTTCTGCTCCTGGGCCGCCTGCATGAGCGCAACCCCAAGCGCTTTGACTTCAGTGTCATCAAGGCTTATATCCTCCATGCCTTTGAGCACCCGGAAGCCCATCCGGAAGAGGAGCGCAGCCGCATGGTCCGGGAAATTTTCCACCACGAGCGGCTTGAGCGCGCCCTGCCCATGGCGCCGGATCCTGACGCCTTCCTCCGCGAATACCTTGAAGCCCTGTCCAAGGACTATATCCGCCTCTTTGTGGCTGGGGACAACAGCCATGTGCCGCGCATCTTCGGCTTCTCCTTCAAAGGGAGCCTGTCCAAGTACCTGGCCGCCCCAGCCGGGGACATCATTGCCAACATCTTTGCCTCCCCTTTGCTTTCAGAGGAGGAGTCAAAGCTGCTGGGCAAGGCCTTCTACCGCGCGTTCTATGACTACACCAGCGGCGAAGTCCGGGAACTGGATAAAAACCTGGGGCCGCAGATCCGGGCGCTGTTAAGGTGAGCGGGCAACTGCCCGCCGGGGTGGGCTGATGCTTCGCCGGATCGGGGCCGCCGTCCTGGCGCTGCTTGTGATGGCCGTATTTTATGTGTTTGCCGTGATGCAGGAAGATGAGGATACCAAGCGCACGGACGCCTTTTTGGTCAGGGAACAGGAAGCGCCCATCAGCCGGGCAGCGCCCTTCGCCTCCCAGGACCCCCGGGCGCTGGCGCAGGCTTTTGGCGCGGCGTTCCCGCTGCCGGACGGGCCCGTCACGGGCGAAGTCACCAGCTTCACCCATCATGGCTATACCGCCCTGCGCATCCTGGTGCAAAGCCAAACAGCCCTGGTTGAGGGGGTGCGGCCAAAGAGCGCGGCCAGCAGCCTCCTGCCAGGCGGCCTGCGGTTTTCGGCCTCCGAGCGGGCGCTGTTTGGCTACGCCATCACGGCGGCTGAAAGCGAAGGGGCCCGCTACCTGGCCCTGCAGACGGACAAGGCGGCCTTCATCGTTACGCTCCCCCTTTCGGATGACGCCGCCAGCAGTTTTGCCCTGCAGGAACCCTGAACAAAGGAGTATTGCCCCCCATGTCCAAAACCTCCCGGTCTGCCGGGCTGATTCGCCGCTTCATCCCCTACTACCGCCCCTACCGGCGCATCCTGGTGACCAGCCTCGTCTGCGCCGCGCTCACCACGGCCTCGGGGTTGATTTTCCCCTTGATCGTCCAGCAGGTCACCGACCGGGCCATCTCCGATATCACCAGCCTCACCCTGGGGTTCATCCTGCGGATGGGCGGGTTCTTTCTGGCGCTTCAGCTGATGGATGCCGGCTGCCGCTATTATATGCAGTCCCGCGGGCACATCATGGGCGCCATGATGGAAAAGGATATGCGTTCAGACCTCTTTGGCCACTTGAGCCAGCTTTCTTTCTCGTACTACAGCAACACCAAGGTGGGCCAGATCATGGCCCGCATCACCCACGACCTCTTTGAGGTGACGGAGTTCGCCCACCACTGCCCGGAGGAGTTCCTCATCGGCGGCGTCAACCTGGTGGCCTCCTTTGTTCTCCTGAGCGCCATGAACCTGGAGCTGACCCTGATCATCTTCCTGATGCTGCCGGTGATGTTCGTGTCCATCTTCCTGTTTAACCGGAAAATGCGCGCCACCTTCAGGGCCGCCCGCCACCAGGTGGGCGAAATCAACGCCCGGATGGAGGACAGCCTGCTGGGCATGCGGGTGGTGCAGTCCTTTGCCAATGAGGAACTGGAAGGCGAAAAATTCGAGCAGGGCAACCGCACTTTCCTGAACCTCAAAAAGCGGCAATACCATGTGATGGCCGGCTTCCATTCCACCACCAGGCTGCTCAGCGGGCTGATGAACCTGCTGGTGGTGGTGCTGGGCGCATTCTACCTGTCCCGGGGAAGGCTCACGGCCGGCCAGTTCGCCTCCTATCTGCTGTACATCAATATGCTCCTTGCCACTGTCAGCCGCCTGGTGGACTTCATGGAGCAGTTCCAGCGCGGCGTCACCGGCATAGAGCGCTTCGCCGAGATCATGGACGCCCCCATGGAGATCCGGGATCTGCCGGGGGCTGTGCCGCTGAAAGATGTCAAGGGCGAGATTACCCTGGACAACATCAGCTTCCAGTATGAAGAGGGCGGCGCCTTTGTGCTAAACGAGGTAAACCTCAAGGTGCCCGCCGGCCAGAATGTAGCGCTGGTGGGCCCCAGCGGCTCCGGTAAAACCACGCTGTGCAACCTGATCCCCCGGTTTTATGATGTGGCCGAAGGCCGCATCCTGGTGGACGGGCAGGATGTGCGGAGCCTGACGCTCAGGAGCCTGCGGGGCGCCATCGGCACCGTGCAGCAGGAGGTTTATCTTTTTTCCGGCACCATCTATGACAACATCGTTTACGGCAAGCCTCAGGCTTTACGGGAAGAGGTGATCGCGGCCGCCAAAAAGGCGGGCGCCCATGGCTTCATCGAGGCGCTTCCCCATGGGTATGATACGCACGTGGGCGAGCGGGGGGTCAAGCTCTCCGGGGGGCAGAAGCAGCGCATCTCCATCGCCCGGGTGTTCCTGAAAGATCCGCCCATCCTGCTGCTGGATGAGGCCACCAGCGCCCTGGACAACGAATCGGAGCTGCTGGTGCAGCGCTCCCTGGAGGAGCTTGCCCGGGGCCGCACCACCCTCACCATTGCCCACCGGCTCACCACCATCAGAAACGCCGATGTCATCTGGGTGCTCACCGACCAGGGGCTGGAAGAGCATGGCAGCCATGAGGAACTGATGGACAGGGGCGGGCTGTATTACCGCCTCTACCACCTGTACGCCAATCATGATATCAAGGCCCGGAAGCGGGAGGAAGCCCTCCTGTAGCCGGACAGAACGGAGGAGACATGAACCTGCATTTTATCGGCGCTTCCCGGGAGGTGACCGGCAGCCTCTATTTGCTCCGGGCAAACGGCAAAAACATCCTGGTGGACTGCGGCATGGAACAGGGAAAGGACACCTACATCAACCAGCCCCTGCCCATCAGCCCTGCGGTGGTTGACGCGGTGGTCCTGACCCACGCCCACATTGACCACTCCGGCATGCTCCCGGCGCTGGCCAGCCGCGGGTTCAGGGGACCCATCCACGCCACCCCCGCCACCCTGGCGCTGTGCGACATCATGCTCAGGGACTCCGCCCACATCCAGGAGATGGAGGCCGAGTGGCAAAACCGCAAGGCAAAACGCTCCGGCGGGGAGGAATATGTGCCGCTGTACACCCAGGCGGACGCCCAGCTGGCCCTGGACCAGTTTGAAACCCTGCCGGTCACGGAAACCCGGGAAATCCTCCCGGGGGTCCGCCTCACCTTTACCGATGCGGGGCACCTTCTGGGCTCCGCCTCGGCAACCCTTCAACTCACGGAAGACGGCGTCAGCAAAACCATCGTGTTCTCCGGCGATATCGGAAACACAAACCAGCCCATCATCAATGATCCCCACTACCTGAGCCGGGCGGACTATGTGGTGATGGAATCCACCTACGGTGACCGCCTCCACGGCCCCCGGCCCGATTACCTGGCCGACCTGGCGGACGCCCTGCAGCTCACCTTCAACCGCGGCGGCAATGTGGTCATCCCCAGTTTCGCCGTTGGCCGCACCCAGGAGATCCTCTATTTTATCAGGGAAATCAAGGAAAAGGGGATGGTGAAGGGGCATGATGGTTTCCCGGTCTATCTGGACAGCCCGCTGGCCATCAAGGCAACCCATATCTTCACCCAGGCCAATATCAACGAATTTGACCAGGAGATGCGGGACCTGCTTGCCCGGGGCGCCAATCCCATCACCTTTGAGGACCTGAGGATCTGTGAGACGGCTGAGGAGAGCAAACAGATCAACTTTGAGCCCCGCCCCTGCGTGATCATCTCCGCTTCCGGCATGGCCGAGGCCGGGCGCATCCGCCACCACCTCAAGCACAACCTCTGGCGCAGGGAGGCCACGGTGCTTTTTGTGGGCTATCAGGCTGTGGGCACCCTGGGCCGTATGCTCTATGACGGCGAAAAACGGGTGAAGCTCTTTGGTGAGACCATCCAGGTAGCCGCTGAGATCAGGATGCTCAAAGCCATCAGCGGACACGCGGACCAGGCAGGCCTGATCAGGTGGCTTGAGGCCATCAGCCCCAGGCCCGCACGGGTCTTCATCACCCACGGGGATGAGGACGTGGCCGTCCTGTTCAAGGAACTCCTTGAACAAAAGGGCTATGCCACTTATGTTCCCTATTCCGGGGATGTCTGGTCGCTGTCCGGGAACGAACAGCTGGAAACTGGCTCGCCCGCCCTGGCCAAGGGCAAGGGCAAGCAGAAGAAGAAGCAGGTCAAGGCCGACGCCGCGCTGAGCCACGCCATGGAGCGCCTGGCGCTGCTGGCGGCCCACAGCGAGGGCTTCTCCAACAGGCTCAAGGACAAACTGGCCCGCCAGATCAATGACCTGGCCAGGCGGTGGGAGGAGTAGCGCCAAAAAAAAGCACCCAGGCCCCCAGAGCCCGCGCCCGGCCTCCTTTGGCCCCGCGGGTTTTTACGCGCACAGGGCCCGGGCGTTGAATCCGGAGGCTGCGTTATGGTACTGTAAGCCTTGGTACACAGGAGGAGGCGGGGCGGATGGAAAAGCGCAAAGGCGTATGGAATTGGATCATCGTGGGCGTTTCGCTCATTTTGCTTTTCGGGGCGGACCTTCTGCCCCTCATCCCGGGGCTTGGGGCTTCCGGCCAGCGGGTCCTGGGGCTGTTTTTGGGGGCGGTCATGCTGTGGCTGTTTGTGGACATCGGCTGGCCCAGCGCCCTGGTGATCTTCGCCCTGGGCGTCCTGCCGGGGGTGAAGACCGGCGATGTCCTCCTGTCTTCTTTTGGCAACGCCACGGTGTGGTTCCTGATATTTTCGTTTTTGCTGACCTTCGCCCTGAAGGAAACCGGCTTTCTGCGCCGGCTGGCGCTGCTGTTCATCACCAGCCGTTTTGCCCGCAAAAGCCCCTGGGCGTTTATCGTGATGTTCCTTTTATCCGTGCTGGCGCTGGGCAGCTTTATCGCCCCCACGGTGACCTTCCTGCTGTTTTTCGCCCTGCACCGGGAGGTGATGGAAGCCCTGGGGCAGAAGCCCGGCGATCCGCTGGCCCGGGCCCTGATGGTGGGCACGGCCTGCGTCACCTCCATCTCCTGCGCTATGACGCCCATCGCCCACACCTTCCCCCTGATGGCCCTGGGGTTCCACGAAGCGGCCACGGGCGAGCGGATCAGCTACCTGAGCTATCTTCAAATCGGGCTGCCGGTGGGCATCCTGCTGTTTGGCCTGACGCTCCTGCTGCTTTACCTGGGCTTCCGCAGGCGGATTGGGGGCCGGGGGCCGGAAATCAGCAAACTGACCCTCTCCGCCCCCGGAAAGCCGGATGCAAGGGAGATCTTCTCCGCTGTGGTTTTCCTCCTGGTGGTGGCGGCCTGGCTCCTGGCAGGCATCCTGCCGGAAAGGATGGCGCCCGTCGCCGCCCTGGGCACTGCCTGGCCGGCGCTGCTGGGGGTGATCCTTCTCTCCGCCATTCCTGTGAAGGGAAAACCGGTCTTGGACCTCAAGGACGGCTTTGCCCGGGGCCTCAACTGGCAAAGCCTGCTGCTGTGCGCCGCGGCCCTGGCGCTGGGAAAATACCTGACCCTGCCTGAATACGGCGTCACGGACTGGTTTGGCGCGCTGATTGCCCCGCCCATGCGCTCCTGGGGCTACGGGGGAGCGCTTCTGGTCATCATCGCCGCCACCCTTATCATGACCAACTTCCTCTCCAACATCGTCACCACCACCGTCATGTACCAGGTGGCAGCCAGCGCCATTCCCGTGCTGGCCTTGTCCGGCATTGCCATCAACCCTGCCCTTTCCGCCATCCTGGTGGGGATGTGCGCCAGCCTGGCTTTCGCCACGCCCCCGTCCATCGCCCACATCGCCCTGGCGGCCGGCTCCGGCTGGGCGGGCTCCAGGGACATGCTGCTCTACGGGGGCGCGCTGGCGCTCTTCTCAGTGCCGGTGGTGCTGGCGTTTTCGCTTATCTGACCCTACCAGGAGATATTGTCCGGGTCGGCTGAAAAGCCCACGCAGCCCTTGAGGCCGGCGATGCGCTCCAGATCGGCGGGGGACAGTTCAAAATCAAATACCTGGGCGTTCTCCCGGATGCGGGAAGGGGTCACCGACTTGGGCAGGGGCAGATAGCCCCGCTGGAGGCTCCAGCGGATGGCGACCTGGGCGATGCTCTTGCCATATTTCTCAGCGATCTCCTTCATCTCCGGCACCTCAAACACCCGGCCTACGCCCAAGGGGCTGTAAGCCTCCAAAAGCATCCCCTTCCCGCGGCTGTAATCCACCACCTCGTCCTGGGTGTCCCCGGGCGCCAGGCGGATCTGGTTGGCCACCGGGATGATCTCAGCCGTCTCAAGCAGCGCGTCGATGTGGTGCGGGTGGAAGTTGCTGATGCCGATGGCCTTGAGGATCCCTTTATGGTAGAGGGCCTCCAGGGCGCGCCAGGTCTCGGCGTTTTTCTCTTTCCAGTTGTGCTTGAAATCCACAGGCCTGGGCCAGTGGAGCAGGAACAGGTCCACATAATCCGTGCCCAGTTTATCCAGGCTTTCCTGCACCGCGTCCAGCGTCTGCTGATATCCCCTGACGGAGTTGACCAGTTTGGTCGTGATAAAAACCTCCCCCCGGGGGATGCCGCTGTCCTTCACCCCCTGGCCGACGCCCGCCTCGTTGCCATATCCCTGGGCGGTGTCGATGTGGCGGTACCCTGCCAGAATGGCCTCCCGCACGCTGCTGCGGGCCACCTCGCCATCCGGTGTCTGCCAGGTGCCAAAGCCGATACAGGGGATCTTCACCCCGTTGGACAGGATGTACCGGTCCGTGATTGCGTTCATGCCTTTCCCTCCATCCTTTAAAACATGCCGTGTGATTCAGGGAAAAGTATAACCGGGAAAACCGCCGGCTAATCAAAAGGGAGGGGCGCAGCCCCCCCCCAGGTTTCATTGGGATCTGCCCGTTTATCCCTTTGTGAGATGGTTCATGATGCCCCCAAACAGGGGGGTGTACCCCGCCCAGTCCACAAATTCCGGCGGGCCCCAGTGGGGCGCGCAGTCGGAGGTGAAGGCGCCGGCGCGGCCTTTGCCGTAGTTGCCAAAGGCGATGAAAGGGTCCCCCGCGATGGTCATCACCCCCTGGGCGCCCTCCCGGGGCAGCGTCCGGTTGTAGCCCAGGAAATGGGGCCAGTCCAAAGGGACGCCCGCAAGAACCGGGTGGTCCGGAACCACGATGTCAGGCCTTACCCCCTCAGGGTGTTCCATCAGGTCGTCCGTCTCCAGGCACACAACAGGCAGCACCTCGGAAAGCGCCGTGCGCCCATACTTGGCCTTGGCGTCCACCCCGGAAAACGCCATATAGCCCCCCACCATCAACAGGGCGCCCCCGGCCAGGACATAGTCCCGGATCACTTGGCAGCGGTTTGGCATTTTTTGGCTTCTGGCAAAGGTATCCGGATGCAGAAGAAGGGTGTTGGACCCGATGTCGGACAGGATGACCCCGTCGTATTCTCCCAGCTCATCCGCCGAAAAGGGAAAGCGCAGGGCGGCGATATGGTTCGGCATGTAGGTGACCTCATAGCCGCTGTCCTCCAGCGCCCTGATCAGCCGGCCCGCCCCCTCCTCATAGGCTGAGGTGTAAAACGCGTCAAATCCCTTCACATGCACGGTATAGCTGCTCCAGCTCTCCCCCGCCAGCAGAATTTTCTTTGCCATGCCGCCCTCCTGATTGGGTTTTGCCTGATTGTAGCATGGGGGCGCCCGGCGGGCAAGGGCGCTTGCGCGGCCCCGGGCCATGGACTATACTGGATTTGAAAGGGGCTGGGCATATGAGTGACGCGGCATACCGGGAGCAGGTTTTGGGCGGGAAAACGCTGTTTGACGGCAAGATCATCACGGTGGAGCACTGGCAGGTCCTCCTGCCTGACGGCCGGGAGACTTCCCGGGAAATCGTGCTGCACAAGGGGGGCGCCGCGGTGGTGCCGGTGGACCAGCAGGGCTGTGTGACCCTGGTGCGCCAGCACCGGGTGGCCATTGATGAGATGATGCTGGAGATCCCCGCGGGCAAGCTGGACTATGAGGGGGAGGACCCTTTCGCCTGCGTCCAGCGGGAGCTGGCCGAGGAAACCGGCCTGGTGGCGGGCAAATGGCAGAAGCTGGCCCATGTGGTCTCCACACCCGGCTTCTGCACCGAGCGCATCGCCCTCTATCTGGCCACCGAACTGCGCCAGTCAGCCCCGCGCCCGGACAGGGATGAGTTCCTCAATGTGGTGCGCATGCCGCTCAAGGACGCGGTGGCCCAGGTTTTTCAGGGTAAAATACATGATGCCAAGACCTGCCTGGGGCTGCTGATGGCACAGCAGGTGCTGGGCGCGCCCTTGTTGGCCGCCACACCTGAAGCGAGGTATCCCCGCCAGCAAAGGGGAATCTTCCCCCGGGCCCGGAAGGGGTGAACGAAATGAACAAGCGCGGCAGCATGCGGCCACTGAAGTGGCTGATCATCCTCCTGGCGCTGATGGTGGTTTTCTACGGCGTCATGGCCATCCGCTACAGCATAGAGCAGAACACCTTCCGCGTGCCGCAGGCGCCTCTGGTGGCAGGCGTTGGCAGGCTTCAGCCATGACCCAGGCGCGCGGCCTTCCCCAGTGCCTTGAGCGCCTCATCGGCCCGGAAAAAGCCGCCGCCATCACCACCCGGCGCCTGATGCTGCGCCGGCCCAGGATGGCTGACGCGGCTGATTTTTTCGCCTTCGCGCGGGATGATGAGGTGGCGCGCTATGTCATGTGGGACACGCATACCCATATCAGGGACTCCCGCAGGGCGCTCAGGGGCATCCTGGCGCGCACCCGCGCCCAGGGGGCGGAGACCTTTGCCATCTGCCCCAGGGACACGGGCAGGCTCATCGGCACCATCGGCCCCGTCTGGCTGGACTGGGATAACCGCGCCTGTGAGGTGGGCTTTTCCCTGGCCCGGCCTTACTGGGGCCAGGGGCTTTTGACGGAGGCGCTGGGGGCCTTCCTGGGCTACGCCTTCCAGGGCCTGGGACTCAACCGGGTGGAGGGGCAGTATGACCTGCGCAACCCCGCTTCCGGCCGGGTGATGGAAAAGGCCGGCATGGCCCGTGAGGGGGAACTGCGCCAGCGGCTTCACTACAAGGGCCAATACGCCGATGTGGGGCTGTACGCCATCACCCATGACGCCTGGCGCCATCAGGGCAGCAAGCCCTGACTACCCGCCGGAGGCAAATATGTCCCATGAATTGCAGGTAAGAACGCAACGAAGGCCCTGCAGATGGGAGCAGGCCCTAAACCCATTAGGCAGTTCCAGCGGGGCTGTTGCTGTAAATCTTCATCTTCCCGAATTCTTCTCAGCAAGCGGTTATTCCAGCCTTCAAGTGTGTTGAATTTTCTGCTGGAGTAGCGGCCAGCAAAACTCCTTTCGGACATCAAACCGGCAGAATCAAATTCAGAGGTCCTGCTTCGTGCCAACTGCCGCGCCAATCCTTTTCCACGAAAACGCATCGGTTGCCAGCCAGCGGAAGAGCTTTTTGAGGAAAACCATTCAAGTAAAACCAAACCGGAATAGGTTCCCATGGCGCCTGGACCTGCTGAATTATACTCTTCTATCTGGCCTGGGAATAGCAAGTTCAGGCGCGCTTCATTATTCGTTGAGCATCATATTTTGGTATGCTATACTTTGACATGGCGTTGAATGAGCCGCATGCCAAATGAATACACAGGCTTGTTGGATAAAGCGACGTAAGCATGTTTCCGGGACAACAGCAAAAAATGTTTAGCCCACAGCTCAGGCCCCCCAACACAGGATAAGGAAAATGCAGTTATGCCACTGATCCGCACCGCGAAAACCGAATCCGGCATTGTTCGCGGACTGCCTGCCGCCGACCCACGCATTACCAGCTATAAGGGCGTTCCCTTTGCTGCTCCGCCTGTTCGGGAGAATCGTTGGCGCGCGCCCCGGGCCTGCATGCCATGGGAGGGCGAGTACGCAGCCTACGACTTTGCACCTATCACCCCGCAAGCTGTGACCGGAAAAGACAAAAAGAACATCTATACCCGCGAGTGGTCGGTGGATGATGACCCTTCCATGGACGAGGATTGTCTTTACCTGAACATATGGGCGCCCGCTGAGGGACAAACCGGGCTTCCGGTGTTTGTCTGGTACTTTGGCGGTGGACTGCAGGCCGGGTCAACCAGTGAGATGGAGTTTGACGGGGAACGCATCGCCCGCCGTGGCGTGGTCGTGGTCACAATAAACTACCGGCTGAACGTATTTGGCTTTCTGGCACATCCGGAACTGACTGTGCAGGCCCCGGGGAGCCCCACAAACTTCGGCTTCCTGGACCAGCAGTTCGCCACGCGGTGGGTGAAAAGGAATATCGCGGCGTTCGGCGGAAATCCCAATAACATCACCATCGGCGGGCAGTCCGCTGGGGGAATGAGCGTCAGCGCTCAGATAGCCCATCTGGGCAATGAAGGCTTGTTCTGCCGGGGGGTGATCATCAGCGGCCTGTTTGCCCCCGTATATCCGGAAATGCTGGGGCTGTGTGTTCCCCTGGGCGAGGCGGAGAAGCGCGGGGAGCTTTTCTTCAGGGATGTGCTGGGCGTACAAAACCTGGAGGAAGCCAGACATGTGCCCTGGCAGACGCTGCTGAATGCGTCGCTTTCCTGGAAGGATGCTGGCCTGTGGCCCGCGTCTGTGGACGGCGCGTTTCTGCACTACGCCCCTGACCGCTGGTATATGCATGAAGACCATGTCCGCTGTCCGGTGATGACCGGCTCCACCAACAATGAGTTCCGCCTCTCCCCCAGGGCAGTGAATGACGATACCCTGCATGCTTATGCGGAAACCATCCCCCACCTGGACAGGGAGAGATTCCTGGCCCTGTTCAGCTCGCCCGCCACCAAGGAGAGCATCCGCCGTGAGGGGGAGGTGAACGCAATAGGGCTGGCCGTACGCGCTGCAGCCATGACGGCACAGGAGCCAATATACGCCTATGAATTCAGCGCCGAAATACCTGGATGGGACCATCCCGGCGCATTCCATTCCGTGGATTTGTGGTTCTTCTTTGAGACGCTGGCGAAATGCTGGCGGCCGTTTACCGGCAAACACTATGACCTTGCCCGGCAGATGTGCGATTACCTGTATCATTTTGTGTGCAGCGGGAACCCGAACGGCACAGGTACAGATGGCGGCCGGCTTCCCTACTGGCCGAATATGAATCCGCGGGAGCCCGTTCTCATGTCTTTCGGCGATGATGTGAAACCTGTGCAAAGCCCGTTAAGCCCCATCGACCGGTTGCTGCTGGAGGCCTGCCTTGCTGGCGGCGAAGACTGATCCGGACCGGGTGCTTTTTGCGGATAGTGAGGTGAGGTGACAGCCAGACCTAATTGTCCATTGAAAACGCCTTGTTATCAATGTCCCGGTATCTCAGAAACCGGATGGATTGTTCTTTGCAACTGGGCTCCAGTAATTGGAGGCCTTCGGGACTGCAGTGAGAGATGGGTGTCCCACTAAACAACAACATGGAACTTGATGGCCAATTGGCGCTTTCAAGCAGGGTCGCCTCATTGCACCCTGGCTGGTATGACTTGGGATATGGCGTTGAGGAACCGGTGTGACCCTCATACACCCGGGAGCGCAGCCGTGAGAAACAGTTGACCTCTTTCGTGATTGTTGATCTGTTGGCGTCAAAAACGCGCGAATGGAAGATCCGGCGAAGGGACGGGGCAGCGGGCAGCTTACCGCTCCAGCGTCCAATCCTTGATTGGCGAAGGTGTGCCTGAAGGAAATTCGGGCTAATTGCATGACGGTTTTTCCCTGGTCGGGGAATGGCTCAATCCGCTCAGCATCCGGTGAGCACGTCATGAATGCAGGCACCTATGCAGCTGGCCGCATTTGACAATGGGATATTCAGGAAGTAACATTCCATATGTGCAGATCTATCCCGCCGCGCTTCGATACCATCAATTATTTGTTTTTGTGATGAGATTGGGATACTAATGTTCATTCAACCTTCAGTGTATCTGGACAGGCGTGAGTTTGAGTTCGTATCACACGATGTGATCAGCGATGTTAATCTTTTTTTTATAGATATTTCATTTCGCAATATGCATATGCACAAGGATTTTGAACTGTTCCGCATCTTTTCCGGCGAGCTGGACATTGTTTCCAAAAATGAGCGTCACCGCCTGCACGAAGGGGACTTTGCACTGTTCAACCCCCGCCGCGCCCATGAAATACGCGCGCTGGGCGGAAATCCCGTACGCATCATGCCGCTTCAGGTTTCTCCCAGTTTCTGGTCGCGTTTTTACCCGCAGATGTCCAGTGTAGAATTTGAGGTGATCGATATTGGCGAGCATTTGGGCAATCAGAGAGATCGGCTGGCATACCATTACTTCTCCATAGCCAACAATTATTTCGAAAAAGAGTCCTATTTTGAACTGCGCTGCGCTTCGCATCTTAATGCCTTAATGGAACTTCTCCTTAGCCGTGTTCCCTGGCATTACCTGACAAAAGAACAAAAAGCAACAAAGAAGGACCAAAACTTTCGCCTGGGACGCATCATGGACCATATCGAGTCAAATTACACCAATAAGCTGCTGCTAAAGGACCTGTGCGAACTGGAAGGCATTTCCCTGCATTACCTCTCCCGGTATTTCACTGCCCATTTTGGCATGAGTTTTCAAGACTATCTGACCATGCTGCGATATGGCCGTGCGCGGCTGCTATTGGAGCGGACCGATCTCAAAGCAGGCGATATTGCCATCAGCAGTGGCTTTTCCGATATCCGTTATCTCAACCGTGTTTTTCGTCAATTGCACGGCTGCACCCCGCTGGCCTATCGTGACAGCTTTTTGCAGGGCAGGCCGGCCCAATCCAAAAGCACGGATATTCGGGACGCACAGCAGCGCTTTCTGGACGAAAAGGAAAGCCTCTCCTATCTGCGCCAATGGCTGGATGCCAATCCCATCACCTGATTCCGCTTTGCTCATTTGTACGAAAATCACTAAAACAGACAATTAATCAAATTAATCTCCTTTTATAAGCAAACTTGTCGTCTCTTCTCTTCCAGAATCTGCTATACTTGTGACCGAACAGATGATGTGTTTAGTTGCAGACGAAAAATAGACGTGGTCAACGTCTATCAATATAAGGAGGAAAACATGAAGAAAACTTTGCTTCGACTGGTCCTGCCGCTGATGTTGGCGGTCATGATGCTGCCGGCGCTGCCTCTCTCGGTGGTGGCTGAGGAAGCCCTCACCGTGACGGTATTTGTCGGTGAACCCCGCGATCAACCCACCAGTGACAACAAGGTCTTCAAAATGATTGAAGAGGAATTCGGCCTGAAGTTCGAGTTTGAATTCCTCGCGGGCGACCTGAATGAGACCCTGGGCGTCAAAATCGCCGGCCAGGACTATGCCGACCTGATGGATGGCGGCAACTATGCCGAAAAGCTGATAGAAGCCGGTGCGTTCATCAACCTGATGGATTACATCAGCGAAGAGGAGACCCCGAACATTTATCAGCATGTCGAGCCCTACCTCAAGCGCCTGCTCAATGAAGACGGAGAACTCTTTATCATCCCCAATTACGGCCGCTACTACAACACCGAAGACTACCCCATGAACTACGTCAACGGCCCCGCCTTCTTCCTTCAGAAAAAGGTGCTTGCCTGGGACAACTACCCCATGATCAAGACCATGGATGAGTACTTTGATCTGATTGAGCGCTATGTTGCCGCCAACCCCACCAATGAACAGGGGCAGCCAAATGAGGGCTTTGCCATCCTGTGCGAGGACTGGCGCGCGTTCTGCCTGTTCAACCCGGTTCAGCATCTGATGGGCCGCCCCAACGACGGCGATGTCATCGTGGACATCGACGACAACTACAAGACCGAAGCATACTGCATCCAGGACTATGCCAAGCACTACTACCAGAAACTGAACGAAATGTTCCACAAGGGCCTCATTTCCCAGGACACCTTCGTGATGAACTATGACCAGTACCTGGCCAAAATTTCCAGTGGCACTGTGGTGGGCATGTTTGACCAGTACTGGAACCTGCAAAACGGCAACGATGCCCTTCGGGCTGCCGAGATGTTTGACAGCACCTATCAGGGGCTGCCCCTCATCTACACCCCGGAACAGGCCGGAAAGGAAGTGGAAGAGCACTACCTCAACGGCACAGTCATCAACGTGAACCGCGGCTTTGGCATCAGCGTCAACGCCGAGCACCCCGAGCGCCTGGTCCAGTTCATGGAAAAAATGCTCAGCGATGAGTGGCAGAAGATGATCTGGTGGGGTATCGAGGGTGAAGACTACTACATGGAGGATGGCCGCTTCCTGCGCACCTATGAGCAGATCCAGGACGCCGCCAATATGGTGTGGAGAAACAAGAACAGCGCCTATGTGCTGACCAACTCCATGGCCAAAAAGCAGGGCGAGATGGACGACGGCAACAAGTGGGATCCGATGGTGCAGCCGGAGTGCTACTTCCTGCAGATGAACGACTATGACAAGGCTTTCCTCGAAGCGTACGGCATGCAGCGCCCGCTGGACTTCTTCAATGACCCCATTGAGCTGGCTCCGTATGGAGAGGCCTGGCAGATCGACGTGACTGTGGATCAGGACGCGAACGATGCCAAACTTGGCTATCAGGATGTCCAGCGCAAGATGCTGCCCCAGGTCATTATGGCCGCGCCGGAAGAGTTTGACGCCAAATGGGACGAATATGTAGCCGCGGCAGAAGCCGTACCGGTAAGCGATTTCGTGGATTTCATGCAGGAATCCATTCTCGAACTGGTGGAACAGGTTACCGGAAACTGAATTCCCCATCCACACGGCGGGAGGGATAACCTCCCGCCGTTCTCTCTTTATCCGCCGCGGTGTGTCAAGATTCCCGCCCGCGATACCCAGGACGAACCCAAGCGAGGTTGAGCCCATGCGACGAGCAAAAGCATCCACAGGCACGGCGTTGCCTGACAGGTTAGGATTATCGAAACATTCCTTCTGGCATACGCTGTGGCAACAGCGTCAGCTCGCCTTCATGAGCGTGCCCATGCTGCTCTATATCTTCCTGTTCAATTACTTTCCGCTCTGGGGCTGGATTACCGCGTTCATGGACTACAAGCCGGTTCTGCCGCTGCTGGAGAACAAGTGGGTCGGCCTGGAAAACTTCAAGTGGCTGTTTTCCCGGCCGGAGTTTCTGGGCGCCGTCCGCAACACCTTCGCCATGGCTGCCATCAACCTGGTGTTTGGCTTTGTCTTCCCGATTCTGCTGGCGCTTTTTCTCAACGAAATCCGCCGAACGCGTTTTAAGCGTACCGTGCAAACGGTCACCTATCTGCCCCACTTTTTAAGCTGGGTCATTGTGGTGGGTATCGCACAAACCATGCTGTCCAGCACTGGTGCCATAAACCAGTTATTGGTCTCGACCGGGATTGTCAGCAGGCCTGTTTTCTTTCTCGGCGAGGGGCGGTACTTCTGGTGGCTGGTCGGGTTTATCCATATCTGGAAGGAGTGCGGCTGGAATTCCATCATCTACCTGGCCGCCATGACCGCGATTGACCCCGGCCAGTATGAGGCAGCCGAAATGGACGGCGCGGGTCGGTTCAAGAAGATGTGGTACATCTCCCTGCCCGGAATCCGCAGCACCTTCATGGTGCTGCTGATCATGAACATCGGCTACCTGATGGAGGCCGGGTTTGAGATCCAGTACCTGATGGGGCAGAATGTGGTGATGGACTGGTCGCAGACCATTGACATCTTCGCGCTCAAGTACGGAATCAACAGGGGGCAGTACAGCCGCGCCATCGCCGCAGGCATTTTCAAAAGCATCGTGTCCATCGCCCTGATGACAAGCGCCAATTTTGCTGCCAAACGCCTTGGTGAAGACACGTTGCTATGAGGAGAAAGAGCCATGACTGATAGACTTCTTGCCCGCAAATCCCGGAATGGTCTTCGGAAGCGTTCCATCTTTCCCTATATTAATGCCGCCGGGATGATTCTGCTGATGTTCATCACCCTTTATCCGGTGGTCAACACAGTCGCCATCTCCTTTAACGATGGTACCGATGCACTGCGCGGTGGTATCGGCCTGTGGCCCCGTGTGTTCAGCCTGAAGAGCTACGAAACCATCTTCGCTGACGAAATCATCTACAACGCGTTTTTTATCACCATTTCACGCACGCTCATCCAGACAGTGCTGAATGTGATACTCACGGCCATGCTCTCCTTCGCGCTCAGCCGCCGGGAATATGTGCTGCGGAAGTTCATCACAACAGCAATGGTCATTACCATGTATGTCAACGCCGGGCTGATCCCCAACTACCTTCTCTTGCAGCGCACGCTCGGGCTGGGCAAGTCCTTCTGGGTCTATATCATTCCAACGATGTTCTCCTGTTTCAACATGATTGTCATGCGCACCTATATCATCGGTTTGCCCGACGCGCTGGTTGAGTCCGCGCGCATCGATGGGGCGGGTGATTTCTACTTATTCTGGCGCATCATCTTCCCGCTGATGATGCCGGTTGCCGCCACCATCGCGCTGTTCGTGGCTGTAGGAGCATGGAATGCCTGGTTTGACACACACCTGTACAACGCGGGTAAAGTACGCCTACACACGCTGCAGTATCTGCTGAAGATGAAACTGGCCACCACCAGCAACAGTGCCAATGCCGCTATGACCAGCGCGGAAGCGGCGGCAAACACCACCCTTACCACCCCCATCACCATCCGGGCGGCTATCACTGTAGTATCGGCAGCACCCATCATGGCGATTTATCCTTTCCTGCAGCGCTACTTCGTTGTGGGCCTCAGCATAGGCAGCATTAAGGGTTGAATAAGGAGCAATTCATGCCGCACGATTGTTTTGAACATCGCAAATCCAAGGCCACCCTGAGTCTTTGCCGGCACGAAGGCTCTGTACTGGCAAACACGGCTTTTGGGGCCCGGTTAGTGAAACACGATTTTCTCTTTGGTTTTGGCGGTTTTGACGCACTGGATGCCGCCTCGGGCCTTCTGGACGCGCAGCGGCAAGCCTTTGTGGAGGAACGGCTTTCCCGAATGATTGCCATCTCCAACTACGCAACCCTGCCGTTTTACTGGGGAAGGTTCGAGGAAAAAGAGGGCAGTCCCCAAACATCCGGGCTCATGGCCGCAGCCCGGTGGCTTGCGCAGCGGGGCGTCCGCCTCAAGGGCCATCCCCTTTGCTGGCACACAGTCTGTGCGGATTGGCTGATGCAATACAGCAACACGGATATCCTGCGGAAACAGCTGGCGCGTATCCGCCGGGAAGTTGCTGGCTTTGAGGGTGTCATCGATATATGGGATGTCATCAATGAAGTGGTGATCATGCCGGTGTTTGACCGCTATGACAATGCGGTCACACGTATTGCAAGGGATCTGGGGCGCGTAGGCCTTGTCAAGCGGGTCTTTGCCGCAGCGCGTGATGCAAATCCCAACGCTGTGCTCATCCTCAATGACTTCAATACCTCTCCTGCTTACGAACGCCTTGTGGAAGAATGCCTGGCAGCAGGCGTCCCCATCGACGCTATCGGCATACAATCCCATCAGCACCAGGGCTATTGGGGACGCGGCAAACTGGAGGATGTGCTGGGGCGGTTTTCGCGGTTTGGCCTTCCCCTCCACTTCACGGAGAACTCACTGGTCTCCGGCCAACTCATGCCCCCCCATATCGTTGACCTCAATGATTGGGTCGTCCCGGACTGGCCGTCCACCCCGGCGGGAGAGGAGCGCCAGGCCAGGGAACTGGAGGAGATGTACACCATCCTTTTTGCCAATCCCCAGGTGGAAGCCGTCACCAACTGGGACGCAACAGACGGGAAGTGGCTGCGCGCGCCCACGGGCCTTCTGCGGGCGGACAACACCGCCAAGCCCGCCTGGGAAGCGCTGGATCACTTGATTAACCATACATTTTCCAGCGATATCCAATGCCATACAGACAGCCAAGGCCGCGCTGAGATAACAGGAATACGTGGCAAATATGAGCTGTCCTGTGAAGGAAAGCAGGCCGCCTTTGACCTGTCATCTGCAAGTGACAGCGCCATCACCGTGGTGGTTTAGGAAATGGAGCATAGACAGGTCCCATTCCCCCGGGCGAAAAATAGGTTGCAGCCAATATGCTTTTTCGGATGACCGGGAAGCGCTTCCGTGCCGTCATCACCATGCGGCGGCAGCTGGCTTGTCCTTCCGGGGCTGTCATCATCAGGCAGATGGATTTTGTTTGGCACTGCCTGGCAAAGGGCCAAACGATGCCCGGATTGGGGGTTTTCTCATGACGGCTTGCTATACCGCACAGAAAGTTGCCGCTGGCATATGGCATATATGGGATCCCATGGGGGTGGGGATGACACTGCTGGTGGGAACACAGCGCGCCCTGCTGTTTGACACCGGATACGGTTTATGGGATCTGAAAGGTTTTTTGCAGTCCTTCTGCCCCAAGCCCCTGACAGTTCTTTTGAGCCATGCGCACCCCGACCATGTGCTGGGTGCCCTTCGCCTTGGGGAATGCGTGAGCCTTCATGAGGCTGATTTCCCTTATTTGGGCAGATATTCCTCGCAGTGCATACGCCAGATGAACCTTGATGCTGCAAGGGCCAAAGGCCTTGCGCCGGACAGCTGGGCCTGTGAACACTATCTCCATGCGCCAATGCCCGGCGCTGTCCCGCTTGCGGCACAACGATTTGACCTTGGCGGCCTTCATGTCAGGGTTCTGCCCCTGCCCGGGCACACCCCCGGTTCCATTGGCCTGCTGGTGGAAGAGCGGGAGCTGCTGCTGCTTGCGGACAGCTGGAACCCCCAGACCTGGCTGTTCTTTCCTGAATGCTGCCCGGTTGAGCGGTACAGGCAAAGCATGCGTGCCCTAACTGGCCTGACCTATAAACAGGTGCTTGTCAGCCACGACCCGTTTCCCCGGGGAGAAGCCGCCTTGCGCGGGTTCATCGACGGCTTGACAGACCAGGTACTGGAGGGCGCCCTGCCCTACAGGGTGCCCGGGCATGAATGCTTTCCAACCCGCTGCTGTGAACCTGCGCCCCAAAGCCCGTTCATCTTTGACGCTGCAAAATGGAAGCCTGTCCGCCTGAAGCCTCATCCTGGCACATGATTCCAGGCCGATACGCATAGAATATGAAAAGAAGAGACAGCATGCACAGCGACAGACGCCTTGCCTGGCTGGCACTTTTGGGCGAAGAGACGGCCAGGGGAGCCACACCTTTTCAGATCGCGGCGGATGAACTGCGCCTGGGCCGGGAACGCCTGTGCCTGCGTATGCCTGTTTCCCTGTGCCTTAAGGGGGAAGAGGAAGGCTATGCCATCATGCCGGCGGATGGCGGCTATCTCATCAGCGGGAATGCGTCAGGGCTGCTGTATGGCACGTATCGCCTGATGATGAAACTGGCAGCCGGGCTGAATCCCCAGTGCGATTTCACCAGGCCTGCCTATGCGCTGCGTATGCTCAACCACTGGGACAATATGGATGGCATGGTGGAACGGGGATACGCGGGCGACTCCCTCTTTTTTTCAAAGGGACGCTTCAGGAATGACTGGCCCAGGCTCACGCAGTATGCCCGGCTCCTGGCCTCGGTGGGCATCAACGCCGTCTGTGTGAATAACGTCAATGTCAGGCCGCCTGCGGACCGGCTGATTACCCGGGATTGGCTGCCTGATCTGGCCCGGCTGGCTGACCTGCTGCGAGCCTACGGCATCCGCCTGATGGTTGCCGCGGATTTCGCGCTCCCTCATAGTGCGGGTATTGGGACGGCCGATCCGCTGGATCCCGCGGTGCAGCGTTGGTGGCAGAAGCGGGCAGAGGAAATATATGGCCTGATCCCTGACTTTGGCGGTGTTGTTATCAAGGCAGACAGCGAGTTTCGCCCTGGGCCTCACACCTACGGTCGCAGCCATTCGCAGGGCGCCAATATGCTGGCACGGGCCTTCCGGCCCCACGGGGGCTATGTTATCTGGCGGTGCTTTGTGTACAACTGCAAGCAGGACTGGCGCGACCATGCCATAGACCGTCCCAAGGCGGCCTTTGAACAATATGCGCCGATGGATGGCACATTTGATGCGCATGTCATCCTGCAAATCAAGAACGGGCCCTATGATTTTCAGACGCGCGAGCCGGTTTCCCCGCTTCTGTACGCCATGCCCAACACTGAAAAAGCCCTGGAGCTGCAGCTTGCCCAGGAATACACCGGGCAGCAAATTGACCTGTACTACATGCCGCCGATGTGGCAGGAGATCACCCGTGACCTGCTGCCCTTCAAGCCGCGGCACATCTGCGCGGTCAGCAATCTGGGACGTGATGACAATTGGACCGGGCATGACCTAGCCCAGGCAAATCTGTTTTCCTACGGTTTGTTCGCCTGGCGGGGCCAAACAGCCGATGACGACGCCGATTGGTGGATCCGCCTGAGCTATGGCAGTAACCCTGTCGTGCTCTCAACGCTTCGCGCAATGCTGCTTCGCTCGCGCGCCGTGTATGAAAGCTATACAGCGCCTCTGGCGCTGGGATGGATGGTGCACCCGGACAGCCATTACGGGCCCAACCCGGAAGGGTACGAGTACGACAAGTGGGGCACCTATCTGCGCACCGACGGCCGGGCCGTGGGCATTGACCGCAGTTCCCGCGGCACCGGCTTTACGCTGCAGTACCCGGAGGCATTACGCAGGCGCTATGACAGCCCCCATACGTGCCCCCAGGAGCTGCTGCTGTTCTTCCATCGGCTGCCCTTTGACCATGTGCTGCCTGATGGCCGCACGTTAATCCAGTACATCTACGACACAAGGTTTGAGGGCGCGCTGGGTGCGGAGGCCTTGCTGCGGGACTGGGAGTCCCTTGAGGGCTTGATTCCCGAGGAAAGCTTCCGTCACACACGGGAGCGTTTTGTCCGCCAGCTTCAGAACGCATGCGAGTGGCGGGATGTGCTCAACAATTACTTCTGGCGCTTCTCAGGCATTCCGGATGAGAGAGGACGGCGCATCTACTGACGCGGTTTTCCGGAAGCCCCTGCCTTTCCCCCGGCCCGTGTTCGTCACGGAAAGACGCCGGGCTGGCATGCACAGAAACACGCCCATTCTTTTCCAGCGCGCTACGGCGGGCAAACCGATGAAAGCACAGCCTCAGGCCTCCGGATGGGTGGCCTGGCTGTAAGTGATTGAATATAAACGCAGGGCATCCATCGCCTTGCAGTAAGGAGCTTGTTATGGACAGGGAAAAGGCCAAAGCAGCGGCTGAGCGCCTGGTTAAGCAGATGACAGTGGAGGAAATGGCCTCGCAGCTTCGCTATGATGCACCCGCGATCCCCAGGCTGGGCATCCCCGAGTACAACTGGTGGAACGAAGCCCTTCACGGCGTTGCCAACGCGGGCACAGCAACGGTCTTTCCACAGGCTGTCAGCCTTGCGGCTGTCTTTGATGCTGACGAAATCAGCGGCATCGCGGATATCATCGCCACAGAGGGGCGCGCCAAGTACAACGCCATCTCCCAGCTGGACGACCGGGACATCTTCAAGGGACTCACCTACTGGAGCCCCAACATCAACATTTTTCGTGATCCCAGGTGGGGCCGCGGCCAGGAAACATATGGGGAGGATCCTTACCTGACATCGCGGCTTGGCGTCGCTTTTGTCAGGGGGCTCCAGGGGAATGGCAAATACCTGAAAGCAGCGGCCTGCGCCAAGCATTTTGCCGTGCATTCAGGGCCGGAGACCCTGCGCCACGAGTTTAACGCGGAGGTCAGCCCAAAGGATCTGCGGGAAACCTATCTGCCCGCCTTTGAAGCCCTGGTACGGGAAGCTGGCGTAGAGGCTGTGATGGGCGCCTACAATCGCGTCAACGGGGAGCCTGCCTGCGGCAGCAAGACCCTCATGGAGGATATCCTGCGGGGGGAGTGGGGATTTGAAGGGCACTTTGTCAGCGATTGCTGGGCTATCAGGGATTTTCACGAGCATCACAAGGTTACATCAACCGCCCCCGAAAGCGCGGCGCTGGCCCTGCGCCATGGGTGCGACCTGAACTGTGGCAATACCTATCTGCAACTTCTCATCGCGCTGAAAGAGGGGCTGATAGATGAGGGCATGCTCCGAAACGCCGCAGTGCGTTTGTTTACAACCCGCTGCCTTCTGGGCTTGTTTGATGATAGCTGTGAACTTCATTTTATCAGCCCGCTGGAGAGTGATTCTGACACGCACGCAGCACGCGCGCTGCGTATTGCCCGCAAGAGCATGGTTCTGCTGAAGAATGACGGTGTCCTTCCTTTGCGCCTTGAGAACATCCGTACAGTTGCCGTGATTGGCCCGGTGGCTGACAGCCATGCGGTGCTTGAAGGTAACTACAATGGCACTTCCTCGCGCTATACCACCTTCCTGGAAGGCATCCGGCATGCCTTGGCCGGCCGGGCACGCGTCCTGTACGCGGAAGGTGCCAAACTCAACCAGGACCGCGGCAGTGTGCTCTCCAAATATGCCAATGACCGGCTTCAGGAGGCTGTTGCGGCGGCGCAGGCGGCTGATGTCACCCTTTTGTGCGTGGGTCTTGACGGGACGCTGGAAGGTGAGGAGGGTGAGCGCGGCAACACCTACTTCTCCGGCGACAGGGAAGATATTCTGCTTCCGCCAAGCCAAAGGCTGCTGGCGGAAGCCATGCGGCAGCACGCGAAAAAACTGGTGACCGTCATTACCTCGGGCAGCGCACTGGATGTGAGAGAGGGCAACGCCATCCTCTGGGCAGGCTATCCCGGGCAGGCAGGCGGAACCGCATTGGCAGATCTTCTTCTGGGCGTTGTTTCGCCATCCGGCAAACTACCCGTCACCTTCTACCGCAGCGAGGACACGCTGCCGGAGTTCACCGACTACAGCATGAAAAACCGCACCTATCGCTATCACGAAGCCCAGGCGCTTTATCCCTTTGGATACGGGCTGAGCTATGCTGTTTTCTCCTACAGGGATGCGCGTTTTGAACAGGGCCACGTGTCGGTATCCGTTTGCAATGATAAGGGCCCGGATGCAGAGGAGGTGGTTCAGGTGTATGTGAAAGCACAGTCTCCCTTTGCGCCGCTTAACCCGCGCCTGGCCGGATTCAAACGCGTGGCGTTGAGAGCCGGAGAGGAACAGCAGGCCATGGTCCCCATTGACCCCGACATGTTTACCGTCATCAATGAGGAGGGCTTCAGGGAGCAGACCTCCGCCACCATCCTCTTTGTGGGCGGCTCCCAGCCTGACACGCGGAGCGCAGAGCTGCTGGGCTCTTCGCCCCTGCGCCTGGAGGTTTCCCGCCAGCTGCCCTAAGCCCCAGGATCTGCATCGGTTTTCAAGTGAGTTGAGGCTGCATCGGCAAAGAGCGGAACCGGAAAATCGCATGACAGGGGCAGTCCAGCGCTGTCTTGGGCTATGGGCATCCAAAACCGGAGCAAGCTGTGGCGGGGATCCCATAGGGCGAGGCCCAAGGACACATCGGGCGCAGGCAAAGCGCAAAGCCCTGTTTCTCTTCACCCTGCCGCCTCCGGGGCCAAATCATCGCCCGTTGCTTGTCATGCACGGGCTGATATGGTAGAATACTGTCCGTTGCACGCAAGCGTCTTTCGGGCGCAATCAACATATTTAGGGGGAACAGGCATGGCTGAATACCAGACCGGGGACATCCGCAACATCGCGCTGATGGGACATGGCAGCGAGGGCAAGACGACGCTGACGGAGGCAATGCTCTTTGCTGCCGGGAATATTGAACGCCAGGGCAGGGTGGAGGACGGCGCCACCACCACCGACTTTGACGCTGAGGAAACCCGGCGGGGCATCTCCATCTCCGCCGCCGTGGCGCCCGTTGAGTGGAAGAACACCAAGATCAACGTGATCGATGTGCCGGGCTACTTTGACTTTATCGGCGAGGCCGTGGGGCCCCTGAGGGTGGTGCGCACGGTGGGCATCGTGATCTCCGCCTCCGGCGGGCTGAATGTGGGGGCTGAGAAGGCCTGGAACACCGCGGCAAAGCAGGGAGCCGGCCGCATGTTCATCGTCAACCAGATGGACCGGGAGCACGCGGACTTTGCCAAGACGCTGGAAATGCTCCGGGAGACCTACGGCAATTCCGTGGTGCCCCTGGTCGTGCCCACGGGCGACGCCGCCGATTTCAGCGGCGTGGTGAACCTGCTGGAGAACAAGGCCTTTGAGGGCGCCGGCAAGGCCACAAAGGAAGTCCCTGTGCCGGAGGGCCTCAGCGGCCGCGTGGCAGCCTTCATCGAAGAGATCACCGAGGCCGCCGCCGAGGCGGATGACGCGCTGCTTGAGAAGTATTTCGAGGAAGGCGCCCTCTCCCATGAGGAAATCCTGGTGGGCTTCAGGAAGGGGATGCAGTCCGGCAAGATCGTTCCGGTGGTGTGCGTTTCCGCCGTCACCGGCGTGGGCGTTGTGCCGCTGATGGACATGATCAAGGACTATCTGGCCTCCCCTGAGGGCACCCAGACCCAGGGCGTCAACCCCAAGACCGGGGAAGAGGCCGTCCGCAAATGCGACAGCGCCGAGCCCTTCTCCGCCTATGTCTTCAAGACCGTGGCGGACCCCTTTGTGGGCAAGCTTTCCCTGTTCAGGATCCTTTCAGGCCAGCTGACATCCGCCACCCCCCTGTACAACGCCACCCAGGAAAAGGCCGAGAAGGCGGGCGGCCTCTTTGTCATGCGGGGCAAAAAGCAGACCCCGGCCCAGACGCTCTATGCCGGGGACATTGGCGCCCTGAGCAAGCTGAACGCCACCGTCACCGGGGACACCCTGTGTGACCCGGGCCATCCGGTGAAGATTCCGGAGCTTGATTACCCCACCCCCAGCTTCTCCAAGGCCGTCTTTGCCGCCAAGCAGGGGGATGAGGACAAGGTGTTCTCGGGCCTGGCAAAGCTCCAGGAGGAAGACCCCTCCCTGAAGGTGGAGAAGAACACCGAGACCACGGAGACCATCCTCTCCGGCCAGGGCGACCTGCACCTGGATGTGGTGCGCGCCAAGCTCAAGAGCAAGTACGGCGCCGACGCCAACCTGGAAGACCCGCGCATCCCCTACCGGGAGACCATCCGCAAGACCGTCTCCGCCCAGGGCCGCCACAAGAAGCAGTCCGGCGGCCACGGCCAGTTTGGCGACGTGTGGATTGAGTTCTCCCCCATCGGCGACACCAACATCCAGTTCGAGTTTGTGGACGCGGTGGTGGGCGGCGTGGTGCCCCGCAACTTTATCCCCTCGGTGGAAAAGGGCCTGCGGGAGAATATCGTCAAGGGTGTGCTGGCCGGCTATCCCATGGTGGGCCTGAGGGCCAAGCTGTATGACGGCTCCTACCACGCGGTGGACTCCTCTGAAATGGCGTTCAAGACCGCGGCCCGCATCGCCTACAAGAAAGGTTGCCTGGATGCCAGCCCTGTGCTGCTGGAGCCGGTGATGCATGTGGAAGTGCTGGTGCCCGACGAGTACATGGGCGATATCATGGGCGATGTCAACAAGCGCCGCGGCCGCATCATGGGCATGAACCAGGTGGACGGGCAGCAGCAGGTGGTGGCCGAGGTGCCCCTGTCGGAGATGGCCAAATACGCCACCGACCTGCGCTCCATGACCCAGGCGCGCGGCTCCTTCACCATGGCCTTTGAGCGCTATGAGGAAATGCCCGCGGACGCCGCCAGGAAGATCATCGAAAGCGCCCGGAAGGACGAGGAAGAAGAGGACTGATCCCCCACCCCATCCATGGCGTATTAAAGTTAATGGCTGCCGCCTCACAGCGGCGGCCCTTTTTGATGATCATGGCGGGGTATACTGTTGTGTGCCCGCTTGCCGGCGGACAGCAGCCCAGGGAAGGAGGCGCCATGAAGGAAAAGAACAATCCCGGCAGCATCGACGCCTACATTGCGGCACAGGCTGAGGAGATAAGGCCCCTGCTGCAAAAGGTCCGGGAGGCCATCAGGCGTCAGGCGCCCAACGCCCATGAGAAGATCTCCTATGGGCTGCCCACCTTCTGGCAGGGGGAGAACCTCATCCACTTCGCGGCGTGCAGGCACCACATCGGCATCTACCCGGGCGGGGAGGCCACCAAAGCCTTCGCCCAGCGCCTTAATGGCTATAAAACCTCCAAGGGCGCGATTCAGCTGCCCCTGGGGGAGCCCATCGACTATGCGCTGATTGCCGACCTCACCGCCTGGCGGGTGAAGCAGGCTGCAGGATGAGCGGGGCGGGCTTTACCCGGGAGGAACTGAAGGAAGCCTGCCGCGCCCTTTATTCCACGCTGGGCAAGTGTGAAAAGATAGGCATGGATAAACTGGGCCAGCCGCAGCGCACGCTGCTCAAAAGGCGCATCAGGGCGCTTGAGGTCGCGCTGGCGCTGATCAGGAAGGAGCAGACCCAATTGGAAACCAAAGAAAAAGCACGCACAGCGCGCGTATACGGGATGGCATTCGCGAGGGTTTATCCCCTGCTCGTCCAGAAAGCGGAGAAAAAGGGCCGGACCAGGGAAGAGGTGGATGAAATCATTCGCTGGCTGACGGGCTATGACGAAGCCGGCCTTCAGGCCCGGATCGATGAGGGAGCCAGCCTGGAGGCTTTCTACGCGCAGGCGCCCCGCATCAACCCAAACGCCCATAAAATCACGGGCGCGGTCTGCGGGGTGCGGGTGGAAAATATTGAGGACCCGCTGATGCAGAAGATCCGCTGGCTGGACAAGCTGGTGGACGAACTGGCCCGTGGCAGGCCCATGGGCAAAATCCTCAGGGGCTGATGGCCAGATACGCCTTCTGCCTTAAGCAGCGCAAGGCTTGCCCCCGGATTATTCTTCCGGCAGCGCGGCCACATTCACCTTCATGAATTTTGCCAGGGCGTCCACCGCCAGCTGATGGTCCTGAAGGTCCGTAAGGCCTGAAACCGTAACGGCGCCCACCACGCCCAGGCCTTTGACCCTGATGGGAAAGCATCCCCCGCAGAACACCACTTCAGCGGGATCAAAGCCGTGGTCCTCCAGCCTGTCTCCGCCGGTCAGGGCCTCCAGCTTCAGCCGGAGGGAACTTTTCCAGCACGCCATCACACCCTTCTCCTTGCGGGCGATCCACTGGTCAAAGTTGGGCTTGGGCCGGCCCAGGCCGCAGTGAAACACCACCGCCCCCAGCAGGCTGATGTGAAGCGCCATATCCTCGCCTGTCTGCAGGCCCAGTTCCCGCATCACCCGGCCCAGCTGCCACGCGTCCGCCGCGTCAAACTGCTCCAGCCGCAGGGTTTCTTCCTGCTGCAGAACGGTCTCCAGAAGCTCCAACTGATAGGTCTTGGTCGCTGCTTCCATGGGATGCCTCCTTCATGCCTAAACCTCAAAAATGGCTGATACTGCTGAGGGCATCATAGCGGATAAGGGCAGGGCGCACAAGCCGAACGCCGCGGGCTGTCCTTCGCCGGATTCCTTCCGCTTGGCGTTCCGGGCGGCAAAGAATGCCCCAACCCCGTTGACATCATCGGGTTGATGGCCCCCGGCAGGCACTGGCGGCTCTTTTTTGTGGCTGGGAAAACAGGAGGAGGCCGGCTGCCTGAAACCCAGGGCAACAGGCCCCCGGAATGGACAGGGAGTCAGCCTTTGCGGGTATCCGGGTGCCGTTTCAGCGGGGCCGCCTGGTTCATCCGGGAAGGGGAAACCCCGCCCGGCCGTTTATGGCAATTGAAAATCCAGTTGGCAAGTCGCATGGGTGCCGTTCTCAAAGTAAACCATGAGCTGGGCAAAATACCTGCCCACGGGATTCGGGGATCTGGGAACGAATGTGAACGCTTCGCTCAGTTTTTTTGGAGCGGGATCC
>Ga0123335_1000873_pt1 | contig 50503 bp, 44 predicted proteins | sample BiotimSIPDNA_2_FD_89707 | JGI IMG/M metagenome (GOLD analysis project Ga0123335, IMG submission 89707) | Anaerobic biogas reactor microbial communites from Washington, USA - Biogas_R2 time_0 SIP DNA | ecosystem: Engineered > Bioreactor > Anaerobic > Unclassified | place: Washington, USA...
CGGCAACAAAAGACTCGAAGCCCTCTATTTCGCCTTTCTTGACGATTATGACAGCAAACGCAGCCTCAATATCGTGACAGACTGCTGCAAGCGGTGCGGCGCGCCAATTGTGAAGGCAAGCAACCGGCAGAAGTATTGCGCCTCCTGCCGTGAGGACATGAGGCGCGGAACCAAGGCCAGATGGGAGCGAGAAAACTACGCGAAGCAAAACCACGAGAGAGAGAGAGGGGGTCGAGTGTGGATATTTAGGACTGAAAAATGTCAATGAAATCAAGGCTTCCCAGAGGCGTTTTGGGGGGAGGCAAGGTATTTCCCTTAACCCCTCAAAATCTGGACATTTAGACGCCTGAAAATGCCACTTTTTTACCTATCAAAAACGACATAAGGTTAGTTGCAGATACTCTGGCTTAGGAATAGTTGCTTTGCATATTTGCGCCGTAGCCAAGCAACGAATTATATAAACCAATATATTGGTCGTTATCACGGCTCACAATCGTCATCTAAGTGACTACGGCTGCAAGAATCGCGCCCTAATTCACAGGGCCATCCTCTCGTTGTGGATTGGCTGTCCTCTGTGTCTAACAACTACTATACCCATCAAACGTTACCTTTTATGGTCATAAAAAGCAAGCAATATCAACGCTTCCCAGAGGCGTTTTTTTGACCCCAAGATGTTTCCCTTAATCCCCAAAATTCTGGACATTTAGAACCCTAAAAACGACAAAAAAATGCCCCGGCGTCAGTTGGACAGCAAAACTACCCATCTGGCTCTCGGGGCATTTCTTATTCCCAAAAAGAATATGGTATAATAAGGAGGTGCTTAGATGCACGAGCACTTTGAAAAAAGAAGAAGAGAAAGAGGAGATTCGTTTTCTGATTTAAGGATTGAGGAATTCTCAATGGCTAAAATCAAAAGACCCTATGTAATTAACGGAGTCAGTCTCTGGTTAACAGGAGACTCCGAACAGGAAATTGCGGATAAGTACGCAGAAATCAAAAACAGCTCCAGACCAAGTGAACCAGGCAGAAAATCAAAATACAATTTTGAAGAGTTCGCAAAGAACAACTGGCAATATATTTCTCAGACAGTCTCCAGAAACACCAATCTGGATTACAAGCGCTACATGAAAAACCAGATTCTCCCGCACTTTGGGAAGATGAATGTAGAAGACATTACCTGGAGAGATGTCCAGGATTTCTATGACAAATATCTGGACAAAGCATTTTCTACCGTGCACAAGTGGCGCATCGTCCTGTCAAGATTACTGCAGATTGCTGTGGGGGATGGAATTATTCCGATTGACCCAACAAAGGACAAACGTCTGACCCACTCAAAAAAGCGAACCCAAAGGGCTGTGCCCTGCACAGAGCAATATAAGAAGTTCCTGAATGACATTGAAAGACTGGAACATCCTCATGAAAGATTGTACATGGCAATCGTTGGCTACACCGGACTGTGTAGAGGCGAAGTATTGGCGCTCAGGTGGGCTGATATTCGTTTTAATGAAAGTATTTTACTTGTAGAACGCTCTGTAGACATTCAACGCACCACGAAGAAATGCCCGGGAACAATCAAGTCTCCCAAGAGCGAGGCTGGTATCCGCACTGTTCCCATCGTTGAACCGCTGCGCGAATTGCTGTTGAAAGACTGGCATTCCGGTACATATGTTGTCACAAATCCAAAAACCGGAAAGCCAATTCACGTGGAGTCAGAATTCAACACCATGTGGAAGCATATCCGACAGCAAATCAATCTTGGCCCCTACACCTCCCATTCCTACCGCCACGCGATGGCGACAACGCTGCTGACCAGCGGTGTGGATATCAAAACAACCCAAGCCATCATCGGGCACTCTCAGCCCAGCACAACACTCAACATTTATTCCCATGCATTGCCCGGTAAAATCCGGGAAGCTGGATTAATATTCACTGAAAAAATGGTCATTTGACACATTTATTGACAAGGACAACGTTCTGTAATCCCTTATACATACTACAAAAAGTAATGTCGTTTCTGGTAACCGTTTGGCGAAAACATTGACGCATACTACTATACATCCACTCTTCCAACTTGACAAAAAGCGTTGAAACTCTTATGATTTCAACGCATTCGCCGGTGTGGTGGAATGGCAGACACAGGGGACTTAAAATCCCCTGGCCCCAGGGCCGTGCTGGTTCGAGTCCGGTCACCGGCACCAGACAACGATAATCCGAACCAAATCTTCATGACAGGAGATGAGTTCGGATTATTGATACGCTTTGAGAAGTTCGAAGATACGCATTTTAGGAATGGAGTTATTAGGAAAAGGACTTTCCACAGCGACGGACACCAGTAACGACCTTGATAAGACCATTATGTTTCTTGCTGATGAGTTTGTTCAAATATGCATCTCTTTTCACTACCATGTTTCCGCCCTCCTAATGGACAAATTTACGGGTGAGCGCAGTTTTGTTCATCAGACAATACCCGATGCAGGGTTGCTTTACAATCTTGCTACCAACTTCTCCTTTCCTGCTGTTCCGGGTTCTCTTTATTCGCTTCCCGGGCTGTCAAGGAAACATCATAAGAACAGCCGCCTCTTTGCGTACGGGCGGGCGCGTGGCTACAATATGCCCATCTGAACTGTGGAGGCGCGGGACACATGCGGGCGGAGACCAGGGCAGCCTTCATCAAGACCCTGCCGGTAAGCGCAAGCTATCTGGTGCTGGGCTTTGGCTTTGGCGTGCTGCTGGTGTCGCGCGGCTATCCCTTTTACTGGGCGCTGCTCATCAGCCTGACAGTGTACGCGGGCAGCATGCAGTTTGTGCTGCTGGATTTGCTTAGCAGCGGCGCCGGGCTGGTGACGGCGGCGCTGATGACGCTGCTGATCAACGCGCGCCACCTCTTTTACGGCATTTCCATGCTGGAGAAATACCGGCGCGCCGGCCGCAAAAAGCCCTACCTGATTTTCGCGCTGACGGATGAAACCTACAGCCTGCTGTGCACGCAGGACCCGCCCGCGGGACTTGACCGCTACCGGTACTATTTTGAGGTATCCGCGCTGGGGCACTTCTACTGGGTGCTGGGCAGCCTGCTGGGCGCGCTGGCGGGCGTAGCGTTGCCATGGGATTTCCGGGGCGTGGAGTTTTCAATGACAGCGCTGTTTGTGGTGGTGTTTACCGAGCAGTGGATGAGCGCGCAGGACCGCCTGCCCGCCCTCATCGGCCTGGGCAGCTCACTGGCATGCCTGGCGGCCTTCGGACCCGGCCAGTTTGTTTTGCCGACCATGGGCCTCATCCTGCTGCTGCTCACCGTGCTGCGCAGCCGGATCTCAATCGGGGAAACCCAAGCATGACGCTGCACGGCGCGCTGACAGTGGGGGTGGTGGCGCTGGTGACGGCGCTGATCCGCTTCGCGCCCTTCCTGCTGTTTCCGCCAGGGCGGACCCTGCCTCCCTATGTCGCCTATCTGGGGCGCGCGCTGCCCTACGCCGCCATCGGCATGCTGGTGGTCTATTGCCTGCGGGCGGTCAATATCCAGCCCCTCACGGCGGCGCTGCCGGATGTGTTGGCCGTGGCATTGACCGTGTTCAGTTACCGCAAGCGGCGCAGCGCCCTGCTGAGCATCGTGCTGGGCACAGCGTGCTATATGCTGCTCATCCGGATCATGGCATAAAAAGGTTCGGATGCATGAAAGCGCTCCGGACCTTTTTCTAAAACCATATCAGCCCTGTTTTCTTCAAATTTCCAAAGGGTGCTGCTCTTTGCAAGGGTTCCCATAGGCGACCATCCGGGGAGCGATATCCCTGACTACCACGCTGCCTATGCCGATGAGGCTCTCCGCGCCGATCACGATGTCCTGGCGTACCACTGAACCGGCGCCCACATGCGCGCCGCGGCACACACGGACGCCGCCGCTGAGGGTGCAGCCGGGGGCAATGTGCACAAAATCTTCCAGCACGTCCGCATGCTCCACAATGGAGCCTGTGTTGACGATCACCATGTTGCCGATCTGAGCATAGGCGTTTACTACCGCGTTCTTGCCAATGAATACGCCCTCGCCCAGCTTTGCGTGGGAAGAGACCGCCGCGCTCGGGTCGATGATGTTCACGATTTCAAAGCCGGTCCGCCTGGCAAGCTGATACCACTTCTCCCGGTTGCCATAGCCTCCGATGGCGCCCGCTGACACAAAGGCATGACGCGCGCCCCGCGCATAGAACTCCGGCAGAAGGTCTGTGGCGCCCTCCACATATTGTCCGAAAAACTCGCGCCCTGCCGTGTTGTCATCCACGATGTGCGCCACGCGGTAGCATCCCCTCGCCAGAATACTGTCCATCACGCTTTGCAGATGGCCTGTCGCGCCGATCAAAACAAGATCCGTCATGCTTCTTCCTTCCGCAGTGTAGATTTGCTCAACCCGCCAAGCGTTTTTTCGTTTGCCTTTCCCCTATGCCTTTTCCACCAGCTCCTGCGGATCCAGTCTCTTGAATCTGTGTTTGCCGATGGTAAACTTCTGCTCATCAATCCGCCTGACCAGTTTGGACGATGTCACAAACTCCCTGCTCACATTGACCAAATACTGCTGGCCTTTCCTTTCCACCAGGCAATAGTAGCCGTCATTGTCGACCTTGTCTATAAAATCAAACACTCCGAACGCAGGAGACAGGATCCACTCAAAGGCCGTTTCCCATTTGCTGAGCTTTTTTTCACGCCACAGCGGGATGATGGAATCAGCGTCCGGGAACTTGGACAGCACCACCGTATCATGGCGGAATTTACGCTTCTTCGATTTCTCAAAGGCGTTGATATCAATGGACTCGCGCATCACTTCAAACTCCAGGCTGCTGCCGTTCTCCAGCAGATAATCAATGCTCACATCCAGCAATTGGGCGATAGCCTTTAAATTATCGATGTCCGGCATGCCGTTGTCGTTTTCCCATTTTGCCACGGCGCTGCGTGAAACCGACAATTTTTCCGCCAGCTGTTCCTGCGACAGCCCCGCTCCCTTTCTTGCATTCTGCAGTTTCTCTCCAAAAGTCATCATGGTCACCTCCTGCTTTTTGATTGCATCATACGCAGCACCTGCCGCCAACACAATCATTTTTCCGTGACAGCGGCGTTACTCATCGTAACATCGTTGATTTTGCAGTTTTGTACGCAGATGCGGTGATAAGGATACTGCCCGTCCCGTTTTATACCGCTAAAGGGATGCTTTATCACGCCTCCTGAGCTGCGAGCGGCAGTTTGCGATAGGCGATCTCCAGCAATCCGAGATTGAGGATCGCGAAGACCAGCAGGTATACGGGCATGACCCAGATCCCAACGGCCTGCTGGATGTTGCCGAACACCATGGGCATGAAGGTGGCGCCGATATAGGCGGAGGCCATCTGCAGCCCGATCACGGCCGCGCTGTACCGTCTGCCGAAGTTGGCCGGCGCCATGTGCTGGATGGCCGGATACACCGGTCCCATGCCTGTCCCGATGACCACAAAGCCGATGGCCGCAGCGACATATCCCTTTACCGGCAGGAAGACCAGCAGGATGCCAAGCAGCTCCAGGGCAATGCCAAGGCGGATCAACAGCCTGTCGCCCAGCTTGTTGGCAGTGAATCCGGAAATCAGCCTGCCCAGCATCAGGCCACCGAAGACCAGGGAGCCGAAGGAGGCGACGGTCTCATCGCTCAATCCCGCCCTGGTGCCCGCGAAATAGCTGGGCGTCCACAGATTGCAGGTGGCCTCGCCGGAGCAGTAGGAGAAAAACGCGATCAGGGTCAGCAGCACGCCCGGAACCTTGAGCGTTTCCCTGATCCCGGCGCTACGGCGGTTTTCCTCTTCCGCACGGTTTCCGTTCTGCTTCCACAAAGGCAGGGAAAGGACGCACACCAGCAGAATGCCCAGCTGGATATAGGCTGTCCACCGGTATCCCTCATTCCACCGGGCAAACCTCAGCGCCAGGGACATGATATAGGGGCTGATCACAGCGCCGACGCCGTAGAAGCAGTGCAGGAAGTTCATCACGGAGGAAGGATAATGGTTGGCCACATAGTGATTGACCGAAGCGTCGATGGCGCCCGCGCCAAGCCCGTACGGCACAGCGAACAGGAACAGCATCCAGTACTGCCCTGAAACGGAAAAACCGAACAGGCCCAGCACCGTGATGCCAATGGAAACGACTGCGATTGATTTCGTATGGAATCTCCGGATCATCCGGGGGCCAAGCAAGGCGGAGATCACAGTCATGCAGGAGATCGTCATGGAAACAAACCCGGCGTATGACGAGGGTACATTGAAGCAGACCTGCATGGTCGGCCAGCCGGACCCCAACAGGGAATCCGGCAGCCCGAGGCTGATAAAAATCAGATAAATGACCGCCAGCAGCAAAGAACCCATTTGAAGCATACTCCTGTCCTGATCCTTTTCGGGGATTGGACATATGGGATTATACACGAATTCCGTCACGATTGGCAGTTGTGGAAACGTTACCGGGTTTTATTGGCAAACCGGGAGGAAAGAGATATAATAACCATGGGTACAAAAGGGGGTGAATCAAAATGATTAATTTACCATCCATATATATCGCAAACGGAACGGCAGTGCTGCTGTTGTTCATCATTTTATTGAGTTCAAAAAGACCAACGCATCATGGATTGCTGGACGAAAAGATATACTACACGATGATCATTCTAAACATTCTGCAATGCCTGACTGAAACGGCTGTGATGTGTATCGATGGCAAAACGGCCTATGGATACCGCGCTTTGTCGCTCGTGCTGAATGACATTTTATTTATTTTCACGATTGTATTCGCTTATTCCTGGGTAGTATACGCAGACTATAAACTGTTTACCGATATAAAAAGAATCAGGCGGATCTATCCTGTTGTGGCGATCCCTGCCGCGCTGGTGATCACCGGCTGCCTGATCAACCTGGCGACGCCTGTGTTTTTTACGGTCAATCAATATAATATCTATCAAAGAACGGATTTGTACATCATTCCGTATGCCGTTACTTATTCTTATATGGCATACGGGGTGATATTGATCTACCGGTACCGCAAGAAGGTGCATAAGTATCTGTTTCTGCCCGCTGTTCTTTTTATGATTCCCATCATCATCGGAAGCCTGCTGCAGTTCTTCTTTTATGGATACTCCCTTATATGGCTCGGCGTGTCCATCGGGATGGTCTCCCTGTTCATCAACGTTCAAAAAGAAGCGGCTTATGTGGATATCCTGTCGGGATTATATAACAGACAGTACTTTAACAACATCCTGTTAATGCACAGCAAAAATGGGGGCGCCGCCGGCGCGCTGGCCGGAATCATGCTGGACATTGACAGTTTAAAAAGCATCAATGACAGGTTTGGACACGCTGAAGGGGATGAGGCGATCTCCATTGCCGGCAGGATCTTGCGCGCAGCCGTGGGCCATCAAGGGGTATTGTGCCGGCTTGGGGGCGATGAGTTTATCATCTTGATGCATATCAACTCCCGGAAAGAAATCGGCGAGCTGGTTGACATCATTAAAGCACAGGTCACCCAGTTCAATGAATCGGGAAAGAAGCCTTACGAGATACATTTCTCAATGGGCTACAGCATCTACCAAAACGAGCATGGGTCCATCGATGACTTTATCAAAAAAATCGATGCTTCCATGTATGAAGACAAAAGGAGAAGAATCGGCGCAGGAATACTTCCCGACAGAAGGCATCATTGCTGAAGGATGATGATATTCAGGCGTTTGTGAATGAAGAATGAATTGTGAAACCGCTTGCCGGCGCTATCCTTTTCCGCGGGAAAACAGCCTGATGCTCCAAGCGGCGGTGGACATCGCCGGAAAACGACCCTGTGACATTAAAAACCATGCTGTGCTGCATCATCCGCGCGAACAATCCCCATAAAAAAACAATTAATAATCATTTTACAAAAAAACAGGTATTCCAGCAAACAAACTTCAAAGTTATGCTATAATAACATAGTCTGATGTTAACCTGCTGAAAACAGGAAACGCCAGACGATGTCGCATCATTGCCGGAACAGCAACGATGCCGGCGGAAGGCACAGGCCGCTGTGGAAGCGGACGCCAAGGGCTTGGCGGCGTGGAAGCTGCGGCATATTTTGTTCAACAAGAGCCGATGAGACACCCATTGGAGAGCGAAGCTATGGCCATATCGAATCAACAGGTATCGTACGGATGCATCTTCTGCCTGAGCGGGCGGGAGGATGTTGTCATCAGCAATATCCACCACACCTGCGAAAATGTGCGCGCCATGAGCCTGAAGATTCAAAAGCACATGACCAAACAGGGCAAAAAGTACAGCGTCTTTTCTCCGGCGCTGCCCGGATATGTTTTTTTTGAGGCGCCGAGCCGCGAGATCAGCCTTTGTGAACGGTTTCCCAAGGACGGGCTTGTCCGGATCCTGACCAATCATCTGGGCGACTGGCGGCTGCAGTACCGCGATGAAGAATTCGCGAAGTGGGTTTTTCAGAACAATGGGACGCTCTGTTTTTCCAAAGCGTATCAGGAGGGGGACAGGGTTAAAATCCTCAGCGGCCCGCTGAAGGAAATGGAAGGATGCATCCGCCGGATTGACCGGCGCGGGCGCAGCGGGCAGATCGAAATCAAGTTCGACGGGAAGCTGGTCAGGGTGTGGCTGGGCTTTGAATGGATAGACTGCTCAAAAACAAACGCTTTCCGCTCTGGACTGGCCTTGAACTAATTGATATACTCTGTTCTGAACAGTAACTTGCTTTACAGGAGAGGCCCTTGGCAAATTATCACAGGCACAGAAGAAGACGGTTTACAGGCACCACAGTCATCCTGATCCTGGTCGGCGCCGCCCTGATATATGCGGGCATCCTGCTGGGCATCCGGCTGATCGGGAGCCGGATTGAAGGCTCTGAAGCCGTTGAGCCTTTCGGTTCGCTGGAAGGAAGGTTTGTGTCCAATGACCCTACGATGCAATACGCCGGCCGTGACTGGACCTATCGCAAGCGGGATCTGACCAACATCCTGCTGATCGGCGTGGACTGGCAGGAAAGCGAGGCCATCGTCTCCGACACAGACGCCGGGCAGGCGGACCTGCTTTACCTGATCACAATCGATAAAAAGAACAAAGCCGTCTTAACCCTGAGGCTGGATCGCAACACCGTGACCGACATCCGTATTTACAGCCCTCTTGGCGAGTATACGGGTATCCGGAAGACGCGGCTGAGCCTGTCCCATACCCACGGCGCAACAGCGGCGGAAAACTGCGACAACACCGTCTGGGCGGTCAGCAACCTGCTGGGAAATATCCCTGTGGACGGCTATCTGGCGCTGGATACGGGCGCCATCGCCGCCCTGAAAAACGCGCTGGGGAAGGCCGACGCAACACCGGAGGAGGATTCCTCAATGCCTGACGCGCAGATGTCCACAGACGCAGGCTTAACGCTCCAAGCCCAGCAGGGCAGGGACGATGAGGCGGACGCATCCTCTGCGCGCCAGCAGCACTCGCTCATCCAGGCGGCGGTAGAGATGTTTTTCCAGGGAGTGAGCGACAGGATGAGTGCCGCCGGCAAGCTGTTTGAGGCGCTTACCGGACACATGACCACGAATAGGCAGCGCGCTTGGTTCATCAATAAAGCCTACGAATGCCGGGACTACCGGCAGCTGGAAACAAAATCCCTTGCAGGCAGCCACAGCCCAAGCGCGGACGGCATCACGGAATTCCATCCGGACGCCGACGCGCTGAACGCTCTGCTGACGGCCTGTTTCTTCGAGTAAAAGCAAGAAGCCGGCTGTCCGGCTCGGAAAGGTAAAAGACCATGATGAAACGCATGTGCGGCATCGTTCCGGACTGACGCTCCTGAGCCAGGGAGAAGCGCAGGAAAGCGGGCGGGCCGGCAATCTGTTCAGGCAGCATCAGCCGGATGGAAGGCATTCCGGTTTCGCTGTTGATTGCAGGCACACCGGCGCAGCCCGGCCCTGGTTCTCACCCTGAAAACGCGCTGGTAAAACTTGGAACACAGACCAAGAAGAAAGGCATTTTTTATATGGCTGATGAGAAAAACGGACATGTCGTGGCAATAGAGACATGCCAGGGAAGGACGGCCGAATGAACTACAATCAAGACGGACTGAACAACATGAGGGGCAAAGAAAGCCGCTCAACCGAGGCGGAGCTGTTTGCTGAAATCCTGTCCCGGATGGACGGGAAGCAGAAGGATGACCAGAACAGCTCACAGCAGAATCCCGGCAGCACATCTCCCCGCGAATCCCTTGATCTGGCGGAGCTGTTCTACTACCTCCTCTCCAAACTGCACATCATCGTGCTGGGCATGGTGCTGGGCGCGCTGCTGATGGGCTATTACGCCGTCAACAACATAACGCCCATTTATTCAGCAACATCCAAGCTGTACATCTTGGGCGCATCGGGCATCAGCGTGATGACCGATCTTCAGATCGGCTCCGTGATGACCATGGACTATCAGGAGGTGTTCAAAACCTGGGAAGTGCATCAGATGGTCAACGAGGAGCTCGGCACAAACTATGATTATTCCGAGCTTCAAAACATGATCAGCGTGAACAACCCTAATAATACGCGCATCATGTATATCACAGCTCATCATCCTGATCCCCAAGCCGCGGCGGACATTGCCAACGCCTACGCCTCCGCCGCCAAGCGTTTTATTTCGCAGACCATGAAAACCGATGAGCCCAGCACCTTCTCCATCGCGCTGGTGCCAAGCATTGCAGTCGGCGCCGGGGTCACAAGCTATGTGATCCGCGGCATCCTGCTGGGGACGGCGCTGGCCTGCGGCCTGCTGGTATTGGTCTTCCTGCTGGACAGCCGCCCCAAATCGCCGGAGGACGTCATGCGCTACGCCAACCTCCCCACGCTTGCGGTCATCCCGGCCAACTCTAACCTGTCAGACGGAAAAAAACGCGGAAAGAAGGCGGGGCGGATATGAATCAGTTGAGCATCACCCATTTCCCGGCGCTGGACTATGCCTGTAACGAGGCCATGAACACCCTGTGCACCAACCTGTCCTATTCCGGGCTGGGCATCCGCACAGTTTTATTTACCAGCCGCTACGAGCAGGAGGGTAAATCCAGCATCACCATGAACGTGATGCGGACGCTGGCAGGCTATGGCAAGCGCGTGCTTCTGGTGGACGCCGACCTGCGCCGTTCCGTACTGGCAAGGCGTTACCGCTTCAACTATTCCCAGCGGGAGGCTTTCGGCCTTGTCCATTACCTGGCTGGAATGTGCGCACTGGAGGAGGCAATTTATCAGACCAACCTGCCGGGGGCCTATATCCTGCCTGCCGGGCGCGATGTGTTCAATTCCATGCAGCTGTTAACCTCCCCCCTCTACGGGGAAATGATGCGCGCCATACGGGAGCGGTTCGACATGGTCCTGGTGGACTCCCCGCCCGCAGGGGTCATTGTGGACGCGGTGGAGATCGCAAAATACTGCGACGGCGCGCTCATTGTGGTGGGCTACAACAGGGGGCGCGGGCAGGACATCGGCGTGGTGGCCGCCAACATCGCCAAGACAGGCTGCAAGGTGCTGGGCGCGGTGATGAACGGGGTTAACCTCAAATCCTTCCGCAACAGGAAGTATTACTACCGTTCCGAGCGTTATTCCGCGTACTACAGCCGCTACAGCAAGTCCGACAACAAAACGGATAAAAACACGAAAACCGGCAGGAGCGCCAAACGCAAGTGACACCAGAGGGATTTGCCGATCTTCATCAGCATGTGCTGTGGGGGCTGGACGACGGCCCCGGGACAGCGGAGCAAATGCACGCGCTGCTGGAGCAGAACGCGGCGGAAGGCATCCGTCTGGTCTATGCCACCCCCCATGCCGATTTGCGGCGCCGTGCCTTTGATCTTGCCCTGTACCAGGCGCGGCTTGAAGAAGCCAGGGCCTACTGCGAACGCAAGGGGCTGGATCTGCGCATCCTTCCCGGCTGTGAGATTCAGTATTACGCTTCCGTTCCTGACCGGCTGGCAGCGGGCAGCCTTCTCCCCCTGGGCGATTCCCACCATGTGCTGATCGAGTTTATCCCGGATGTATCCCTCTTTGAGATCCGTGAGGCGGCGGACAGCCTGTACCGCGCCGGGTATCTGCCCGTGCTGGCGCATGTGGAGCGATACCGCAGCCTGAGGCGGTCCCCTGAAAAAGCGATGAGCCTGCGCGCAGAATACGGGCTGATTTATCAGATGAGCTGCGCCATCATCGCGCGTCCCCGCGGCCTGACGGAACAGCGCTTTGTGCGCCGGATGCTGACAGCGCAGGCCATTGACGTGATCGCCACGGACGCCCATGACGCTGTTCGCTATCCCGCGCGGATGCGGGAGGCCTACCGGACGGTCTGCCAGCTGTGCGGGGAAGCCTACGCGAAGCGCCTGACGGATTTCGGGTGGGGGCTTGCCAGCGCGGTGGAGAGTATATTATAATGACAACTGAGGAAAGGCAGGTCTCCATTGCCCAGTGGCACGCGCTCGCACAGCGGGGCACCGTGCTGCCCATGCGCATCCCGCTGGAGGGTGACAGCATGCGCCCGCTGATCCGGCGGAGGCGGGACCTGGTGTTTTTCGTCCCCTTGGCGCGCCCGCTCAGGCGCGGCGACGTGGTGCTGTTTGAAGCGCCGCCGGGAAGGTATGTGGCGCACCGGGTGCGCCGGGTCAGGGGCAGCGATGTCCAGACCCTGGGCGACCATTGCTGGAACCCGGACCCATGGATGCCGTCCCCCGCCGTGATCGGGCTGGCGGTGACGGTGGAGCGGGGCGGCAGGCGCATCCCGCTGGACAGCCCGCTTGCCCGGACGCTGGGGCGTGCGTGGATGGCGGGGCTGCCCCTGCGGCGCGGCTGGTGGCGATGCCGGGCACTGGCGGGAGGATGCCTGCGGAGAATGGGATGGAAGAGGTGAGGACAGATGCCTGAGAAAGGGGTCAGCATTGACCTTTCCGGCAGCCTGCTCGACGTGCTGCGGCAAGCGGAAGAAAAGGGGCTGGACGCGGTTGAGATACAGAACGTGTATAACGAGTATTTTGGTTATCATACGCGCAAAAAGGGCATACCCTACGTTGGCGCCTTCGAGCTGACGCCGCTGTGCAACCTGAGCTGCAAAATGTGCTATGTGCGCCTGTCGCCGGAGCAGATGGGGAAGCGCAGCCCGCTCCCGGCGGAAACATGGATCAGGCTGATCGACCGGGCGGCGGCAGCGGGCATGATGATCGCCACGCTCACAGGCGGCGAATGCCTGACTTATCCGGGGTTTGATGAAGTATATCTCCACCTGCAGGCCCTGGGGATACAGACAAAGGTGCTTACCAACGGCGTTTTGCTGGACGAGGAACGCGTCCGCTTTTTTCAGGAACATCGGCCTGCCCTGATCCAAGTCACGCTCTACGGCGCCAGCGAGGAGGAATACGAGCAGGTCTGCGGCGCGCGCTGCTTTGAGGCGGTGCTTGCCAACATCCATCGCGCAAGGGAGGCGGAGTTTCCGCTCTCTATCGCCATCACCCCCAACCGCTTCCTGCCCGATGGCGGGGAGGCGCTTTTGCGTTTGGTGGACTCTCTTGGCATTCACTACAACATCAACTCCTGCCTGTTTACGCCGCAGCCCGGAACGGGCAGGGAGAAGGACAGCATCGATATCGAGCTGGAGGATTATATCCGGCTTTACACGCTGCAAAGGCAGTTGAAGGGCGTATCCATCACCCCTGTGGATCCGGCGGAGTTGCCTGAGCCAACCGGCCGGTCCGAGAAACAGGTGACCGGCTTGCTTTGCGGCGCAGGGATGAATTCTTTTACAATCCAGTGGGACGGCACCATGATCCCCTGCTCCTCGCTGTTTCAAGTGCTGACATACCCCCTGAAAAACGGGTTTGAGACAGCGTGGAAAGCCATTCATGAATCAGCGCTTCGCTTTCCGATTCCGGCGGAATGTGAAGACTGTCAATATAAAAGCGCGTGTACCATATGTCCGGTAATCCATGCACAGGACGCTTCGCCCGGCCATGCCTCCCCCCGCCAGTGTCTGCGTGCCCGGCGCATGGTGGAAAGTGGGCTCGCAAGGTTACAACTTGCTGAAGAAAAATAAATTCTCTAAAGAAAGGGGATAATAAAGATGAAAAAGACGTACATGAAACCCGAAGCAAAGAAGGTTGATTTCCATTACAATGCGGTGATTGCCCATTCAGGTTGCACCAAAGACGCCTTGGCTACGGTGGGGACTTGTAGATGTGCAAATCCTAACCTCAGGATCTGATCTGAACAATGCGATTTTATGTTGCCGGAATCAAGATAAAATCCACCCTGCCTTTGTTTGCTGTTTCTTTCCGTTCCTTTGACAGCGGGAAGGAAGCGGATGTTCACATCACCCTTTCTTCGGCCTCCTGCTGGAATCTGGAGGCCGAAGAAAGGTACCTTTTGACCAACTTAGCCGTCTCTTCCCTTACCGTCTCTTCCCTTACCGTCTCTTCCCTTAAAAAGGGAGGATGGCTGTTTGAAGAACGCGGATCAAGTTTCGGGGCGCGAATCCTTGCTACCAATGATTATGCTGATCTCATCATCTTTGAGGAAGCGCCTGCTACGAAAGAATCCCTGATGCGCCTTGTCTGCTTTTCTTTAGAATGCCGCTTTGTCCATGAAAGAGTTCTCCCCCTCCACGCCGCCTGCGTGGAGCAAGGCGGGCGGGCGGTGTGCTTTACCGGGGATTCCGGGGTGGGCAAGTCCACCCGCGCCCAGGCATGGATCAAGGCGCTGGGCGCGGAGTTTATCAGCGGCGACCGTCCCGCCGTCCGGCTGGAGGCAGATGGCTGCATAGCCTGCGGCGTGCCCTGGGACGGGAAGGAACAGATCTTCCGCAACGTGGAGCGCCCGCTGCACGCCATCCTGGAGGTCAGGCGCGCGCCCTTCACACGGCTGCGCAGGCTGAGCGCCGACCAGGCCTACCGCGTGCTGGTCCGCCAGTGTTTCATCCCCATGTGGGATTCGGACACGGCGGCGCTGGCCATGGGCAACATCCGGCGGCTGAGCTGCGCCGTGCCCGTATACCGGCTGTTCTGCGGCGCGGATCCACAGGCAGCCCTGGAAACGCACCGGGCGCTGTTTGAGCGCCCTGAAGAAATACTGGAGGAATTGCCCGATATGAAGATCAGGGAAGGATTCACGCTGCGCAAGGTGGCGGACGAGCACATAGTGATCCCCACAGGCAGGAATATCGACAAATTCGGCGGGGCCGTGGTGCTCAGCGAGGTGGCGGCCTTTATTTTTGAACAGCTGCAGCAGCCCGTTTCACGGGAAGACCTGCTGGCCCTGGTGCTGGCGGAGTTTGACGTGGACGAAACCGCCGCCGCGGCCGACCTGGACGAACTGCTCGCCCAGCTGCGCGAACTGGAGCTGCTGGAGTACTGACAGCCGGATGAAACCGCTGCTTCGGGAAATCTGGAAAAGCGACCGGCGCTCCTTTCTGGTCATCCTGTTATGGAACATCGGCGTATCCATCCTTGGCGGAATCGGCATCGTCATGCTCATTCCGCTTTTGAATATGCTGCAGATCGGCGACAACCGCCTGCCGGCATGGTTTACCGCGCTGGGTTATCCGCTGCGTGTGGGGCTGCTGCTTGGCACCTATGTGCTGCTGGTGACGGTCAAGGCGCTGCTTTCGCGCTCCCTGGCCATCCGGCAGAACCACTTCCTTGAGGAAACGGGGCTAAGGATCAGGGGCAAGCTGTACCAGGCGGTGTCCGGCGCAAGCTGGGAAAGCCTGATCGCCCGGAAGGACAGCGAGCTCATCAACCTGTTCACCGCCCAGTGCGGGCAGGTAAGCTACGGCATAGCGGAAGTGATCTACCTGCTGGCCAGCCTTGTCACCGCCGCCATCCAGCTGGGCATCGCGCTGATGATGAGCCTTCCCGTGACAGCCCTGGTGTGCGCGACGGGCGTGTGCATGCTGGCGGTGTTCAGGCCGCTGCGCAAGAAATCCCGGGAATACGGGGAAGAAATGATCGGCATCAGCCGGGCGTTTCACGAAGAGCTGCAAAACCAGCTGGCCAGCGTCAAGGAGGTCCGCGCCTACGGCGTAGAGCAGGAACACGCGGCGCTGTATGAGAAGATCAGCGCTTCCTTCCAGACGGCGCGGATGCGGTATGTGCGGCAGAGCACCGTGCCCGGCGTGGTGTATGCCGTCGCCGCCGCGCTGCTGATCGCGGGGATCTATCTGGTAAGCACGCTGGGCTTGCGGGTCGAGACCGACCGCCTGGTGGTGCTGGTGTATGTGTTCGCGCGGCTGTGGCCGCTTTTCTCGAGCTTTCAGGGACAGATACAGGAAATCAACAGCACCGTGCCCGCCTATGAGAAGCTGAAGGAAACCCTTTCCGAGCTGTGCCCGGAGAGCAAGGCTGCCCAGACGGCAGCGGATTTTTCGGGCTGGCAGGAAGCGGCCTTTGACAGCGTGCATTTCGCTTACCGGGATTCGGAGGCGGAGACGCTGCAGGGCATGAGCTTTTCCCTGTGGCGCGGGGAGATCCTGGCGCTGCTGGGGCGCAACGGCGCGGGCAAGACCACGGCGGTTAACCTCCTGCTGGGCTTCCTGCTGCCCAAATCGGGCGCGATCCGGGTGGACGGCCAGGCGCTGACGGCGGCGAACATCCGCGCCTGGCGGCGGCAGGTGGGCTATGTGCCCCAGGACCCGCTGATCCTCAACGCCTCCGTGCGGGAAAACCTGACGCGCTTCCACCCCGGCGCGACGGAGGAGGAGGTGATCTGCGCGCTGAAGGCGGCCATGGCGTGGAGCTTCGTCTCCCATCTGCCCCAGGGGCTGGACACGCCGCTTGGCGACCGGGGGATCCGCCTGTCCGGCGGCGAGCGGCAGCGCCTTGTGCTGGCCCGGGTGCTGCTGGGCAAGCCCAGTCTGATCGTGCTGGACGAGGCCACCACCGCGCTGGATTACGAGAGCGAGACAGCCTTTCACCAGGTCATCCAACGCATGCACGGGCAGGCTGCCGTGGTGCTCATCGCCCACAGGCTGTCTACCGTGCGCATGGCGGACCGCGCGCTGGTGGTGGAGGGCGGCGTGGTGGCCGAACAGGGAACGGTCGGTGAGCTGGCCAACAAAAAGGGCGGCTATCTGGCAGGCATGGTCGGGGTGGAATGACATGTTCGGCAAGAAAGATTTTGTGTTTATTTGACGTATTTTTTATTGTTTCCTGGTTTAACTTTCCCGCTTACATGCCTATACTTTACATTAAGCTCCTGTTTTGATCAGGGGCGCCGCTCCAGTCTGTATTGCGATGACTATTTTTTTATGTGGAGATTGAATTTGTCGGTCAATCAATTGTTTCCGGGAAAATGCACAAAAACGGAGGACATGGATGCCCTCGATCACTGAAAAAGAAGAAGCCCTGCTGTCGCTGCTGGCCTGTGAATTGTTCCGGCGGGAACCGCGGATCAATGCATCTGCTGTGGATTGGGCATCCCTGCTGGACGAGGGCAATCGCCACGCTGTGGCAGCGCTGCTCTATCCCGGCATGAAGCGGCTGGAGGGCGTTCGGCAGGGAGCGCTGGCCAAGGCGCGAGGCGCGGCGATTTTCGCGGCGGAGACCTCAGAGCGCATGCTGAACAGCCAGCAGGCAGTACTGGCCCTGCTGCTGGAGAGGGATATCCCCTGCGCTGTTTTGAAAGGAACAAGCGTGGCCTGCCACTATCCTCACCCTGAATTGCGCGTTCCGGGCGACATTGATCTTCTTGTGGATGCCGAAGATTTTGAAGAGGCGTGTGATGCATTGATTGCGGATGGTTTTGTACTTTCGTGTGATTCCGAAAAACATATTTGTTTCCAAAAACGAGATGCCCGGGTGGAAATGCACCGGATGGTAACCGTTTTTCCGGAGAGCGAAAAAGGATGTTTTACTAGCGAATACATGCGGGAAGCGCTTCAGCATACAGCGATGAAGCAGCTTGGCAGCGCTGATTTCCCGATGCTAAGCGGCATGTATCAACTTATTGCCCTGCTGGTGCATATGGAGCATCATCTCTTAACCACCGGCCTTGGGCTTCGTCAGGTTTGTGACTGGGCGGTCACGGCGCATGCGCAGCGGGAGGAGATCGGGGAAATGGAGCTGGCGCTGCTGGACCGGTGCGGATTGCTGCATTTCGCGAAAATCGTAACAAGGCTTTGCGAGATGCACCTGGGACTGCCGCCTTACGGATGGAGCGCGGATGTTCCCGATGCGCTGACAGACACGCTGATGCGCGACATACTGGATGGCGGCAACTTCCAATCGCAATATCAAACAAGACCCTTTGGGGCCGTGCTGACAGATGCATACAACATTCAGGACAGCGCGAAAAGCTCTATCCTGCGCAATTATACCCAATACATCCGCACCCGCGTCTGGTATGAACACCCCCGGGCAAAAAGCAGTCTCTGGATCCCCTTTTTCAGCGTCTTCTACCCATTGCGCTGGACTGTACGGATGCTGCAGGGAAAGCGGAAAAAAGCAAACCTGTTGCAAGCCATCCGTTCCGCGCAGAGCAGAGAGAGTTTTCTCCGGGAATTGAGGCTGTACAGATGATGATGTGTTGACCGCCGTGCGGCTTTCAAGAAGACTTTCTTCCGGCTGGCAAGGACCAAGAGAGGCATGTGAGGTTCATGATAAGTACGATTATAAAACATTTTTTTGCAGCATGATGAACAGAGTCTGTTCTATAATCAACCAATATGGTTACGCTTCTTGACGATGACTATTGCTGAGGAGGAACTATGAACATCGCTTTTTCGCCGCCGGACATCTCTGAGCTTGAAATCAATGAGATTGTCGCTACACTAAAATCAGGCTGGATCACCACAGGACCCAAAACTAAACTGTTTGAACAAAAAATTGCCCAGTATTGCGGCACTGACAAAGCAGTTTGCCTTAATTCCGCGACGGCGGCGATGGAAATGACTCTTCATATGCTTGGAATAGGACCTGGCGATGAAGTGATTACCTCTGCCTATACTTATACAGCATCTGCCTCAGTGATCCATCACACGGGGGCAAAGATCGTTCTTGTTGATACAGCGCTTGATTCCTATGAGATGGACTATAACTTAATTGTATTAAGTTTATATGCAAATGGCAGCAGCAGGGCCACTGCGATCGGTGTGTTCAACCCGGGAATGGCACCGAAGACAATGCCGACGACAGTGCCAGCGAATATTAGCAGCAGAACCTCTGGCGTGAGGATCGATGCCGCTGCCGACAGGAACTCTTGCATCTGTATCCCTCCTTAAATACCGAAGACGCCGGTAGGTACCATGATATGGAGGACCGTACCGAAGAAGTAATAGACAGCGTAGGCAGACAGACATAGGCATACTGTACGGATAGTAATTTGCGCTGGAGTGCCGAACTTGTTGGTTGAAAACTTGTACAAAATATTCACAATCACATTTAAGAAAATGATAGTGGAAACAAGAAAGCCTAGGTACTGAATCGTGAAGGCATAGATCACAAGGCTGAGAAGAAATACGCCGCGATGACCGTAAAACAAATCAAGGAAGACAAATTTTCTGCGTTGCGCCTCCTTGTCACGCAGAATCGCGATGATCCGTAGGAGGCAACAAGCAAAAAGCGCAATCATGACGATTCGCGGCCAGAATGCGGCACCTCCAGAATTATCACGGGCCAGAACTCTCCATGAAAAAGACTCAGCAAAGCCTAGCCCGCATATGACCATGATAATAGCCATGAAGATGATTTCACCCATAGTGACCCCCTTATATACAGTGTTGATTTGGATGGGCGAGTATCACTTGTCCTCGCACGCTGCCGTAGGCTTTCCCTACAGCAGCGGCGGGGACGATTGAGAAAGACGCGGTTCATTTCCATGATGTTTCGTGAGCATTCATAAATAAACAGAGATAATTCTCAGGTACTGTCAGGCTGGCTTTTTCGCGCCCTGTCCTCCGGATGAACTTCACAGGCAGGACTTCGCAGGCAGGGAGGCTCCGGAATGATCAGAATTATTTCATGTACTTAGCAGCAAAGGCATCAAAGGACTCATACATGGCAGCAAGATAGACCGCATATTCTTCGGTGCCCAAGAAGGTAGCGGTGTATTGCCTGTCAGCTAGCTGCTGAACGATGCTGGCATTGTTGCAGGCAGCCTCGAACATCGCTGCAATCGCGGCAACAGTTTCGGGATCAGTGCCCTTAGGAGCCCAAATGCCGAACACCTGGTTCATCACTGACATCTCATCCGTGGTGTAGCCAACTTCATACATTGTGGGCACATCAGCAAAGGAGGGAAGACGCTCGGCAGAGAAAACGGTCAGCAGACGGAAGTCGCCAGACTCCACATAAGCCTTCACGCCACCAACGGCGTCAATCATGACATCCACACGGCCAGCCAGCAGTTCGGTCGACTTAACGGAGGTACTACCAATATCGCTTGTCCGGTTGCCGTTTGTTTTCAGCGCGTTTTTTCTATTGTTGGATGTTGGACGCTTACCAGCTTGCGTTCATCGCGCGGGTGACCGCGCGCTGGTGGTCGCCATCCACCCGGTTGGTCTCATGGGTTTTGGATTTGTAAAAGTGGATGCAGAAATGCCCGTCAAAATCGTTGCCGGGGATGCTGTCTTCGCCGTGGGGCATGGTGTTCATGGACGCCGCGTAGACATGGCCGTTGTACTTGACCAGGATGGCGCGCCGCCGCCAGGAGTAGGAATCCCCGCCGATCTCTTTCAGCGTCGCTGCGTCGCCGCTGGAGAGCGGCTCGGCGTCCAGGTGGTTGTAGCCGCTCCAGCGCCTAGCGGTGAAGGTCAGCCCGGTGGACACATCCTTGACCTGGAAGGTGGCGCCCTTGGGGATGGCGCCGCTGCCCTCGTCAAACCACTTGAGCTGCTCGGTGGGGATGGTATAGTTGGCGGCGTCTTTGCCAAACAGGGCCTTGATGGTGCTGAAGCCCGCGATGCCGTCCTGCTTGAGGCCGCGGGAACGCTGAAAACGCTTGACCGCTTCGGTGGTGGCTTTGTCATAGGAGGAGTCGATGCGCTCCCGGTAATATCCCTTGAGCTTCAGGGCCTGCTGCAACGCCCTGACATGCCGCCCGGAGCTGCCCGGGCGGGTGGTGTTGGGCACCGAGATGTCGCTGATGGAGGTGATGCCCTTCATGCCCGGGTCATCCTTGGCGGAGACCTCTTCCTTTTCCTGGCTGAACAGCTTGCGGATGGTGGCGCTGTCCGCGCGCCCGGTCACCTTGAGCCCGGCCGCCTTCTGGAATTTCTCCACCGCTCCCGCGGTCTGGTCGCCATAGCGGCCGTCCAGCGCGCCGCTTAAATAACCCTTGATTTGCAGCGCGCGCTGCAGCTTCTCAACGTCCCTGCCATAGGAGCCCTTGGCGCAGGCGCCGGGCCGGCTGCCCAGCTCGGAGATGGTCTTTGCCTGGGCGTAGCGGCTGGCAACAACGGTTTCATTGGTTTTTTCCAAGGCGCGCCTGGCCGCAGAAGACAGGTTGACCAGGCTGCGCATGATATAGCCGCTTTGCTTCTTGTACTCGACCTTGTAAAAATCACCGCGCACACCGGTGACGGTCACCTTGGTGCCCTTGCTCAGGACGGCGTAGTAAACGCTGTCGGTATCCGCACGGGAGCGGAAAAACACCTTGTCCTTGTTGACGGTGCCGGTATAGGTCTCCGCGGCCAGCGCCATGGGGACCAGGGCGCTTAGCAGCACAACCAGGGCGATCATCGCGGTAGCGCGGGTCATCAGCTTTGACATTGTTTCCTCCTGAACATGTCGGACGCTTGTGAGCGCCTTTAATATATTACAATTTTATTACATTGTCAAGCATAAATTGTGACAATTTGTTAATTTGTTTTGCGCAGCACAGGGCTGGGCCGCGCCGGCGCCGGATTCTTCCCAAATATGGCGGCCAACGCAGCAGGAGCATGGACGCGCTTTGTTTTGCATGGTACAATGTAGCCGCGTTTTCGTATGCATACAGCGTACGGATTTTGTTGTCTGACTGCTTTGAGGCCGGCGCAGCGCAGGGCGCGAACGCGGAAGGAAAGAGGGAAGCATGTACGACATTGTGATCATCGGCGCGGGGGTCACCGGCTGCGCGGTCGCCTACCGCCTGGGGCAGTATGCGGGGCGCGTCGCCGTGATAGACCAGGCGCACGACGTGTCCGCAGGCGCCAGCAAGGCCAACAGCGGCATCGTCCACGCGGGCTATGACGCCAAGGCCGGCACCCAGAAAGCCCGGCTCAATGTCAAGGGCGCGCTGATGATGGAGGAATACTGCCGCCCCCTGGGCGTGCCTTATGTCCGTTCGGGCGCGATGGTGCTGGGCTTTCATGAGGAGGACCGCGCCACGCTGGAGGCGCTGTATCACAACGGGCTGGCCAATGGCGTCAAGGGCTGCAGGCTGATCGGGAGGGAAGAGGTCCTGAGCATGGAACCCCGCCTGAACCCGCAGGTGCTGCTGGCGCTGGACGTGCCGGCCTCCGCCCTGGTCAGCCCGTATGAACTGACCCTGGCCCTGGCGGACAGCGCCGCGGAAAACGGCGTGCAGTTTCTGCTGGGCACCCGGGTCACACAGCTGGCGTATCAGCAGGGCGCCTGGCAGCTGACAACGCCCGGGGGCGTCCTCACGGCGCGCGCGGTCATCAACTGCGCGGGCGGGGACGCGGGGCGGCTGCACAACCAGATCTCCACCCGCCAGGTGCACATCATCGCCCGGCGCGGGCAGTATTACCTGCTGGACCACAACAAGCCGGCGCTGTTCACGCGCACCATCTTCCAGGCGCCCACAAAGATGGGCAAGGGCGTGCTGGTCACCCCGACCACGCACGGCAACCTGTTGCTGGGGCCCACGGCGGAGGACATTGACGACTGCGCGGACACCATCACCACGCGCGACGGGCTGAAGAACGTGCTGGAGAAGGCCCGGCTGACCTTCCCGGGCGTCAGCCTGCGCCGGGTGATCACCACCTTCTCGGGCAACCGCGCGCATGAGGCGGGAGGCGACTTCATCATCGGCGCCGTGGAGGGCGCCCCCGAAGGCGCCTTTGAAGCCATCGGCATCGAGAGCCCCGGGCTGTCCGCCGCGCCCGCGATCGGCGATGAACTGGGCGACCTGGCGGCCCTTTTCCTGAACTTGCCTAAAAAGGCGGATTATATCGCGCCCACGCCCCTGCCCAAGGCATTCTCCGCCATGGACGAGGACGAGCGCAGGGCCGCCTACCAAAAAGACCCGGACTATGGCCGCATCGTCTGCCGCTGTGAGCAGGTGACCGAGGCCGAGGTGCGCCGGGCCATCCGGCGCCCGGTGGGCGCGACCAGCCTGGACGGCGTCAAGTTCCGTACGCGCGCCGGCATGGGCCGCTGCCAGAGCGGTTTTTGCTCCACGCGCGTCATGGAGATCCTTGCCGAGGAGCTGGGATGCGAGCTGCCCGGCATCACCAAGTCCGGCGGCAAAAGCTGGATGCTCAGCGGCGGCATCGGAAAGGCGGATCAAAATGCGCGATGACCGCATCCCGGTAGACCTGCTGGTGGTTGGCGCCGGCCCCGCGGGCCTGGCGGCCGCCATCGCCGCCAGAAAGGCCGGTGTGACCAGCCTGGTGGTGCTTGAGCGTGAGGACGAGCAGGGCGGCATCCTCAACCAGTGCATCCACAACGGCTTTGGCCTGCACCGTTTCCGCGAGGAACTAACCGGCCCTGAATACGCCCAGCGCGACATTGATGAGGCGCAGGCGCTTGAATTGGATATCCGCACCGGCACCACGGTGCTGGACATCACCCCGGACAAGCTGGTCACCGCGGTCAGCCGCGAGCGCGGCATCCAGGTGTTTGAAGCGAAGGCCGTCATTCTGGCCATGGGCTGCAGGGAACGCCCCCGCGGCGCGCTAGCCATTCCGGGCTCGCGCCCGGCCGGCGTGTTCTCCGCCGGCACCGCGCAAAAGCTGGTCAACATGGCCGGCTACATGCCCGGAAAGCGCGTGGTCATCCTGGGCAGCGGCGACATCGGGCTGATCATGGCCCGGCGCATGGCGCTGCAGGGCGCGCAGGTGCTGGCCTGTGTGGAACTGATGCCCTATTCCAGCGGGCTCAACCGCAACATCGTCCAGTGCCTGCAGGATTATGACATCCCGCTGCTGCTCTCCCACACGGTGGTGGACATCCACGGTCGGGAGCGCCTGAGCGGCGTCACCGTGGCCGCGGTGGGCGAGGACAGGCAGCCGCTGCCGGGCACCGAGAAATACCTGGCCTGCGATACCCTGCTGCTGTCCGTTGGCCTGATCCCCGAAAACGAGCTGTCCCTGTCCGCTGGCGTGCAGCTCTCCCCCGCCACCCAGGGTCCTGTGGTCAATAACCTCTTCGAAACCAATATCAAGGGCGTCTTCGCCTGCGGCAATGTGCTGCACGTGCACGACCTGGTGGATTATGTCAGCCGGGAGAGCGCGCAGGCCGGGCAGGCGGCCGCGGACTACCTGCTGGGCGCCCGGCCATGCTTCCTGCGCTCCCGGGTCTGTGACGGCCAGGGCGTGCGCGGCACTGTGCCCCAGCTGCTGGACATCCCCTGTGAGCAGACGCCGGAAACGGTGGAATTGATGTTCCGCCCGGACCGGGTGTACCAAAACCACCATGTGACCGTCCGCACGCCGGAGGAGGTGCTGCTCAGCCAGCGGCGCATGATCTTTACCCCGGGAGAAATGGCCGAGGTCAAGCTTGGCCCCGCGATGCTGGAACAGGCGCGCGGCAAAACCATCACCGTTGAAATCACCAAGGAGAAACAAGCATAATGGATCAGAATCAGTCAAAAAAGTATGTAATCGTCGGGGGTGTGGCGGGCGGCGCGTCCATTGCCGCGCGGCTGCGCCGGCTGGATGAGTTCGCGCAGATCACCATGATCGAGCGCGGGCGGGACGTATCCTTCTCCAACTGCTCCCTGCCCTACTTTCTGGGCGGGGAAATTGAGGACGCGGAGGCCCTCAAGCTCATCAGCCCCAAAACCTTCCACAGGCTCTACCGCATCACGGCGCTGACCCGCCACGAGGTCACGCTCATCAACCGTGAGGCCAGGACCGTGCTGGTGCGGGACCTGGAAAGCGATGTCGAGCAGGCCCTGCCCTATGACAAGCTGTTTTTGGCGCCGGGCGCCTCGCCCATCATGCCTTCCGCCATTCCCGGCATTGGCCTGCCCCAGGTGTTCTCGGTGCGCAGCGTGGAGGATGTGGAGCGCATCGACGCCTTTCTCAAGGCCCGGGATGTCCGGCAGGTGGCCGTAGTCGGCGGCGGCTTCATCGGCATAGAGGTCATGGAGAACCTGACGCAGGCCGGGTATTCGGTCAGCGTGGTCGACATGGCGCCCCAGGTGATGCTGCCCTTTGACGAGGATATGGCGCAAATCCTGCACAGGGAGATCATCATCCACGGCGTATCGCTGATCCTGGGCGACGGCCTTTCAAGCATCGAGGAGGACGGCATCACCCTGTCCTCCGGGCGCAGGGTACCGGCCCAGGCGGTCATCATGGCCATCGGCGTGCGCCCGGAGACCGCGCTGGCTGTGGAGGCCGGGCTGGACATCGGAAAAACCGGCGCCATCCTGGTGGACCGGCAGATGCGCACCAGTGACCCGGACATCTTCGCGGCAGGCGACGCGGTGGAGGTGCGCCACCTGCTGACCGGCAAGCAGACCCGTCTGGCGCTGGCCGGCCCGGCGCTCCGGCAGGCCCGTGTGGCGGCCAATACTGCGGCCGGGCTGGTGGATGTCATCCCCGGCGTGGTGGGCGCAAGCGTGCTGCGCGTCTTCTCCCTCAACGCGGCCGCAGTCGGCCTCAACGAGCGCCAGTGCGTCCAGGAAGGCATTGATTACAGCGTTTCCTTTGTCATCCCCTCGGACCGTGTAAGCATCATGCCCGGAGCCAGCCCGATGTTTTTCAAGCTGCTCTACCATAAGGGCAGCGGCCAGGTGCTGGGCGCCCAGGCCATAGGCCAGGGCGCGGCGGACAAGCGGATTGATGTCATCGCCACCCTGCTGCGCTACAGAGGCACCATCATGGATTTGAAGGACCTGGAGCTGGCCTATGCCCCGGCCTTCTCCACCGCGCGCGACGTGGTCAGCCAGGGGGCGCTGGTCGCCTGCAGCGTCAGCGACGGCCTGTATGATCAGGTGATGTTCACCCAGGTGCGCGGGCTGGTGGAGCAGGGCGCGTATTTCGTGGACGTGCGCACTGCGGGCGAGTTTGCCCGCGCGCATATCAAGGGCTCGGTCAACATCCCCCTGAGCCACCTGCGCGAGCGCCTGGAGGAGATCCCCAGGGACCGCCCGGTCTATATGCTCTGCCGCACCGGCCAGCGCAGCTACAACGCGGTGCGCGCGCTCAAGCAGCGCGGATGGGAGCAGGTTTATAACGTCGCCGGCTCCTTCATGGCGCTGTCATGGTATGAGTATTACCGGGATCAGACCAGCGGCCGGGAACCCATCGTCACGGCCTACGAATTTGAATAGCCATAAAAGGGGCCTGGGCGCCAGGGGCGGCCTGGCCCTGGCGCTGGCCGCCCTGCTGTGCCTGTCCGCATTTGCGGCGCAGGCGCTGGAGCTGCAGTGTCATGCGCCCCTGCGCCCGCCGGAGCCCCGGGGCCTGAGCCTGTACGTGATGCCCCTGCTGGGCGCCGACTGCATGCTGGTGGTGGCGGACGGGCAGACCCTGCTGGTGGACATGGGCAAGGACATGGATTATCCGGTCATCCGCGATCACCTGCGCCGCCTGGGCATCCATACGATCGACCTGGCGTTCAACACCCACCCGCATTCCGACCATGTCGGCGCCATGCCGCAGCTGGCGGAGGAGTTTAAGGTGGGGCGTTTTTTGACAGCCTTTCCGGCGGATGTCGCCGGCCCCTCCGTGTTTCAGAAAAGGACCCTGACCCGCCTGGAAGCGCTGGGCGTTCCGGTTGAACGGGTGTCCGATGGCGACCGCTTCACGCTGGGCAGGGCGCAATGCCTGGTCATGCAGAACGCGATCGGCGACATGAACGCGCGCAGCGCGCTGCTGCACATCAGCTATGGCGAAACAGCGCTGCTGCTGGCAGCCGATGTGGATGTGTTTGCCCAAAACAGGATCTACAGGGCCTATCCGGACGCCCTCAGGGCGCAGGTGCTCAAGTATCCCCACCACGGCACGGGCGACCTGGACTCCGGCTTCTTCAAAGCGGTCAGCCCGGAATTCACCATCATCACCCACGGCTCGGGCGACTCAAAGAAAAGCCAATGCCTGCTGGACCGCTGGGACATTCCCTATATGTTCGCCACCCGCGGCGTCATCACCGTCCATTCAGACGGCGAAAAGCTGTTTGTCAGCCAGGATCTGATGGACCATTTTCCGGAACAGGCGCAATAATAAAAAAAGCCCTGCTGTTTGCGGCAGGGTGTTTATTGTAAGGTTATGTTATTCCTCCCGGCCCGGGTCAAGCGCCCGCAGCAGGATGAAGGGGGTCAGCTCCCTGCCCTGCCCGGAGGGGTTGTCGCGCATGGCCTCCTGGATTTGTTCATCGCTCAGCGGAAAGCCCTCGCTTTTGCCCAGCTGGTTGCGGTGGAAGTCATTGGCGTCCATGGCGACCACCGGGATGCCGGTCTGCCGCGCCAGGCGCGTGCAGACCTTGGCGGCGTCCGGCGGGTTAATGACCGCCAGCTCATGATACTCCTTGAAATCCGAGTCCGGGTAAAAGCCGTCGATGCCCGCGATGTCATGGCCGCAGACCTTGTAAAACACGCCCTTCACGCCAAAGGGCTTGGTGAGGGCTGACAGCACAGTGGCCAGCAGCACGCGCGGCAGCCCGGCGATGTCGATGGTCATCTGCAGCTTGTAGGGCTCGTGCATGCCGATGCCGGTGCTGTTATGCCCGGCGAAGCGATACAGCGTGCGCGCCCAGAAGCCGGGCTTGACCTGTTCGCGCGTTCGGACGCTGCCCTCGCACATGCCCAGCACCTTGGCGCCAAAGGACAGCACGTCCCCCGGCTGGTACAGCGGGCGCACATAGCGCGTGATCAATTCCGCCGCGTCCTCATGGGGCTTGACAAAATGGGTCTGGATGGCCAGGCGCTGATAGCGCCGGCCCTGCGCGCCTTCCATCACGCCGCGGTCAAAATAGACGACGCCGTCCTTCTCCCGGCGCTGGTGTTCCAGGTTGCGGGTGCCATCCGCCGCACGGGCTCTCTCTGTCATATCAATACCGCTTTCTGAATGCTTGCCGGCTGACCGCCTGCCCGCAGGCGGGGCGGTCAGCGCAGAAGGTTCTGGCCTGTTGCCATAAAACCCGTTCCATTCTATCAAAAGCCCTTTTGCAGCGTCAAGGACGCGCAGAATCTATATATGGAAGCTATAAGCCAAATGCCATGTCCTTGCTTGACCCGGCATTTGGCTTATAGCCTTGATCAGTTTTCCAACACAATTATTCCAATGTGAAATCCTTTTCTGTCAATTGTGTGTAATAAGCTTCTACAGGAGAGAAATCTTTGATTTTGTTGCCATTCAGGAACAATTCGGTCAGTTTGACCAGGTCTTTGAGCGCGTCAATCTTGGTCAGGTTGTTGTCATTCAGATACAGGCTCGTCAAACTGGTCAGATTCTTGAGCGCATCGATTTTTGTCAGTTTGTTACAGCCAAGGTTGAGGCTGCTCAGGTATTCAAGCTTGGCCAGAGGGGCCACGCTGACAATCTGGTTGCCATAGGCCCTCAGATACTCCAGCCTGGTGAGATTGGCCAGCAGCCTGATATCATTGATCTTGTTCCAGCTGATATCCAGGCGTTTGAGATTGATGAAGTATTCCAATCCGCTGAGGTTGGCAATCTGCGTTCCCTTGGGGAACTTTTCCTGATATTCGTTGCCCAGGTACAGCTCCTCCGCCTTCGCCGCTTCCCCCGCGGTTATGCTGCCCTCCGGCTTGCCCATCGCCTCCCGGATGCGCTTTTCCAATACCTTGTCTGCAAACCGGATGACCTTGTCGGGGTTTTGGGGCATAAGCATCGGGAGCGCAGGCGGCAGCGGCCTGCCGGGTTCAAAGTCCTTCTCCATCAGCTGTTGGAAGATGCCCTCAAACCCGCTCGTATCCGTAGCCGGGTTGTTGTCGATGAACAGGGCTCCAAGGTTTTGAAGGCCGAACAGGGGGCTGAAATCCGCGATTCGGTTGTCTGACAAATCCAGCCGCTCGAGGTTTGCCAGCGTTTGGATGGGGGCAACATCCGTAATTTGATTCCCCCGAAGCTCCAGATTAAGCAGTTGATGAAGGCCGCTTAAGGCAGCCAGGTCCGAAACGGCGGAATCAGTCACGCTCAACATGTGAAGTCGTGTAAGGCCGGCAAGGGGCGTCAGGTCGCTGACTTTGGAGGATACGATGAACAACCCATCGATGTTCAGGCAGTATCTCATCGGGGTCAGATCGCTGACCTCCAGCCACATGCTGTCCGTCTCCCCGGCGATTTTCCAAATGTCGGCGAGATCCCCCTGGTTGAGCGGCCTGTCAAACACGCCGGTCACCTGCCGCAGGATAGCTTCCAGCCCGGCGTCAGCGATGGCAACGGGTTCTTCCGGGCGTTCCGGCATAAGCGGTATTTCAACGTCAAACACCTGCCCGTACTCAAAGTCCTTTTCCTCCAGCTTCTCATACAGCGTCTGAATCGGAGTATAGTCCTGTATCGGGTTGTTGGCCAGCTGCAGTGTCTTCAGGCCGGTCATGCCGGCAAGGGGCGAGAGGTCAGTGATATAATTGTTTTTTATCTCAAGCCGACACATATTGACCATCCCTGACAGCGGGCTGATATCCCAGATGCCGCAGTTTCCCAGATACAGGCTGTCCAATCGGGTCAGGTTCTGAAGCGGCTCAAGGTCCCGCACACTCACATTGCCCAGGTGGAGAAAGCTGAGAGAGGTCAGGCCGGAAACCGGGCTGATGTCCCGGATGCCGTTTCCAAACAGAGTTAAGCCCTCCAGGTTCTTCAAACCTGCCAGCACTTTGATGTCCGTGATCCTGTTGCCGCCCAGGCCGACCCATTTCAGCCCTGTCAGCCCCGACAGGCAACTGATATCCGGGATGGCGTTAAGCTCCGCCGATAAATCCTGCAGATTAATAAAGTATTCGATCCCCGACAAATCAGTAATCTGCGTTTCTGCCGGGATCTGGGGCTGCCACTCATTGTTCAGGCTCAGGTTGATGACCTTCGCCACGGCCCCCGCGGTGATGTCGCCCTGCGGGATACCCAGCGCCTGGCGCACCTTTTTTTCCATGACCGGATCCGGGAAGGTGATGACCAGATCAGGGTTTTCTGGCTGTTTAAGTTCGATATACTCAAAGTTCCTGCCCTTGAGGTTTGGATAGAGTTCCCTGATGGGAGAATAATCGACGATGGGATTGTCCCCTAAATAAAGCTCGGTCAGCGGCAAATTGGACAGCGGCATCAGATCGCTTATCCGGTTCCAGGTGAGGTCCACCACCTCCAACGTCGGGATCTGCGCCAGCAGGCTGATATCGGCCAGTTCGCCGAACAAAGAACAAAACACCTTCAATTTTTTCAGCTTGACCAGGGTCTCGGGCAATTCCCGGCAGTTGTCTATCCTCAGCTCTTCCAGATCGGGCATATTGCCCACGAATGAGACATCCTGGAAATTGCAGTCAACCCCCAGCTTCTGCAAACCCGTGAGTGCGCCCAGGGGCTGCACATCCACACTCTTCACCAAGTTGTCCAGCACCCACAGTTCCTGGAGCTGTTTCAGTTCAGCCAGGGGCGAGAAATCCCCAACCGGGTTGCCCATTACCAGCAGCGCCTTCAGTTGTTTCAATTCGGTCAGTGCGGAGATGTCCGCGATCTGATTGTTTGACAGATCCAGCCGCTCAAGGTTTTTCAGCGCCTTGACGGGGGTGATATCCGTGATTTGATTCCCCCAAAGGTTCAGCTCAAGCAGCTGACTCAAGCCCTCAAGGGGCGTCAAAGCCGAAACGGCAGATTCAGCAAGGGTTAAAGAGCGAAGGGCTGTAAGGCCTGACAGGGGCGTAAGGTCGCTGACTTTGGAGGATATGATGACCAGCTCCTCGATGTTCAGGCAGTATTTCAAGGGGCTCATATCCTTTACCTCCTGCCACATGCCCTTTGTATCCCAGGAGATACGCCGGATCTTGCTCAGATCCCCCTGGTTGATCGGTCTGTCATATACGCCTGTTACCTGCCGCAGGATGGCTTCCAGCCCGGCGTCAGGTATTGAAACGGACTCATCAGGATTTTCCGGCTTCAGCGGCACCCGGACATCAAACGCCTGCCCGTACTCAAAGTTTTTTTCTTCCAGCTTCTCGTACAGGGTCTGAATCGGGGTGTAGTCCTGTATCGGGTTGTCTGCCAGATTCAGCGTCTTTAAAGCGCTCATGCCGGCAAGGGGCGACAGGTCTGTGATATAGTTGCCGGTCAGTTCCAGCAGCTGCATATTGACCATCCCCGCAAGCGGGCCGATGTCCTGTATGCCGCAGTTGTCCGCGAACAATATTTCAATACAGGTCAAATTCCTCAGCGGCTCAATATCAGAAACCGAAAGGCCGGCGATATGCAGCAGTCTCAGGGACGTCAGGCCGGAAACCGGGCAGATGTCTTGGATGCTGTTCCCGAAGATTTCCAGCCCTTCCAATTCTGTAAGGCCCGCCAATACACTGATGTCCGAAAGCCTGTTGCCGCCCAGGCTGAGCCGTTTCAGCTGCGTCAGCCCCGCAAGGCCGCTGATGTCCTCAACTGCGTTGAAGTTACAATTCAGCTCCTGCAGGTTGATGAAGTGCTCGATCCCCGTTAAATCCGTAATCTGCATTTCTGCCGGAATCTCGGGTTCCCATTCATTGGCCAGCATCAGGATGGAAACCCGGGCCGCGTCCCCCGCCGTGATATCGCCCTGGGGGATGTCCAGCGCCTGGCGCACCTTCATTTCCATGATCGGGTCCGGGAAGCGGATGATCAGGCCGGGGTTATCCGGCTGCTGAAACTCGATATAATCAAAGTTTTTGCCCTGAAGGTTCGGATACAGCTCCTTGATGGGAGAATAATCAACAATGGGGTTTCCCTCCAGGTACAACTCCCGCAGCGGCAGGCCGGAAAGCGGCCTTAAATCCGTGATCCGGTTCCAGCTCAGGTCCACTACCTCCAGCGCCGGGATCTGCGCCAGCAGGCTGATATCGCTCAGCTTGCCGCCCAAAGAGCAAAACAGCTTCAATCCTTTCAACTGCAGCAGGGCTTCCGGCAATTGTTCCAAGCCGTCAATCCGCAGCCCTTCCAGTTCGGTCATGCTCCCAATGAAAGAAACATCCTGGAAGTCGCTTCTGATCCCCAGAAAATGCAAACCCGTCAGCCCGCTTACGGGCTGGATATCCTTCACCGGGTTGTCCAGCACCGACAGTTCCTTTAGCTGTTTTAGTTCAGCCAGAGGGGTAATGTCCGAAATCAGGTTGTTGTCCAGCCGGAGACCGGACAGGTTGCTGAAAAAACGCAGGACGGACACATCCCTGATTTTTTCTTCATCCGGCAAGTCGCCCGGCATGCCGGCGTCCAGCCAGTCGAATCCTCTGGCATCCTTTACGGTGACCGGGCCTTCCGGCCTGTCAAGATGCTTTCGGATGATGTCTTCCAGCACGGCGTCATTGAACTGGATTACCTCGTCCTCACCGCCCTGCGCGATGCATAAAACAGGCGGCACCATGCAGAATAAAGACAAAACAACAATTACCAGAAAAAAGCGCAACATTTTTCTCATGTCTGATTCCTCCCTGCATCGAAAGGCCTTGTGCTGATGCTGAATGTTGTTGCATCAACTTTTTATATAAATGTAACAAAAGATCGCGTTGTGCAGGTGTGCAAAATGCTCACTTTCAGCCTGATCAGAAAGCGCAAGTATCCCAGAAGCAGCGCATGTCCTTACAATGAGGAAAGTGAGCATTTATTTGTATTGAATTTCGAAACCCGCAGCGCCTTTCATGCGTTCCGCCTTGTTTCTCAGACCGCTGTCAAGCAAAACTGATTCCAGATTTGGCAAAGAAAGCAGGGGCGACAAATCGCCGCTGCTGAGACCTCCCAGCTCGATATGCTGTAAATGCGTTAACTGATCGATGCCGTCGAGCGTATCAAGCGTCAGCCTGTTCAAATAAAGATGAGTTAGGCTTTCCAACCCTCGGAAGGCGGCGGGCGACCGGGCCAAGGTCCGGCCTGCATCCAAAGACGAAAGGCGCAGACAATTAGCAAGAGACGAATAATCGCTGACGAGGCTGTCAAAAACTGAGAGCGTTCTCAGCTGCTTCAGACAGCCCAGGGGCGAGATATCCTCAATCGGATTATTTTTAATAATGATCGTTTCAAGCTGCGGCAGATGGGACAGCGGCTCAAGATCGCTCACCTGCTGCATGGCAATGGACACCTTCTGCAAATTTGGCATGCAGACGAGATCAGCAAGCGATCGAATGGGCCCTGTCTTGATCTGATGAGTGGCGATGAGCTCATCAGCCATGCGGTTCATTTCTTCTTCAGTTTTTGCTATGATTTTATCGCCAAATATGTATAACTCGGTGATGCCAAGCAGCTCGTTTGATGTGATCGTTTCATCATTGCGCTTGCCAAGCTGGAAGCGGACGCCCTGTTCAATCAGCTGTTCGGAAAAAACAACGCCTGCCGGAGGGAAAGTCAATACACCGGTATATCTTCCGATTCCAAACCCTGCGCACAGGCACAACAAACAGACAGCAACTGACACCATCAGACGCACCCTGGCTTTATGCAGGTTGCTATCCGAACGCCGAAGCGCGGCTTTAAGCTCCATAGCCGATGCATAGCGCTTTTGCGGGGAGAAGTCCGTGCATTTGCGGTAAATATGCGACAGCCTCCTGTTGCGTATTTCTTTGGCAGCCGCTTCAACATTCGTCTGCTGTGTCAGCATGTATCCCATCACAATACCAAGGGAAAACAGATCGGCGCGGCAATCTGTCTGCGAAAAGCCATACTGCTCCGGCGGCGCAAATTCCTGCGTTCCATAAAACACCGTATCTCTTTTCGCGCTCGCGTCATAGACACGGGCAATGCCAAAGTCAATCAGCTTCACCGCGCCGGCATCAGACAAAATGATATTCTGCGGTTTCAAATCCCTGTGGATCACGGGAGGCGACTGGCTATGCAGATAGGTCAATATATCGCAAAGCTGGAAAAGAACGGGAAAAGCTTCTGCTTCCGTCATTGGAGATTCTTCCAGGCGCTCCATCAGTGTGCGGCCTTGTACATACTCTCTCACAACGCACAGCATCTCATCGTTTTCATATTCTCCCAGAAAACGCGGCAAGCCTTTATGTCGCAGCGACCTTAGTATGCAGCCCTCCGAATTCCGAGACAGAATTGATTTGTCAACATAGCACTTTGCTACACCATATTCGCCGGTCAACTTGTCTTTTACATAATAAGTCTCGCTTTCCCGCTTGAACGACAGACATTCCAGCAGTTCATAATGCTCAAGGAAGTCTTCAGGGAAGCCTGTGTCATCGGATTTTACCCTGGGTTCATCTCTCAGAGTGATCGTATCGTTCACCTCCCAATTCTGTCAGCCCCATATCACTGAGCAGGGTTTGCATCTCAATCATCGTATAATGACGGGACAGCCCGCAAATGATGGCGGCGTCCCTTTTGATGCGCGGGTACAGCGGCGCTTTGCGCGCAGCGCGCAGCATGATTTGCGTTTCATCCACGTCTATCCCAAAGCCGAAAGCCAATCGAAGCACATTGTCCCTTGAGGGTTTCCTGGAACCTCTGAAGAGCTGGTGTCCAAAGCTTCGTTCAATACCGGCACGGTGAATGATCTGCTCGCGGACCGCCTTGCGTTCCAGGCATAGGGCATCAAGATACTCAGTAAATGAAGGCGTAACGAACAGCTGTTCATTTTCATTCAAAAAGCGCTGCGGGTTGGCAGCTTTGAACATTCTTCTCAGCAAAGTGCTTGTTCTCACAGGCATCGGTATTGAATCATGCTCTTTCATAACAACACTTTTTCTCCTTCTTCAGAGGATTCCCGCAGCTTTCCGTGCCTGTTGCCGAATATGTCTGTTGTCTGTGTCTTGTCTGTAACCGATTGCATATGATACAGGGGAATTATATATCAGCACCGGGTTCTTCGCAAGCGCCGCGGCGCGCATCCGGGCGCCTGTCACAGGCGCAGCCAGACGCGCCCGGGCAACCTGCGGCCTGCAATGTCCGGCTGCGCTTGCATCCTGTGTGCGCAGCGGCTACAATAATTAAAAATTCAGCCTCATCACCTGCGCCGGCCATGCATAGGCATCAAGTCATTCAGGGGGTATCATGAAGTCACAAACGCAATATTCCGGCTCCAAAGGCCGAGGCGGCCAGCCCTGCCTGCGCCCGGCGTTCCTCCGCCTGTCCGCCCTGGGCTTGGCCCTCCTGATGTGCCTGAGCCTGTCGCTGACGCGCCATTCAGCCCGCGCGCAGGCCGACCGCCGGCTGACCCTGATGGTGTACCTGTGCGGCAGCGACCTGGAGGAGGATGCGGGCGCAGCCAGCATCGACCTGCATGAGATGTGCTCCGCCCTGCCGGCGGACGGCTCGGTTGCCCTGCTGGTTCTGGCGTCCGGCGCCAGAAGCTGGCAGCTTGGCATCGACCCGGAAGAGAACGCCGTGTACGAGGTCCGTCAGGGCAGGCTTCAAAAGCTGCGCTCCGGTCCCTATGAAAGCATGGGGCAACCGGAGACGCTCTCGGGCTTTCTGACCTATGCCTATCGAGCCTGTCCGGCAGAGGATTACGCGCTGATTTTATGGGACCATGGCGCAGGGCCCATGATGGGCGTGTGCTTTGACAGCCGCTTTGCCTCCGGTCAGCAGATGGACAGCCTCAGCCTGAACGAGTTGGGCCAGGCGCTGCGCAACAGCCCCTTTGCAGCCCGGAAGCTTTCCTGGATCGGCTTTGACGCCTGCCTGATGGCCAGCATGGAGGTGGCCAGCGCCGTCGCGCCCTATGCCCATTATATGATCGCCTCCCAGGAAACCGAACCGGGCAGCGGCTGGGACTATGGCTTTATCAGCAGGCTGTCCCCAGGGCTGTCAGGCAGGGAGGCCGCGAAGCACATCATCGACGCCTACCTGGCCGACAATGTCGACACGCTCTCCCCTGTCAGCCTGTCATGCATCGATCTGGACGCGCTGGAACCGCTCAAGCGCGAGCTGGCCAGCGTCTTCGGGCTTTTGTCCGGCCAGGTGAGCGCAAACAGCTACACGCAGCTGGCCAGGTCCCGCAGCCAGGCAAAGGCCATCGGCAGCATGGTGCCCTTTGATTATGACCTCATCGACCTGGGCGACCTGGTCAGGCTGTACAAGGACGCGGGCATCACCGGGGCAGAGGCGCTGGAAGCCGGCCTGGAAAAGGCCATCGTGTACAACAGGGCCAACGAATCGCGCCTCACCGGGCTGAGCATCTATTACCCCTTTTACAACAAGGATAAATATATCTCTCCCTGGGCCACCCATTACCAGGGGCTGGATTTTGTGCCGGAGTACAGCGACTTTGTCCGCAGCGTCTCGGGCTTCTGGCTGGGCGATCCCCTGACCGACTGGCACGGGGCCGGGGCGCTCACGCCTGCGTCCGACGGCCAGCGCACCCGGCTGAGTTTTCAGCTCAGCCCGCAGCAGGCCGCCCAATTCTCCCATGCCAGGCTCACGGTGCTTGAGCAGATGGAAAACGACCAGTATATTTTTACGCATGCCATCACGCAAAAGAAGATCTCCAAGGACGGCGTCATCCATTTCACCTATTCCGGAGAGGCGCTGTACATGGTGGACAGCAGCGGAACCCCGCTGACCGGCAGCCTGGGCTATCTGCCCTTGGAGGAAGGCGTCACCATTCCCGCGCTGCTGAACAGAGCAAGTGATGACATCACATCGGTCCCGTGGGAAATGCGCCCGGTTTTCCTGGTGTACAAAGAAACGGAGCCCGGCGTGTTCGCGCTGGCCCAGATACTGGACAAAAGCGGGGAGGAAACGGTGTTTGGCAAGTCCAACATCAGCCTGTCGGATTACCAGGACATTACCTTCGTGGACTTTTCGCGCAGCCCCATGCTGGACGAAGACGGTCAGCTGCTGCCCTTCAACGCCTGGGATGTCATGAAGGGCTTTCCGTTCATCAGCAATCTCAGCATGAAGAAAGGCCCCTTTGCGCCTGCCCTGCTTAAATTGTATGACAGCGATGCGCGCTACGCCTTTCTGGAGGTGTATGACCTGCAAGCCAATGTCTTTTGCGCCGCGCCTGTCCGCCTGCCCAGCCCCCACCGAATAGATGTGGAGTTTCAAAGGCAGACCCTGATCAATCAGGAAGGGTTCCGCCTGGATCTCACCAACTGCATGATCATCACAGGCCCGGATGCCAGGCTGCAGCTTGAATTTTCTTTTTTCAACAGGGGACAGCCCAACCTTGACCTGTACATCAGCCAGCTCAGCTCCGGGCAGACCCTGCTCAATCCGAACCAGATCCTGCAAACCACGGCGCAGGCCAGGTGCCCGGCGGGCAAGAGCGGCAGTTTTACCCTGAACATCATGGCCAAGGTTTTCCAGAACGCCTTTCTGGAGCAAGTGGATGTTTTGTCAATCGATATCAGCGCGAAGTCTGAGGACGAATCCTCAGTGTTTTCACAGCGGGCAAGCCTGGCGTTGAACCTCAATGTGCAGGCCTTGTCCGGCAGCCCGCGGGACAGCGCCCTGCTCGCCCGGGCCAACTGGCAGGGGCTGGGCTATGATCTGCTGGCCAAGCAGACCAATGACCCGGACAAACCGCAGATCTTGATGCGGGTCACCAACCACAGCCGGGAGGACCTGCTGCTGCCCGCCCAGGATTGGTATATCAACGGCGTGGAAATCAGAGGCAACGATCGCCTGAAGGGCATGCTGCTGCCCGCCGGCTGCCGTGCCTTTGTGTCCTTTGACACGCTGACAACAGGGTATTCTGACGAGTCCGATGAAGACCTGCTGCCCGTCATGGACAGCCTGACCGGGTTTGTCCGCAATGACCTGACCAGGCAAAGAGAACGGCTTGCCTATGAATTAGGGCAAGCCGCCGATGGGGAAAATACATACTGATCCCGCATCAGTATCGCAAACTACCTGAAAAGGCCGTCCTCAAACATGACGTTGGCCAGATCATCGGTGATGCGCCGCCCAACGTTGAAATCTCTGTTGGTGCCGGAAAAGGCCGTGTTGACAGCATATACATACCCATCCTTGTCAAAAACCGGGCCGCCGAGGTAGCCGTCCGCCGTGTCCGCGTCATAGCCAACCAGATACTCTGACAGCACCTCGGTGATGCCAAGGTCGCTTTTCAAACCACCCGCGCCATAGCCGGCCACCTCCACCCACTCCATGCCCAAATCGTAGTCACTCAGGATGCACAGGCCAAAATTGCCCACAATATCACCGACAGCCTCATCCAGCAGAAGGTAAGCGACATCCCAATCGGCCTCATCCTCCGGGTTCAGGAACTTGTCAAAATACCAATATGTTCCGTTGACATTGTATTTGTAATAATATTCTCCGGAAGGGGTCACGCCAAAGCATGCGGTCATGGCATCAAAGAATTTCTTATGCGTATCACAATAAATGCTGTTGGCGCTGGTCAGCATGCCGCGGGGGCTGACCATGAAGCCGGTGGTCTCCCAGCTGCAGCCGCACGGAGCGGAGACCGACAGCAGGGCGATGGCCATATAGGGATGCTCCCTGGGGTTGACGCTGGTGCGGTTGTCATCCCTGATCACAACCTTTTGAATGTTTTCAGGCACTCTTGGCTCCAGCAGGTCCGTCATCTCGGGGATCTCGGGGATCTCGGCGTCTCCCGGCGTACGGGGCGTTCCCTGGACAATACCGCCCTGGGCATGGGCCAGGGAGAGCGCGCTGATACATATCAGCAGAACAATACACAGTGCGAGCGGTTTTCTGAACATATGAAGTCTCCTCTCGTATTTTTGTTCTGATTGTACCATATGAGGATCAGCCAGCTCAACCTCAACACCAGATTCTTTATTGACATGCCGTCATATCAAGGGCGATGAAACGCCCGGGAAGGCTGCTTTTGCTTGACGTGAAGCCCTGCGGGCCCTAAGATAAGGTTAATCACGCATCATAACACCTGGGGGGGATTTTATGGATTTAACCGGCCAGATGATCCTGGCCTACCTGGAGGAGGATGACGTCCGGCGCGTCCTGTTCCGCGCGCGGCCCCTGCTGAGCGCCCGGGGCGCTTTCACCCAGGAGGACCTGGATGAGCTGGAGCTGGACGGCTTTTTGCGCGTGGCGCCCGACCGCCAGGAACAACACAGCTTTAAGGAGCGCATGCGCTCCCTGGGCACCCTGTGCCTGATCAACCTGTCACAGGCGCAGCCCGCCATGGGCAAGGTGCGCCCCAACAAAAACTACGCGCCCGGGCGCGGCGAGGACAACCGCTTCATTGTTTATTCCGATGCCGTCCAGGAGCTGCCGCCGGGCATGGTGTACGAGGTGGTATCCGAGGAGCACAGGGCGGACACGCTCACGCAGCAGCACTATCTGCGCGCCGGCGGCCGCATTTCCGGGCCGTATTGCCCGGACGGCAGTCTGGCCTGCCCGGCGCCCCAGGTCCTGATGCCCGATTGTGAGCGGCTTTTCCTGGTGGAGCTGCCCGATGGCAGCAGCCGGATGTTTTATTGGCCGCAGGCATCCCAAGGGACCGACGAGAAGGATGCCGCGCCTCCCCTGGCCATCGCCGCGCCGCCGGAGGACGCGCCCGCCTTGCTTTTGCAGGCCGCGCGCAGCATCCATGACGCCCTGGCGGCCGCCGGCTTCGCGCTGGAATTGCGGCAGGCCGCGCACCTGCTGGTCCTGCTGCTGTTGTGTGACCGCGTGCAGCTGGAGGGGGATACTCCCGCGGATTCGGCTTTCGCTGCCCGGGTGCTGGGCGATCAGATCAAGGGCAACGAAGAAAAAAACGCCCTGCGCCTGAAGCACGGGCAAGTCCGCGCGATGGGCGAGCGGCGCCGCAAGCGCTACCTGGCCGCCCCCTGGCCGGTCATCCGCCTGGAAAGCGGCGAGGGGCTGCCCTTCGCCAGGGCAGGGGGCCAAAAAATCGATCTGCCGGCCCTGCGCGAGGCCTGCGGGGGCGTGATGTCCGGCGAGAACATCCCCCGGCGGGCGCGGCTGGACGCGCTGTTGGAGTATTGCAGAGACTACGGCAGGACGCTGCCCCTGGCGGTGCGTTTCTTCCTGGCGCGGGGCCTGTTGCTGGGCAGCCTGCTGCCCGCGGAGCTGCAGGCGGGCCTGTTTAATTTCCTGGTGCTGTCCTGCGCCCGCCCCTATGAGCAGGCCCAGGGCTTCGACAAGAGCCTCAGCGAGGAATTCCTGTCGCTGTGACCATGATCACCAGCACCGCCAACCCGCTCATCAAGCAGTGGCAGCAGCTCAAAAACCCGTCCGGGCGGCGCGCGCACGGCCTCTTCCTGGCCGAGGGCGAGCATCTGTGCGCCGAGGCCGTCAAGGCCGGGCGGGTGCGCACGCTGCTGCTGGACAGGGACCGGCTCGACCGTTTCACCGCCTGGCAGGACAGGGGCGCGCAGGTGATCATTGTCAGCGCCCAGGTGATCGCCGCTCTGGCCGACAGCAAGACGCCCCAGGGCTGCATCGCGGTCTGCTCCCTGCCGGCCGCGCCCGCGCTGTCCGAGGCCGGGCCGCGGCTGATGGCGCTCAACCGCTTGCAGGACCCGGGCAACGTGGGCACCATCCTGCGTACCCTGGACGCCGCGGGCTTTGAGGGCCTTTTGGTGGACCCGGGCTGCGCCGATCCCTTCTCGCCCAAGGCGGTGCGCGCCTCCATGGGCGCGGTGTTCCGCGTGCCGGTCTTCACCGTGGCGGACCTGGGGCAGGCCCTGGACGCGCTGCCGGGCCACCGCGTGGTGGCCGGGGATTTGAACGGCGCTCCCTATTTTGAGCACCCGCCCTTCGGGGACAAGGTCTGCCTGCTGGTGGGCAATGAGGGCGCCGGGCTGGACCGGAGCCTGCTCACCCGGGCGGATTTCCGCCTCAGGCTGCCCCAGCCCGGCGGCGCGGAATCGCTCAACGCCGCGGTGGCTGCCGGGCTGATGATCTATGACGCGCTGCTGCGGGACGGGCGGTAATTAATCTCACTGACGCAGCATCCCGCCGGGCAGCCGCCCGGCGCTTCGTGTATGCCCGGCGGGATGCCGCCGTCCAGGGGATTCCGATTGTAAAAATCCGATCAAATATCATGCCGCGGGCGCGCTAATGGGTATATTCCATATGGACCGATTGTATGCAAGGAGGCAGCGCCATGGAGCAATGGGAAGACAGGGTCAGGAGGATCGTGATGGCCGGCATCGGCGCCATCGCCGGCACCGTGGAGAAATCCCGGGACGCCATCGTGAAATTTGCCGGCAGCGAGCAGGCCAGGAACCTGGCCGACAAGGGAGAGAAGGCTGTCCAGTCCGTGGTGGACGCGGGCGAGAAGGCCTTTGAAAAGGTAAAGGGGGCCATCAGTGAAGCCGACCTGAAGGAGCGCGTGCGCCGGGAGACCCAGCGCCTGAAGTCGCTGGCCGCGCAGCTGCACGGGCTGAGCGACGAGCAGCGCGAGGTGGTGGACGCTATGGTGCAGGATCTCAAGGACAAAGACGGCCCGGAGCAGACACCCCGGCCGGAGGCCGATGTCCGGGAAGGCGGGGATGCCGCGGACGGGGAGGCACAGGACGGAGAACAGGCGGACAGGTAGCGTGATGCTGATGTAATACGGATTCCAATCTATATTCCTTGTCCAGGGGTGGTTTCTGTTTGGCGTGCTGAAATTTTATATGGAGGGATTATGGCTTTTGATTTTAAAAAAGAATATAAAGAATTTTACATGCCAAAGAACAAACCGGAGATTGTCAATGTTCCAAAGGCTAACTATATCGCTGTCCGAGGAAAAGGCGATCCAAATGAAGAAGGCGGGGCCTATCAGCAGGCGATAAGTGTCTTGTATGCTGTCGCATACACAATAAAAATGAGTGGCAAGACAGATTACAAAATCGAAGGGTTCTATGAATACGTTGTTCCGCCGCTTGAAGGTTTTTGGCGGCAGGACGGCGTTGAGGGTGTGGATTATTCCGATAAATCAACTTTCAACTGGATTTCCGTCATCCGCTTGCCTGATTTCGTTACAAAAGAACACTTTGACTGGGCAGTAGAAACAGCGTCAAAGAAGAAAAATCTTGATTGCTCGTCAGCGGAATATATGACGATCGATGAAGGTTTGTGCGTCCAGATGATGCACATAGGTCCTTATGATGATGAACCCGCCACAGTAGCCTTGATGAATGATTATCTGGAGCGGAACGGATATAGAACTGATATGAACGCAAACAGACTGCATCACGAGATTTATATGTCTGACGCAAGAAAAGTCGCTCCGGAAAAATGGAAAACAGTCATCAGACACCCCATAAAAAAGCGTGAAAAATTATCAATCATGAGGATCGTCCGCTGATTCTCAAAAGGAACCACCATAGCGTCTGTTTCGCTATGCCAGGCTGACACCATGCTGTTAAAACGGCATGGTGTGTTATTATCTTGCGCTCTCTTCTTTGCCCTCATGCAGCATGCGGTGGCGCAGCTGCCACAGCTTGTCGGACCAGTCCACCTTGAAGGCGGCGGGGTTGACCAGGCGCAGGTGCTGCTCCCAGATGGTCTGCTCATCCCGCGCGCGGTATTCCTGGATCTGCCTGAGCGTGGGCAGCGCGCCCACGGGCTGCCCGCCCCGGATGAAGGGCGCGAGCAGCTTTTTGGCGGTAAAACCGCTCAGCGTCATGCGTTTCCAGGTGTCCTGCGGGTCAAAGATGGTCAGCGGCCGATTCGGGTCAATGACCTCATCGTCCAGGGCGATCAGGTCGGCCACCGCCATGCCTTGCGCGTCATACAGCCGGTACAGCTCCTGCCGCCCGGGCAGGGTCACCTTGACCGGGTTGTCCGACAGCTTGATTTTGGGCGCCAGCTGCCCCTGCGTCTGCAGCGCGTTCATCTTGTAGACCCCGCCAAAGGCCGAGCGGTCCGCGCTGGTGATCAGCTTGGTGCCCACGCCCCACAGGTCGATCCGCGCGCCCTGCTGTTTCAAATCGCGGATGAGGTACTCATCCAGGTCGTTGCTGGCGCAGATGAGGGCCTCGGGGAAGCCGGCTTCATCCAGCATCTCGCGCGCCCTGATGCTCAGGTAGGCCAGGTCGCCCGAGTCCAGGCGGATGCCCAGGGGTTTATGCCCCCGGGCGCGCAGCTCATTGAACACCTTGATGGCATGGGGCACGCCGGAGGCCAGGGTGTCATAGGTGTCCACCAGCAGCAGCGCCTTGTCCGGGAAGCAGTCCGCGTAGGCGCGGAAGGCCTCCAGCTCGCTGCCAAAGCTCATCACCCAGCTGTGCGCGTGGGTCCCGGAGACCGGGATGCCGAAGCGCTGCCCTGCCAGCACGTTTGAGGAGGAGGTACAGCCGCCCACAAAGGCCGCGCGCGCGCCCAGCACGCCGGCGTCCGGCCCCTGCGCGCGCCGCAGGCCGAACTCCATCACCTGGCCGGGCGCGGCCGCGCGGGCGACGCGGTTGGCCTTGGTGGCGATCAGGCTTTGGTGGCCGATCAGGTTGAGCAGGGCGGTTTCGACCAGCTGGGCTTGGGCCAGGGGCGCGTCCACGCGCACGAGGGGCTCGCCGGGGAAGACGATGGTGCCCTCGGGGATGATGTCGATGTCTCCGGTAAAGCGGAAGTCCCTGAGGCTGTCCAGAAACTCCCGGTCAAACTGCTTCAGGCCGTCCAGGTAGGCGATGTCCGCCTCCCCGAAACGCAGGTTCACAATGTACTCCCGGAGCTGCTCGTTGCCGGCCATGACCGCGTAGTTCAGCCCGGGCGCGTCCCGGAAGAACATCGTGAACACAGCCCGGCGGCCATCTGTTCCGTGCCTGTGGTAGCCGTACATCATGGTCAGCTGGTACAGATCGGTGAGCATAATCAGGTTTTGCATGATTTATCCTCCAAGGCCCAGTCGGTCAAGCTCCGCCAGCCACAGGCCGGCGGCGAAATCGGACGGCAGCGCGAAGCCGCCCCGGGGGGAGAGGGAAACGCCCAGCACCGACGGGCCGTCGGGCAGGCAGTTGCGCTTGAACTGATTGCGGAAAAAACGCCGGTAAAAGGCGCGCAGGCGCCCAAGCAAGTCTTCTTTGCTGTACCCGCCTGCGAAGGCGGCCAGGGCCTCCTCCAGTATTTGCCCGGGGCTCCTGTCCAGGCCCAGCAGGGCGTGCAGGAAAAAATCGTTCAGCTCGTAGGGGCCCAGGATGTCCTCGGTTCTCTGGGTGATGCGCCCCTCCCTGGCGGGCACCAGCTCCGGGGATACCGGGGTGTTCAGGATGTCCCTGAGGACAGCCCGCAGCAGGGGGTCGTCCGTGTCCTGCGCGTACCGGCGCAGGATCAGCCGGATGGCGGTCTTGTACAGGCCGGCGTTGACGCCGTACATGCTCATGTGGTCGCCGCCAAAGGTGGTGAAGCCCAGCGCCAGCTCGCTCAGATCCCCGCTGCCCACCATCAGCCCGCCCAGCCTGTTGGCCAGGTCCATCAGCACCTGGGTGCGCTCCCGGGCCTGGGCGTTCTCATAGGCGGCATCGTGGACGCGCTCATCCTGGCCGATATCCCTAAAATGCTGCCGGACGCTGGCGCACAGGTCGATCTCCCGCGGGGGCAGGCCCAGCGCCGCCATCAGGCGCATCGCGTTGTCGCGGGTACGCTGCGAGCTGCCCAGCGCGGGCAGGGAATAGGCATGGACCGCCTCCCGCGGCAGGCCCAGGATGTCAGCGGCGCGCATGGCGGTCAGCAGCGCCATGGCGCTGTCCAGCCCGCCGGAGACGCCCAGGGTCAGGGCCTTGCTGCCGACGCGGCGCACGCGGGTGGCCAGGCCCCGGGCAGCGATCTCCAGGCAGTCCCGGCACCAGGCGGCGCGCCCGTCCGCCTGCAGCGGCGCGTAGGGCATCCGGGGATCGGGCGCGCTGTCAGCGAATCTGTAGGGGTGCGCTGTATATTTTATCCCGGGATGGCTGCACGCGACGCCGGAAGAAAACGCCGGGACATACTCACGCAGACGCCCCCTGACAAAGACCGCCGCGTCCCCGGGAAAGACCTGGTCCGTGGTGGACTGCGCAGCGCCGGCGTTGGCATAGGCCAGGCAGCCGATCCGCTTGAACCATGCTTCTTCCAGCGGGAAAATCGGATAGATCCGCCTGGCTGCCGCCGGGCGCGCGAAGGCCAGCAGCACCAGATCCTGTCCGCACAGGCCGTCCCGCGGGCTCAGGGGCCAGCGCTCGTCCCCGAAGCCGACCAGCGCCCTGCCGGGCAAGCCGGGCGCGCTCAGCGGGACCAGGCCGTCCCTGAACACGGGCAGCGCCCGGCCCTGCCAGCAGGCCTCCTCCGGGCAGCCCGCGTCAAATACCGCCTTTTGCGCTTTGGGCAGATCCGTTTTGATCACAAAGCCCAGCATCCGGCCATCGCAGGCCACCGCCAGGGCGTTGTACAGCCTGCCGCCGGACGCGGCTTGCGGCAGCGGCATGCCGAAGACCACCAGCAGGCCCCCGCTGGCGCGGGCGATCTCCTCCGCGCCCTCCCGGCAGGCATTCAGCAAGACCTGTTGGCGGAACATGTCGCCGCACTCGCCGGACAGGCACAATTCCGGCATCAGCAGCGCCTTCACGCCCCGGTCCCGGGCCTGCTCCACACGCGCCAGGACGGCCCGGGCGTTGGCAGGGGCATCCCCCGGCGCGCCAAAGGGCAGGTCGCAGGCCATGACCCGCAGGCTGTCTGTCATCCCCCTCCCGCCTTTCGCCGTCCGCGCAGTATATGCTGTACAACGCTATGATACGCCAAGGAGCGGCCCCGCACAAGCCGCGGTGGCAAAAGCGCCGCGTTTTCATTATACTGCGGGTATCAGCCTCAAAAGGAGGACAGCCATGCGACTGGGCATCATGGGCGGCACCTTTGACCCCATCCACAAGGGACACCTTCTGATCGCACGCAGCGCGATGCGGGAGGCCCGCCTGGACCGCGTGCTGTTTTTGCCGGACGGCGACCCGCCCCACAAGCTGCCGGGCACCCCGGGCGCGCATCGCCTGGCCATGGTGCGCCTGGCCATTGCCGGTCAGCAGGGCTTTGAAGCCTCCGACATGGAGCTGCGCCGGCAGGGCACCACCTACACCGTGGACACCTTGGAGCAGCTGAGCGCCCTGGCGCCCGGCACGGAGCTGCTGTACATCGTGGGTTCCGATACCCTGAGGCTGTTTCCGACCTGGAAGACCGCCTGGAAGGTCGCGGCGCTGTGCCGGATGATCGTTGCGCCGCGCCCGGGCGACAGCCCGGAGGAAACCCGGTGGCTTCAGCGCAAGCTGTTCGCTGATTATGGCCTGGAAACCCTTTTGCTGTCCGAACCCGGCCCCGACATCTCCTCCTCGCGGGTTCGTGAGCTGCTATGCGCCGGGCAGCCGGCGGACGCCCTGATACCCGAAGCAGTCGCCGGCTATATCCGGGCCAGCAAGCTGTACAGAGAATAGCCAAACGGGATTTCAGCCTGCCGCAGACGTCCCGGACGCGGCGTTTTTATTTTACAAAAAATTATTGACAAACAATAATATCGGGTGTAGATTGCTGTTGATAATATCGTTATTCGATAATTTAAGGAGGGCCATACCATGAAGGAACACCCCATTCCGGCTGCCTGGCTCAAGTTTCTTCCCTTTGGATACGCGGCTGTCACAGCGCTCACCTTTGCGGCGCTGCTGCCGGGCCTCCAGGTGACGCCAACAGTGGCGGCGCTCACCTTTCCCTTCGCGCAGCTGGCGCTGTTGCTGCGGGCTGTCAGCCGGACGGGCCTGGCGGGGCGCGGCCTGGCAGGCATGCTGTGGCTGCTGCCCAGCGCCCTGCTGGCGGCGCGGGCCCTGCGCCTGATGAAGGATCGGCCGCGGCGCGCGGAGGTGGCGGCGCTCTGGCTGCTGGCCCTGGTGATTCCGGCAGCCCTGTACCTGATGGCCAACCCGCTGGCCCTGACGGCGCACATCCCCATGGCGGACGGCCGCGCCCTGCCCCTCCTGTCAGCCCTCCCGGTGGCGGCAATCTGGTCGTGCGTCATCCTGTACCTGGTTGTCCGCCTGACAAGGTCCATCGGGACATCCGGCGCCCCGCGGCTGATGGCCTTTCTCTTTTACCTGGTGGCGCTGCTGGGCGCGGCGATCGCCGCGGGCATCGGCGTCAGGCTGCTTGCTGCGGTGAAAAGCTTCACCGGCGGGCAGGACCGGCAGGCGACGGACATTATTATGGCTGCGCTGCGCGCAGCGGCCTCCGTCCTGTCAGACGGTCTGCTCCTGATGGTGGTGCTGCGCGCGCTTCAGGCGCTGGCGGCCATGTTTTCGCGCAGCGAGGCGGCGGCCTCCGCCGTGGACAGCCTGGCGGCAGCATGCCTGATGGCCCTGAAGGTGATGGCAATGGCCACGGTGGCCGTCAACCTGTCGCAACTGCTGCTGTTGCGTTGGCTGAGCGATGTGTCGCTGGCGGCGGAGATCCCCCTGACCGGGCTGGTCCTGTCCCTGGCAGCCCTGCTGTTTGCCCGCATCTACACGGAAAGCCGCCGCCTGGAGGCTGAGAACGAACTGTTTGTGTAGCGGAGGATCACATGGCCATCAAGGTATACCTGGAGGAAATGCTCAAGCGAAAGGGCATGACCGGCAAGGAGCTGTGCGCGCTGGTGGGCATCACGGAAGCCAACCTGTCCATTCTACGCTCAGGCAAGGCCAGGGGCGTGCGCTTCAGTACCATCAACCGGATCTGTTTCTACCTGGAATGCGATGTCGGGGACCTGCTCAAATTTGACGGAAATCTGGAGGCGGAAGATGATGAGGAATAAAACAGGATTTTTACTGGCAACAGGCGTTCTGGCCATCGGTTTTCTGCTGGCCGCGTCGGGCCTGGTGTCCCTGGACGGCGACCCGGCGGGCGCGCAGGCTGCGCAGGAGGACCGCCTGATCGGTGTGCTGGTCACCCTGGATTATCTGGACGAAATGGATCTGGAGCTGACGCCGGGGCAGACGGCGGGTCCGGACGGGATGTATAGAAGCCGCCTGCCGGCTACGCTGATACAGGAGGAGCATCCCTCCGCAGACGGCGGCACCGTGATGATGCCGACCTATGCCTTTGAGGGCGTGGAAGGCTTGGAGCTGTACGCCCCCACCGTGGAGGTCCGGGGAGAAGCCCGCCATACCAGCCGCGTAAGCCCGGGTTATGGCGATGTGAAGCTGGGCTACCATGATAAAAAAGGCGGCACCGATCTTTCCCTGGAGGGCACCCTGTGGCTCGCAAAAGGCGGCCCGGAGTTCCTGGTGCTCAACCCGGTGTACCAGACAGCGTCCGGCGAGGTCTACGCCCTGGCCGGGGACAGCGTTGGTTTTTCAGGCATGGAAGGCTCACCCATCGACAGCTCTTTCGCAATAAAACAAAACCATACCTGGCAGTCCAAAGGCTCTGTCAGGCTGCAAGATAGCCTTGCCTCGCAGGAAGAAACAGCCGGCATGTATACGACCACGGTCGAAGTGCATTTCCGCTCGCTGCAGCAGCCTGAAACCTATGCCATCATACAGTTTGACGCGGACAACGCCGTCCTCTCCCGCGAGACCTACGCCCCCGGGGAAATGCCCGAATCCATTGAAACCCTGCCCGGGGCCGCCTGGCTGGTGCTGGAGGGCTGCGCAGCAAATAAAGGCACGATGGACGCGAGCCGGACCCTGTACCAGCGCGGGGACAGCCTGCTGACCAGCTATGCCCCCCGGGCGGACGGCCTGTGCGCCCCGGTATTGTCCGGGATCCGCTGGGGCGAGTGAATCAACCGTGACTCAGCAAAACCCCCGGAGCCTGTCCTCCGGGGGCCTTGCATACAATATGAACATCAAAAGCCAAAGCATCCCGTGATAAAACCGGGGAAGCTTTGCCGGGAACAAAAAACCGCCCTGGCGGGCGGCTGGCGTTATTGATTAATAACGGTTCTGGTTGTGCTTGGCGTAGCAGTCGTGGCAGTAGACCGGACGGTCGCCGCGGGGCTGGAAGGGCACCTGGGTGGTGGCGCCGCACTCGTCGCAGATCACGGAGAACATCTGGCGCTCGCCACGGCTCTGGGCGCGGCGGTTGGCACGGCAGGTGGGGCAGCGGCCCGGTTCGTTCTGGAAGCCCTTCTCGGCGTAGAACGCCTGCTCGGAAGCGGTGAAGGGGAATTCGGCGCCGCACTCGCGGCAGGTCAGGGTTTTGTCGGTGTACATGTATACATGTCCCTCCTTGATGTTTGCCAAACCGATGCGATTTATGGTTCCGTGGCTGAGCGCATCAGTTGCCTGATGTACACCGGAGGAACTCCTGAATCCCTGGGCTTGGTCCATTTGCATCCTATCACAGATTTTCATTTTTGCATAGCCTTTTGTTAAAAATTCATGTATAGACGAAGATCCGCGCGGAAATATACATGGCGGCTGTTGCCCTGCGCCCGGGTTTTACAGTACAGTAAGGGTGAAAAAACAGCACAGGAGGTGCCCCGGATGCCGGTATGCCTGCTGCAAACGCCGCTTGAGCCCATGCTGGCGCGTGAGGAGGAAGGCCTGCTCTGCGGGCTGGCCTTTGCGCAGCCCGGCGACGCGGCCATCCCGTCAGAGGATACCCCCCTGCTGAGGGAGGCCCGGCGCCAGCTGGCCGCCTATTTCGAAGGCAGGCTCAGGGTTTTTGACCTGCCCCTGAGGCTTGAGGGCACTGCGTTCCAGCGCGCGGTCTGGGCGCGTCTGACAGCCATCCCCTATGGCCAGCTGTCCACCTATGGCCGGATCGCGCGGGAGATCGGCCGGCCCGGGGCCGCCCGCGCCGTGGGCCGGGCCATCCACCTCAACCCGGTGGCGATCGTCGTTCCCTGCCACCGCGTGGTGGGCGCGCGGGGCCGGCTGACCGGCTACGCCGGCGGCCTGGCGCGCAAGCAGGCCCTGCTCCGGTTGGAGCAAACACCTTGAAAGCCGCGCGGGATTTTCCTATAATCAAAGAAGAAAAAGAGAGGAGACCGCCTATGAAGATTTTAGTTGAAACCTCCGCGCGCCACGCGCACGTGTCCCAGCAGGACCTGGAGACCCTTTTCGGCCCGGGCAGCAAGCTGAGCGTGAAGAAGGAACTGTCCCAGCCCGGCCAGTTCGCCAGCGATCAGAAAATCACCGTAGTGGGCCCGCGCGGCCAGATGAACGTGAGCATCCTGGGCCCCACCCGCAAAAGCACCCAGGTGGAGATTTCCCTGACCGATGCGCGCGCCCTCGGGCTGGCCGTGCCCGTGCGCGAGAGCGGCGACACCGCGGGCTCGGCAGGCTGCAAGCTGGTAGGCCCCGCGGGCGAGCTGGAGCTCAAGGAAGGCGTCATCGCCGCCAAGCGCCACATCCACATGCTGC